>Ga0209737_10001306_pt1 | contig 18055 bp, 16 predicted proteins | sample TergutCu122P3_FD_187284 | JGI IMG/M metagenome (GOLD analysis project Ga0209737, IMG submission 187284) | Cubitermes ugandensis P3 segment gut microbial communities from Kakamega Forest, Kenya - Cu122 P3 (SPAdes) (version 2) | ecosystem: Host-associated > Arthropoda: Insects > Digestive system...
AGCGTTGATGAACTCATAAATCAGGTTGTGCCTGAGAACATTCGGCTCGAAAAACCGCTCGATTTGCCCGAAGCAATGACAGAACACGAATTTCTGCTGCATATCAAAGAGTTAGCAAGCAAAAATATGATTTTCGACAACTACATCGGGCTTGGCTATTACGGCACAATTACCCCCCCCGTAATTCTGCGAAACGTCTATGAAAACCCTGTCTGGTACACGTCATACACGCCGTATCAGGCGGAAATTTCGCAGGGACGGCTCGAAGCGTTGCTCAATTTCCAAACGATGATTTGCGACATCACCGCTTTGCCGCTCTCAAACTGCTCGCTGCTCGACGAGGCAACCGCAGCGGCAGAGGCAATGACAATGATGTTCAGCTTGCGTTCAAAAGAGATGGTCAAGGAAAATGTTAATACGCTTTTTGTTGATAAAAATGTTTTTCCACAGACGTTGGCTGTTCTCAAAACACGCTCTAACCCGCAGAAAATCAACCTGTTAGTTGGTGATTGGAAAGAGTTTGATTTCTCTACAAAAATTTTCGGCGCCATTGTTCAATACCCGAACTCTGACGGCAAAATTGAGGACTATTCCGATTTTGCCAAAAAATGCGCTGAAAACAACGCAAAAATTGCTGTTGCAGCCGATATTATGGCTCTTGTTTTGCTCACGCCCCCGGGCGAATGGGGCGCTGACATTGCTTTTGGCTCAACGCAACGTTTTGGTGCGCCGATGAACTACGGCGGACCTTCGGCAGCGTATATGGCTTGCAAGGACGAGTTTAAGCGCAATATTCCGGGCAGAATTATTGGCGTGTCGAAAGATGCGAACGACAAACCCGCTCTGCGCCTCGCTCTGCAAACGCGCGAGCAGCATATCAAGCGTGAAAAAGCGACATCAAATATTTGTACCGCACAGGCGCTTTTAGCTGTAATGGCAGGTTTTTACGCTGCTTATCACGGAAATGAGGGGTTAATAAAAATTGCAAGGAATATTCACCTCCACACAAGTCGTTTGTCAGGTTATTTAACATCACTTGGTTATAAAGAGTTAAATAAATATGCTTTTGATACATTAAAAATAGAATTACCCGAAAATGTTAATGTTGATGATTTAAGAGAAAAACTTGAAAAATGCGGCATTAATATTCGTTATTTTGATAAAAAAAATATTGTTGGAATTTCTGTTGATGAAACAATTTCTCATACAAGAAGTGATAAATTAATTAAGATTTTTGCAGAAATATTAGGCAAAGATATAAAAAATGAAAGTGGCGACAAAACTTTATTTATTCCCGAAAAATTAGAAAGAAAGTCAAAAGCATTAAACCACGAAATTTTTGAAAAATATCATTCCGAAACGCAAATGATGCGCTACATCAAATCGCTTGACAGAAAGGACATTTCGCTTGCGCATTCAATGATTTCGCTCGGCTCTTGCACAATGAAACTCAATTCTGCCGCCTCAATGCTGCCGCTCAGTTGGTCGGAATTTATGGCGATACACCCTTTTGCGCCGCGTTGGCAGGCAGAGGGTTATAATGAATTGATTGAAAATTTGTCGAAATATTTAGCCGAAATTACAGGCTTTGAGGCAATTTCGTTACAACCAAACTCAGGTGCAGCAGGCGAATATGCTGGTTTGATTGTTATTAAAAATTATCAAGAATCAATCGGACAGGGCAATAGAAATATTGTGTTAATTCCACAGTCGGCGCACGGCACAAACCCCGCAACCGCAGTGCAAGCGGGCTTTGACGTGGTTGTTGTTGCCTGCGATGAAAAGGGCAATGTTGATGTTGAGGACTTGCGGTCAAAATCGGCACAACACGCTGAAAATCTTTCTGCAATAATGATAACTTACCCCTCAACGCACGGCGTTTTTGAGCCAGACATTGTGGAAATCTGCAATATCATTCACCAAAACGGCGGTCAAGTTTATATGGACGGCGCAAATATGAATGCGCAGGTTGGCATCACAAACCCCGCAACAATCGGGGCGGACGTGTGCCACTTGAACCTGCACAAAACATTTGCATCGCCACACGGCGGCGGTGGTCCGGGCGTTGGTCCTATCGGCGTGGCAAAGCACCTTGTAGAGTTTTTGCCGCAGCACGAATTTTTAAGAGAGCGTCATTGCGGGCTTGACCCGCAATCTCCAGAAGGTCAAAAGATTGCGGGTCAAGCCCGCAATGACGGGTTCTATACGGCAGTTTCTGCATCGCCATTCGGCAGTGCAGGCATTTTGCCAATTACCTACGCCTACCTCAGTATGATGGGCGCAGACGGACTTTTGGAAGCGACAAAATGTGCGATTATCAACGCAAATTATCTTTGCAAAAAACTCGAAAACGCCTACGGAATTGTCTATACCGGCACAACAGGCAGGGTCGGACACGAAATGATTCTCGATTGCCGTCAGTTCAAAAAAGCGGGCATTACTGAAAGCGACATCGCAAAACGCCTTATGGACTTCGGTTTTCACGCACCGACACTTTCGTTTCCCGTTCACGGAACATTAATGGTAGAGCCAACCGAAAGCGAGCCGCTCGAAGAACTTGACAGGTTTGTTGATGCGCTAATGATAATTCGCAATGAAATTTCGGAAGTTGAAAACGGCACTGCAAACGCCGAAGACAATGTTTTAATCAACGCACCTCACCCCGATTATGTGATTGCAACAGATAATTGGAATCATTCATATTCGCGCGACAAAGCTGCTTTTCCTGCCGAATGGGTGAAGGAAAATAAATTCTGGCTCACCGTTGCAAGAGTTGATAACGCTTGGGGCGATAGAAATTTGGTTTGTACTTGCTGATTTTTGAAGGTGCCGTAGCACACAGATAACACGGATTAGACGGATAAACGCAGATTTTAATTAAAAAATCTGCGTTTATTTATTATCTGTGTAAATCCTTTAAATCTGCGTCATCTGTGTGCTAAAGTACTTTGAAAAAATTAAAATCTATCTAAAATCTCTTCATCAGAAATTATTGCAACAATTTTTTTGCCGTCCGGGGCAAAATTTGGATTTTGGCAACGGAAAAGCGTACCTATCATTTTTTCAATTTCCTCGTTGTTAAGCGTTGATTTTGAGTATCTTGCATAATTTTTCGCAACCTGAATAGCAACCTTTTCATAAACCGCTTTTTCAATTGAATTTTCGCCAACGTAAGCAATAATTTCGTTCAAAAGTCCGATTATATCGGATGTTTCGGTTAAGAATGAGGGAATTCCATTGATTTCATAACTATTTCTCAGAATTTCAAATTCAAAACCAAGAGCCAAAAGTTCGGGCAAAATTTCCTGCATAATCACATTTTCTTCTGCCGTAATTTCCATTGTTTCAGGGAATAACACCTTTTGCGTTGCTTTGGTTTGCATTTCAAGTTGGTGCAAAATTTTTTCATACATAATTCGCTCTTCCGCCCGCTGCTTGTCGATAATCATTAACCCCGATTTCACCGAAGTTATCAAAAATTTTTCCTTGTGTTTGTAAAAATCGGTAAAATCATCTTTTTCTGAAATAGAAATTTGTTTATAGTGTCCGTCATTGCGGTCTTGACCCGCAATCTCCTCATTTTCAGGAGATTCCTGCTTTCGCAGGAGTGACGGGTTGGAATTAGTTTTGGAATAAAGCAACTCCCAATTATCTGCCGTAGATTTTGGTTGATAACTCTGATTATTTGTTCTAAAAGGGTTATAATTTTGGTTAAAAATTGGTTTTGGCGGTTGCACAAAAGCGTTTTGAGATGACGAATGTACAGGAATTTCAATCGCCCCTTCGGTGTTGAAATCAATAGTCGGCGTGATGTTGAACTTGCCCAATGCCTCTTTTACGGCAGTTTGCAAAATCGTCCAAATTTCGCGCTCGTCCTCAAATTTTATCTCAACTTTTTGCGGATGAATATTCACATCAATGCTCGTTGGATTGACCTCAAACCAGATAAAATAATAGGGCAAAGTATCGGACGGCAACATACTTTCATACGCACTGATAACGGCTTTGTGAAAATATGGGTGGCGCATAAAACGCGAATTTACAAAAAAATATTGCTTCGCATTTTTTGCTGCAAATTGCGGTTTGCCCACAAAACCAAACATTTTTACAATCGTGGTATCGACCTCAATATTAAGCATATTCGAGGCAAAATTATGATTTTTTTTACCAAAAACAGAGGTAATGCGCTGCTTGAAATTCGATTTCGGCAACTCATAAATCATTTTGTTGTCGTCAAAAAGTTCAAATTCAATTTCAGAATTTGCTAGCGCAACACGCAGAAATTCGGTAATAATATGCCCAAGTTCGATTTCGGGTTTTTTCAAAAATTTTCGCCTTGCAGGAACATTGAAAAAAAGATTTTTAACAATAAAAGTTGTTCCTTCGGCGCACATAATCGGCTCTTGCTTAACAACTTGCGAAGCGGAAACTTCTAAAATCGTACCAAAATCACTATCTTTTTGCCTTGTTTTCAACTCAACGCTCGCCACCGCCGCAACAGATGCCAACGCCTCGCCGCGAAAGCCCATTGTGGTCAAGCCAAAGAGGTCGTCAGGTTTGGAAATTTTCGATGTGGCGTGTCTCTCAAACGCCATTCGCGCGTCCGTTTGTGACATTCCTTTGCCATTGTCTGTAACCTGAATAGAAGTGTAGCCGCCGCTTTTCACAATCACGGAAACCTTGTCTGCGCCTGCATCAATCGAGTTTTCCATCAACTCCTTTACAACAGAAGCGGGGCGTTGAATAACCTCGCCCGCCGCAATCTGATTGGCAATAGAATCTGGCAAAAGATGAATAATGTCCATTTTTTAGAGTTAAGATAGGGTGCGGGTTTAAAACCCGCCCTTACATTTTCTGCAAAAGTACAAAAAAATGAAGAATGTAGAATGAAGAATGAAGATTTTTTTAGTAATTTTGCAAAAAAAATCTAAAAAAACAATGTTTTACCCGAAACAAATATTAGACGCTTTAAAAAATGTGCGTTACCCTGCTGATAATCAAGATATTGTTGCAGCAGGAATTGTGGAAGACGACATCAGAATTGACGGCAACAAGGTGTCGTTTTCGTTGATTGCAAAAAAGAAAAACGACCCGTTTATCAAGTCGGTGGTTAAAGCGTGCGAGGCGGCAATTTTGCACTATGTTTCGCTCGATTGCGAGATTAAAGGCAATATTTCTGTTAAATACAAAACCGCTGAAATTCAACAAGTTAAAGAAAAACCGCTGCAAAATACAAAAATTATCGCTGTTTCGTCTGGTAAAGGCGGCGTAGGAAAATCTACAATTGCAGCGAATTTGGCTGTTGCGCTTGCAAAACTTGGCAACAAAGTCGGCTTGCTTGATGCAGATATTTTCGGACCCTCTATTCCGAAAATGTTTTCGATTGAAGATTATCGCCCTGAAACAGAGGTAGTTGACGACAAACATTTGATAATTCCTGCTGAAAAATACGGCGTGAAAATTCTCTCTATCGGTTTTTTTGTTGAACCGCAAAGTGCGGTAATTTGGCGCGGCGCAATGGCGTCAAACGCTGTTAAGCAGTTGATTGAAGAGGCGGCGTGGGGCGATTTGGACTATTTTATTGTTGATTTGCCGCCCGGAACTTCTGATATTCACTTAACTTTGGTGCAAACGCTGCATTTTTCGGGTGTGATAGTTGTTAGCACACCACAAAAGGTCGCTTTGGCTGATGCGGTAAAAGGCATTGAAATGTTTGAAAATGAGAAAGTTAATGTGCAAATTTTAGGTTTAATAGAAAATATGGCGTATTTTACGCCTGCCGAACTTCCGCAAAACCGCTACTATATTTTTGGTCGCGAGGGCTGCAAAAAACTTGCCGAAGAGCGTAATATTCCGCTTTTGGCGCAAATTCCTATCGTTAAATCACTTTGTGAAAGCGGCGACAACGGCACACCGATTGCCTTAGACGACAACACAATTTTAAGCGAAATCTTTACTGATTTTGCAAATAATGTGATTAATATTCTAAAATAGGATACAATTTTTTCAAAAAAAATAACTACCTTTGTAATTCAAAAAAAATCTAAAATCGCAAATAATTTTATGGCAATAAAAATCAAATTTTCATTTATAAAAATGTTTTTTAGGTTATTTTCGTTTTTGGCTGACAAAACAGGCGGTTGGAAAATTTTTGTGCAACCAAAAATTATGCTCGGAACAATGATTCTGGGCTTTGGCGTGGCTGCTTGTAGTTCGACTGGAAAAGATAATGGCGGTTATAGTTCTGGTGATACATCACAAGTTCTTTGTTATGAAGTAGTGCCTGATTGTTATCAAATTGGATTAGAACCTGATACAACCACACTAACAATAGACGAAAATGATCCGAATAAAATTTATGATATGGTAGATAAAAGACCCGAATTTCCGGGCGGAGATAGAGCATTATTGAAATTTATTGAAGAAAATTTAGAATACCCACAAGAAAGCGTTCAAGGTAGAGTCTTTGTTAATTTTGTAGTTGAAAAATCAGGAGAAATTTCAGACATTGAAGTAGTAAGAGGTATTCACCCAATACTTGACAAAGAGGCAATTCGCATAATAAAATTAATGCCAAAATGGAAACCTGCAGAAATAAATAATAAACCTGTTCGTTGTTATTTTACAGTACCTGTTACTTATAGATTAAGATAAAAATTAATAATTCACAATTAATAATGAATATCGCTCTCTTCGGTGCGCCCGGCTCGGGTAAAGGCACGCAAGGCAATTTGATTGCTCAAAAATTTGGATACATTCATCTCTCCTCAGGCGAAATCTTGCGTGGCGAAATCGCTGCTAATTCCGCTTGGGGAATTGAGGCAGAAAAATATATTTCAAAAGGTATGCTCGTGCCTGATGATTTGATTATTAATATATTAGAAATTAAAATTGATGAAAATAAATCAGCAAAAGGTATGATTTTTGACGGCTTTCCCCGCACAATAGTTCAAGCCGAAGAGTTGGAAACAATGCTAGGAAAACACGGCAAAAAAATAAACGTGATGATTGAAGTTTATGTTGATGAAAAAACGCTTTTCAATCGTCTTGTGTTGCGTGGAAAAAATAGCGGCAGGTCAGACGACACGCCCGAAACCATTTACAAACGTTTGGCTGTCTATCACGAGCAAACCGCGCCCGTAATGGAGTTTTACAAACGCACAAACCGCTACCAGTCTGTAGATAACAACAGCTCGGTAGAAGAATGTTTTGAACAAATTTGTAAGTTAGTTAGAAAGTTAATAAGTTAACAAGTTAGTAAGTTTATGACAATTTTAAAATTTGAAGATATATTTGCGTAGCAAAATGCACAAGATTTGGCTGTTGAAATTTATAAAATTTTTAGCTGTATAAAAGATTATGGTTTTAAAGACCAGATATGCAGAGCGGTTGTATCTATTTCAAATAATATTGCTGAAGGTTTTGATAGAAGTTCAAATGCTGAATTTGTTAGATTTTTATATATTTCATTGGCATCTTGCAGTGAGGTAAAATCAATGCTTTATCTTTCTGAAAAACTAAACTACACAACAGATTCTCAAAGTAAAATTTTGCTTGAACAAACTACTGAAGTTCATAAAATGACAAGAGGGCTTATTGCTCACATAAAAAACCAACAAAAATAACTTATCAACTTGCTAACTTATTAACTTAAATAACAAATGTCCAATTCTAACTTTATTGACTACGTTAAAATTTTCTGCCGTTCTGGTAATGGCGGCGGCGGTTCATCGCATTTTCACAGGGAAAAATATGTGCCAAAAGGCGGACCAGACGGCGGAGACGGCGGGCGTGGCGGACACGTTATTTTGCGCGGTAGCAAGGACTATTGGACACTTTTGCACTTAAAATATCAGCGACATATTTTTGCAGGACACGGCGGGTACGGCAGTAGCAGCCGCAGTTCTGGCAAGGACGGCGAAGACAAAACAATCGCTGTTCCGCTTGGTACGGTGGCGCACGATGCCAACACAGGTGAATTTTTGTGTGAAATTGTAGAGGACGGACAAGAAGTTATTTTACTCAAAGGTGGACGCGGTGGCTTGGGAAATTGGAACTTTAAAACTGCCACCAATCAAACGCCTCGATACGCGCAGCCGGGCGAGCCAATGATTGAGCGTGATGTAATTCTCGAACTCAAAGTGCTTGCAGATGTAGGTCTGGTGGGCTTTCCGAATGCGGGCAAAAGTACGCTTTTGTCGGTTGTGTCGGCTGCAAAACCCGAAATTGCCGACTACCCTTTTACAACCCTTGTGCCAAATCTTGGCATCGTTTCTTACCGCAACCATCAATCGTTTTGTATGGCTGATATTCCCGGAATTATTGAGGGTGCAGCCGAAGGTAAAGGGCTGGGATTGAGATTTTTACGCCATATTGAAAGAAATTCGATTTTGCTTTTTCTTGTCCCTGCCGACAGCAATGACGTTGAAAAAGAGTATAACATTTTGCTCGGCGAACTCAAAAAGTACAATCCCGAACTGCTCGACAAAAAGCGCATTTTAGCGATTTCCAAAACCGACATATTAGGCGAAGACCTAATTCCAGAACTCGAAAAAACGTTGCCAAAAGGTGTGCCGCACATCTTTTTTTCGTCCGTTTCGCAATATAATATTGATAAATTGAAAGATTTATTGTGGAATACAATAAATGAAATTTAGCGTCATTTCGACCAAAGGGAGAAATCTCGTTTTTACAGCAGATTTCTCCCTTTGCTCGAAATGACAGGGTATTTTTATATTTTCCTTAAAAAAATCGTAAATTGTAAATCTAAAATCGTAAATTATTTGTACTTTTGCAAAAATTTTTTAACTAATAAATTTTGAATTATCAATCCAAAATAGAAAAAGAAAAAATTATCGATTTGCCTGTTGCAAAAACTGATTGCAAGATTGTGGTTATAGATAACGAGCAGGCGGTTGAAGAGGCAGTAAAGGAGTTATATCTCTCTGATATTGTGGGTTTTGACACAGAAACGAAACCCACTTTTACCAAAGGAAAAATGAATAAAATTGCGCTTTTGCAACTCTCTACCGAAAAAAAATGTTATCTTTTTCGTTTGCAAAAAATCGGCAAAAACGAAACATTGAAAAACTTTTTGGAATCAACAAAAATTCTCAAAATCGGGGTTTCTGTCAAAGACGATTTTAGAATGCTGAACCGCTGGACAAAGGTAAAACCGCAAAATTTTGTTGAATTACAAACATTTGTAAAAAATTATGGCATTGAGGAAATGAGTTTGCAGAAAATTTTCGCAATACTTTTTTCTCAAAAAATTTCAAAACGCGAGCAACTTTCAAACTGGGAAGCAGATATTTTGAAAAAAACGCAACAGATTTATGCTGCCACAGATGCTTGGGCTTGCAGGCAAATTTATTTAAAACTAACTGAAAATTAATACTAACATTAAAAAAATATTTATGAAAAGATTAATTTCATTATCAGCAATTATTTTTTGTAGTATTTTTGCAATAAACGCACAAGAAAATATTATAACCAACAATCAAAAAAATGACTCTGTTGATGTAAAAATTGAAGTAGAAAAAGGTATTAAAGGCAAAGTTTATGTAAACTTCATTGTTCGACCAAATGGGCGTATTGACAGCGTGCATATTGCAAAAAGTACTAACCCAGAACTTGACAAAGAGGCAATACGTCTTGTAAAAGAACTTGACAGCTGGAAATATAGACAAGCATATTCAAAAAAAGTTAGTTCATATTATACTCTGCCTATTACTTTTATGATAGAAGATGATTATAACAAGCCGTCAAAAAAAAGCAAAAAACAAAATCGTAAATCCAAATGACTAACATAGTTCTAAAACCAAAAAAAGAAGAGAGCATTTTGCGCTTTCACCCTTGGGTGTTTTCTGGTGCGATTGCCAAGATTTCGGACAACGTGCAAGAGGGCGATTTGGTGCGTGTGCTTGACTGCAACGGCTCTTTCTTGGCTGTCGGACATTACCAAATCGGCAGTATTGCGGTTAGAATTTTGAGTTTTAAAGACAAAAATATTGATAGAAATTTCTTTCAACAAAAAATAAAAGCCGCATATTTGATGCGCAAAAATCTCGGAATAATAGCCCCCTCTAACTCCCCCGAAGGGGGAGAACCCTCCCCTCCCTTGCGGGGAGGGGTTGGGGAAGGGGCTACTAACAACACCTATCGGCTTATTCACGGCGAGGGCGACAATCTGCCCGCTTTGGTGGTTGATATTTACGGCACAACGGCGATTTTGCAGGCGCATTCGGTTGGTTTTCACAATGTTAGGCAGACTTTGGCGGAAATTCTTGTTGAGGAAATTCCCGAAGTGGAAAATGTTTATTATAAATCGGAACAGACATTGCCTTTTAAAGCGCAAATAGAGCCACAAGACGGCTACTTAATCGGCTCAAAAACAGATTGTATCGCTATCGAAAACGGACTAAAAATCTATGCCGACTGGCCCAAAGGACAAAAAACGGGCTTCTTTATAGACCAACGCGAAAATCGCTCATTGCTACAGCATTACGCCAAAAACCGCGATGTGCTGAATATGTTTTGCTACACGGGCGGTTTTTCGCTCTACGCAATGCGCGGCGGCGCAAACCTTGTTCATTCGGTTGATTCGTCTGCAAAAGCAATTTCGCTGACAGACAAGAATATAGAGATGAATTTTGAGGAAAATTCACGTCATCAGTCGTTTACCGAAGATGCTTTTAAATTTTTAGAAAATATCAGGGACAAATACAATTTAATAGTTCTTGACCCGCCCGCTTTTGCCAAGCATCGCGATGCGCTAAAAAATGCTTTGCAGGGCTATAAACGCCTGAATTTCAGAGCAATAGAGCAAATTCGCAATGGCGGACTTTTATTTACTTTTTCCTGTTCACAGGCAGTTTCAAAAGAGCAGTTTCGTCTTGCGGTGTTCAGTGCAGCGGCGCAGGCAAAGCGTAACGTGAAAATTCTGCATCAACTCACACAATCCGCCGACCATCCCATAAACATATACCACCCCGAAGGCGAATATTTAAAAGGGTTGGTGCTGTATGTTGAGTGATTAGTAGAAAATAATTCATAATTTATAATTAAATGAAAAAATTCGTATCAATTTTATTTTTGTGCGCGGCAACAATTTTTGCAAATGCGCAAGCAGACAGAATACTCGGTTATTGGGCTTCTGTCGATGACGAAACTGGAAAAGAAGAGAGTATTTTCCATATTTACAAAGGCACAGACGGCAAATATCACGGCAAACTTGTGAAAATGTTGGTGCCTGAATTCAAAGATGCAGTTTGCGACAAATGCACAGGCGCGGACAAAAACAAACCGCTCGAAGGGTTAATAATGATGAAGGGTTTGGTTGAGGACGGCAAAACTCTTTCGGGTAAAATTACCGACCCCAAAAGCGGAAAATTGTATAACCTAAAATTGTCGATTGACGAAAAAACCGGACGTCTCAAAGTGCGCGGTTCGCTCGACAGACTGGGCGCGCTCGGCAGAACGCAATATTGGATACGCAGAAAAGGATTGTAATAAAAAAAGAAGTCAATTTTTTGACTTCTTTTTTTTTACTAACTATAAATCAGTACCCCAAAATTTTCAGCATACTCTTATAACTCTGTTCTTTTGCAAAAAGTTTTGTGGTATATTCGCCATCTTCATCTTTGTCAATCACCACAAGTTTTGGACCGGGAATAAGGCAGTGCTGAATGCCACCGTAGCCGCCCAAACTCTCCTGATACGCACCCATATGAAAACAGCCAATATATTGCTCCTCATCGGCAGTAATTTTCGGCATAAAAATTGCGTTAGAGTGTGCTTCGGCATTGTAATAATCTTCGCTATCGCAGGTCAAACCACCCAAATGCACACGCTCATACCCTTTATCCCAATTATTGATTGCAAGGAAGATGTAACGCTGATTTATTGCCCAAGTGTCGGGCAAGGTAGTCATAAAACTGCTGTCAATCATATTCCACAACTCGCGGTCGTTTTGTTGCTTTTGGTTGATAACCGAGTAAAGCATTGCACCGCTTTCGCCTACCGTGTATGAACCAAATTCGGTAAAAATATGCGGCTCAGGCACATTATTGTTATGACAAATTGTTTGAATTTGCGCCACAATCTCCTCAGCCATATACTCGTAATCGTATTTAAAATCAAGATGTGCCTGAATTGGAAAACCGCCGCCAATATTCAACGAGTCAAGTTCGGGGCAGATTTTTTTCAGTTCGCAATATAGATTAACCGCCTTACTCAACTCATTCCAATAATATGCAGTGTCTTTAATTCCTGTATTAATAAAGAAATGCAACATCTTTAAAGATACATTCGGGTCATTCTGAATTTTATCTTGATAGTATGGAATGATGTCGTTGTATCTAATTCCAAGACGTGATGTGTAGAAGTCAAATTTTGGTTCTTCTTCTGCAGCAATACGAATACCAACGTTAAATTTTTTATTTTCGTTGATGTCAAATAAATCAAGTTCAAACTTGTTGTCGAGTATAGGAATTATATTTGTGAAGCCAAGCGACATTAAATTTTCAATATTTTCTACATATTGAGGACGTTTAAAACCATTACATATAATATATGTGTCGGATTTAAGATGTCCTGTTTCGTACAAATTCTCGAGAATATTCATATCAAAAGCAGACGATGTTTCGATATGTACATTGTTTTTCAACACCTCTTCCATTATAAACGAAAAATGCGAACTCTTTGTACAATAGCAATAATGATAATCACCCTGATAATCTACTTTCGCCATTGCCACGTTGAAAGCGCGGCGCGCCCGCTGAATATTTTGCCCTATTTTTGGCAGATAAGCAATTCTCAACGGAGTGCCGTATTGCTTTATAATGTCCATCAACGGAATGCCAAACCAAGAGAGTTCGCCGTCTTCTGTAGAAAACTCTTCATTCGGAAGGTCGAATGTCTGCTCCTGTAAATCAATGTATTTGTTTTTCATTTTTGCAAAAATGTAAATTAGTTACATTAATAAATTTTATTCAATCTAAATCACTTAGATTTTGTAATTTTAAATGATTTAGAAAAATTGGACTGCAAAAGTAGTAATTTTTTTTGAATTATGAATTATAATTTATAATTTATAATTTATTTTGTTGATTAAATTATTTTGAATAACTTTGCGGTCAAAATTTAATAAAAATGGAAATTTTATACGAAGACAATCACATTATTGCAGTAAATAAAACCTGTTCCGAAATTGTGCAGGGCGACAAAACAGGCGATGAGCCGCTTGCCGAAACGTTAAAAAAATACCTCAAAAATAAGTATCACAAGCCGGGAAATGTTTTTTGCGGCGTTACTCATCGCCTCGACAGACCTGTTTCTGGCGTGGTTTTATTTGCAAAAACGTCAAAGGCGTTGGCACGACTAAATGAGATGTTGCAAAAACAAGAAATTAAGAAAAAATATTGGGCGATAGTTAAAAATGCACCCGAAAAGGCAGAGGACGAACTCGTCCATTTTCTTGTACGCAACGAGAAACAGAATAAAGCATACGCATACGACACCGAAAAATCAAATTCTAAAAAGGCGATTTTGAGTTACACAACTATCGGAAAGTCAGACAATTACACGCTTTTAGAAATTGATTTGAAAACTGGACGGCATCATCAAATTCGTTGCCAACTTGCAAAAATCGGCAGTCCAATAAAAGGCGACTTAAAATATGGTTTTGCCCGCTCAAACCCCAACGGCGGCATCTCGCTGCACGCACGTTCAGTGGAATTTTTGCACCCTGTGAGCAAAGAGAATATAAAAATTATCGCCTCCGTTCCCGAAGACGATAAGATTTTTGAGTTTTTTGAAAAAATTTAGTTTGTCATTTCGACTGAAAGGAGAAATCTAATTTTGTTTGCAGAAAAAAATCTGCTTGGCAAACGAGATTTCTCCTTTCAGTCGAAATGACAATATAAAAAATAGCAACTATACATAACTTTTCACTCGTTTTTCTTCCACTTTTATTGCTTTGTTGAGTTCGTCAAGGTTGGGCAAAATGGCGCGAAGGCGGGCATAAAATTTTGTGCCGTGGTTCATCTGTTCGGTGTGACAAAGTTCGTGAATTATTACCATATCTATCAGATTTTCAGGCAATAAGAGCAGAAAGCAACTAAAAGCAATGCGCTTTTTGTTGTTACAACTCCCCCAACGGCTTCTTGCGCTCGTAATTTTTACTTCTGAAAACTTAAAATTGTATTTTTCAGCAAAAAATTTAACCTTTTCTGGCAAAATTTTCTTCGCTTCTTTGGTTAGAAACTGCTTTAAAATATTTTTTATAATGGATTGATTTTTAGCATTTTGAAAATCAGTTTCGGGTGGAACAAATATCGTTAAAATTCCGTTTTGCTGTTTTGCAGAAAATTGATTTACAAGTTTTGTTTCAACCGCAAATTTCATTTTAAAAGAAAAGGTATCTAATTCTGTATCAATGTTATACAGAAATTTTTCTTCCGCTTTTTTAGCAAATTTTTCTTTATTTTCTAAAATCCATTTAATTTTATCATCGGGAATAGGAAAAATGTTTTTTAGCAACGAGGGCACAGTATAAATTCGCACATATTTTTCTGAAACAACATAACGAATGCCGTTGCAGTTGCGCCTTGTGCAAACTTCAATTTTTCCAATTTGCGGATAATCAACAATTTTTTTCACTATTATATTTTATTTTTACTTAAAAATTCGACTGCAAAGGGGTCGAAAATATTCGACCCCTACCTTGCATTTAAATAAATTTATTTTAGAAAATAAACGGAATAACTGCCTTTAATTTTTTATCTTTTATCTCATCTGCAAACTCTTGGCGGTATCTTTTGTGAATAGCATACGCGCGCGGAACAAGGTTTGCAAACGTCCAAACGAAGAACACAAAGCCCGAAAGCGAGAGAGTGAGTATTGCAAAACCGAGCCATTCGATAATTTCGCCAAAGTAATTTGCCGAAGTTACATATCTGAACATTCCGCCTTTTGGCAGATAATGCTTCGTGTCTGTCGGCGATTTGCGCAGGTGACGAATAATGTAGTCAGAACGTAAATTTACCACAAAACCGAATATGAAAAGTGCTGTGCCAACAATAAACCAAGGACTTGACAGCCAACTGATTAAATATCTGTCGGCATAATTATAACTCTCGAAAAAGAGCCAATAGCCCTGCATTGTTGCGTTGGCAATGTTAAAAAATATGCCCATAAACATTACCGAAATCGGCATTTTGCTATTTCCTCTCATTATAAACGGAAAGATAAATGCGCGTTGCAGATAGTGCATTTGGAAAATTGCAAAAATCACTATTCGAGTGAGATTTACCTCGTTTGGCGTTAAAAGAATAAACAAAAACATCAACACAAAAACAGGAACTTCCATCAACACCCAAGCGAGTTTATTGTTGATTTCCAAGCCCCATTTATTGTTACGAAAAACGCCGTAACCCGCTTTCACAAAGAAAAGCACAACAAAAACTACTGCTGCCATTCCGAGCATACAGTAGAGAAAAATGTCAAAATGAAATGTCATATAGATTAAATTTACAATTTTTGCAGTCATTTCGAGCGATAACGAGAAATCTGCTTCGCAAACGAGATTTCTCCTTTCAGTCGAAATGACTTTTAGTTTTAAAGATAATATTTGTAAATAACTGTAACAGAGATTTTTGCGTTTGGTTTTTCTTTTTCGTGAAAATCATAAACGATTTTGTAATCGCCTGAGTTGATGGCATCAAAATGCGCATAAAACACAGTTTCTGCTTGATTAACGGAAAATGAAAAATTTTGTACCGCCTCGTAGTTGCTGGGAATACAGGTTGGAAATGCGCAAAATTCATCAAATACGCCTTCAACAACCTCTCTGTTTGCCGTAACTTCAAGATTAAAACTCTCTTCACTGTAAATCATTCCTTTAAAGAGAAGTTTTGTTGGCAAACCCTCGTCAAATGTGATGATTTGAATAGTTTGTCCGTTTTTTAAATCTACAAGTTGCCCATTGGCATTGTAATATTTCAGCGTAAAAATCGGCATTTCGTCTTTTGGCTCAACAGGTTTGCAGCCAAACAAACACAACGCAATAATTGAAAAATAAAAAAACTTTTTCATAAAAATATAAGTTAGTAAGTTAATAAGTTTGCAAGTTAATAAGTTATTTTTAATTTCTTTAGGATTGTCAATTCGTAATTTTTAATTGGTTAGCGGTAATAATTTCTTTTTCTTCATTAATAATTACGCCGATAATGCTGCAATTTTCAATATTCCAATTCTCGTTAATTATATATTCTCTTGAGTAATTTTCTGAAATTCTCTCGCCCCAAGTGCCATTAATCGCATCACGCAGAACGTGATTGTGTTCGTAATTCTCTTCTAAAACGCCGTTGTTGATTTGCTGTCCGTAAATTTTACTCTCTGTGAGCCAAAGAATTAGCGATAAATTTTCATTGGTTTCGTTGGTAATATTTACTTCGATTGTAACTTTTCTTTCATTAAGCGAGCAGGTTATTTCAATATTTACGCCTGTTTCGAGCATAACACGCTGCACAGTTGCCGATGCCCATAAATTTCTGTCAATTAAGAAATTATCGTTATACTTTGCAAAATCAACAGTGCCAACAGGAAAAGCGTCTGGTTTGCCGAAATGGTCAAAGTATGCTGTTGCTGCCTCGCTGCGCAAATCCAACGCACCGCCGCTCGGCTCTGTCCAATGGCTACCGTACGGGTGCGCCGAAACCACAACTAAATTTTGTGGAAAAAAGCCCTGCAAACGATACGCCTCTTGCGCCGCCTGCGGACAATTTGTACAACTCCAACCTGTAAAATCAAGCAAAACGGCAGTTTTTTTCAAATCATCAAGATTTACATCCAACAATCTTTCATTTTCAGGAATTTTATCACAACCAAAAACTCCTAAAACCACTGCCACAGCCAATATTTTGAAATATTTTATCATTTTTTACAATAAAGTGCAAAGGTACAAAAAATCTAATTATGAATTATGAATTATAAATTATTTTTTTTGATGTATAAGAAACAAGCACCGTAAAAAAATACGGTGCTTGTTGCGCGAACAGGGGTTTCTATTTTACAAACAATTTATTGGTGCCACTACTTGAATAACCCTCATATTTATAAAGCAATTTGCCATTTTTCCAAGTACATAAATAGCGTTCGTCTGCTTCACTATATCCTGAAACATATACATCGCCATCAATAGCAACAACAGAATGCGCTTCTGACCTTTTTTCTCCTTCAATAGCCAAATTATATAAAATATCACTATTTTTACAAACAAAGGCTATATTTTTATATCTGTCGTCAGAATTAACAACAGCACTTCCTGATACATAAATACTATTACCGTCAACCGAAATAGATTTTGGATTAAAACTAAAAACCTCTTCCGATTCATACAGACTAAACAGACATTGCCTGTTTTTTAACACATCAACTTTATAAGTATTGTTGTTAATTGCTGCTAAATAAATATCTTCACCAACACCACACATAGCATTTATTCTTGGATAATCTTGCGTACTAAAACTAAAGTGTTCTATTCCATTTTTCCATATTATAATACGAGGTAACGGAAAAGGCGCTGTTATAAACTCTGAACCTGCGATATAGACATCTGTTCCATTAACATAGATAAAACCTGCGTTGACATAAGTAATTCTTACTCCATCATAAACTCCAGAAGGTATAATGTATAAGGTATCGCTATTTTTATAAACAGCAATGCCGGCAGAACACTGTCCAACAGAATAAACATCGCCCTTTGAAACAAATATACTTCTAATAGTGGATTCTATATCAAGGTTTATATTAAATATATTTTGGTTGTTTTTCCAAATTTCGCCGCGAGGATTAGAGGTATATACATCATTATTTTCAACAAACATATAATAATTATCTCCCGCAAAACTTCTTGCTTCTCGTTGAATAAATACTTCTCCATTTTTCCATACGGTCGTGGCATCTGGCAAACCGCTTAGAGTATAAATATCTCTTTTGGGCTTTATTATCTCAGGTTCTACCCAAGGTTTTTTACAGCAAGAGAAAGCAGAGA
>Ga0209737_10001307_pt1 | contig 18052 bp, 17 predicted proteins | sample TergutCu122P3_FD_187284 | JGI IMG/M metagenome (GOLD analysis project Ga0209737, IMG submission 187284) | Cubitermes ugandensis P3 segment gut microbial communities from Kakamega Forest, Kenya - Cu122 P3 (SPAdes) (version 2) | ecosystem: Host-associated > Arthropoda: Insects > Digestive system...
AGCATAAGGTCTGCTCGTTGAGAATTTCGCGTTTGTGCAAAATTTTCTTTAAAGTAAGCAAAATTTGGCTCGGATTTACCGGTTTTGTCAGATAATCGGCAATTTGGTTGCCAATCGCCATATTCATAATGTTTTCCGCCTCGTTTTTGGTAATCATTACCACAGGCAAAGTCGGCGAACTTTTTTTGATTTGAGTAAGCGTTTCCAACCCCGAAATGCCGGGCATATTTTCGTCCAAAAAGATTATATCAAACTGCTCTTTTGCCGTAAGTTCAAGCGCATCAACGCCATTGCTCGCCGTAATCACATCATAACCCTTATCTTTTAGAAAAATAATGTAGGGGCGCAGCAAATCAATTTCGTCATCAACCCAAAGAATTTTTTGTAGTTTTTCCATAAAAAATATTTTTTGCAAAAATACAAAATATTTTTTAACTTTGCACGAAATTTTTTGTCGAAACAACCAAATGGCAATTTTTATTTCCATATTGTACTATTTGCTGCTGATAACGTATGCTTATACGATTATTACCTGCATTTCGGTGGTTTTGCTTGACAACAGAAGTCCGACACAATCGCTTTTGTGGGTTGTGGCGTTGATAATGCTGCCTGTTGTGGGGCTGGTTTTTTATGTGTTTTTGGGAAGAAATTATCGGAAGAAAAAGATTGTTCAGTCGAATCAGCATAAAATACACCCAAAACCAGAATACGCTTTGGGAATGAAAGATTTAATTACTTCCGATTTGCCGAGACATCTGCAAAAAACAGCGCGTTTGCTGTACAAAAACAGCGGCTCGCACCCATATATTGACACAAAAGTTGAAGTGCTTGTCGGTGGAAACGAGACATTTGAGCATATTTTTACCGATATTGAGAATGCAAAACAGCATATTCATATCGAATTTTATATTATCGAAGACGACACCATTGGCAACGAACTGCGCCGTTTATTGATACGAAAAGCGCAGGAAAAAGTCAGAGTAAGAGTGATTTACGATTATTTGGGCGGTTTTCGTTTGTCTGATGCTTACATAAAATCGTTGCGTAATGCAGGTGTATTTATTCAGCCATTTTTGCCGTTTAATAGAAAATTCGGTTATGGCAAACTTAATTACCGCAACCACCGCAAACTTGTGGTTATTGACGGAAAAATCGGCTACACCGGCGGGATTAATATTGCTAACCGCTACATCTACGGCAATCGTTTGGGAAAATGGCGCGATACGTCTATTCGGCTTGAGGGCTCGGCGGTTCACGGATTGCAAAATCTCTTTTTGACCGATTGGCAATTTGTTGATAATAAAGCGGTTATTGACGAAAAATATTTCCCCGAACCAAAAACATTTTCTCAAAATGTGCTGCAAGTTGTGCCGTCCGGTCCCGATACCGATTGGGAAACAATTTTGCAGGGAATAATAACGGTTTTTAGCAATGCGCGAAAAAATATTTACATTCACACACCCTATTTTTTGCCGCCCGAAAGTTTGATGACAGCAATAGAAATGGCGGCGTTGAGCGGCGTTGATGTGCGCCTTATGGTGCCGTACAAAACCGATACAATTCTCGCCACCGCAGCGAGCAGTTCCTATTATCAGCGCGTAATGGAAGCAGGCGCGCGAGTTTTTATATACAAGCAAAACTTTCTGCACAGCAAAGCAATAACTGTTGATAACGAAATCGGAATTGTAGGCACGGCAAATATGGATATTCGCTCGTTTGAGCAAAATTTTGAGGTAAATGCCTTTATTTATGATGAAGTTGTTGCCAAAAGTCTGCGCAACGCCTTTGAAGAAGATGCCAAACTTTGTGAAGAAATTGATTTGGAAACGTGGAAAAAACGCCGTCCTGTTCAAAGATTTAAAGAGTCGTTGGCAAGGTTGTTTAGTCCTTTGTTGTAACCTTATAACTTTTATCTATTCCAAATTTTTCATTTTTACTACATTGTCCTTTCGGCTCAACGTGAATAACGATATCATACACATTTTCTAATTTTTGGCGAATGTTTTTCTCAACTGCTTCGGTAATGTCGTGCGCCTCTTTTATGGTAATATTTGGGTCTGCCTCAATGTCGAGTTCTATTAAATACATATTACCGATTTGTCGTGAGCGGACACGATGCGGATTGCTTGCACCTTCGGTAACATCAACGGCTTCAAATATTTTTTGATAAACGCCTTCGTCTTTCACGCCGTCCATCAATTCAACATTTGAGTCCATAAAAATACTAATAGATGTTTTCAAGATAAATAGACCGACAATCAAGCCCATAACCGAGTCCAAAATCGGCAGTTCCAAAATAAACGTAAAGCCCAAACCAACCAACACGCTGACAGAAATAATTACATCATTGCGCATATTCACAGCATTAGCAATAAGCATAGAACTATCCACCTTTTTGCCTTGCCGATATTGATACCACGCCAAAGCAAGTTTTCCGAAAATAGAAAAAATGGTAACGTAAATTGCGATAATTGCGGGCATTTCTTTTGTTTCGCTCGAAAAGAAACTTTGCACAGAAAATACAAGCATCTGTATTCCTGCGTAAAAAATTATCATCGCCAAAATTTTTGTGGCGATGCCTTCCGCTTTTTCGTAACCGAAAACATATTTGCGGTTTGGCGGACGTGTCATAATGCGCGCCGTGAAAATCATTACAAGGGAAATTAATACATCGGTAGCCGAATCGATACCGTCGCCAATTACCGCCAAACTGCCTGCTAAAATACCAACAACAATTTTTGCAATAGACAATATACCATTACCTATTGCACTGACGTTTGAGGCACGAATTAAAACTTGTTCTCGTGTTGTTTTTTTATTTTTTAACATTGTGCAAAGATAATACATTTTTTTAATAAATCTGAAATTATTTTGTACCTTTGCGTTTTGTAATTTTATGTCAGACAACGGAATAAAATCGCTTGCAAAAGACACCGCTATTTACGGCATCAGCACTATCGTTGGGAAATTTTTCAACTGGTTGCTTGTGCCATTCTTTACGCACATAGTAGGCAAAACCGATTATGGTGTGGTGGGGTTACTTTATGCGTGGATTGCGCTGATAATCATTATTTTAACTTACGGAATGGAAACGGGCTATTTCCGTTTTGCTTCCGCACAAAAAACCGAAAAAGAGGCAAACAAGGTCTATACAACCACACTTTCGAGCATTGGTTTTACTTCGCTGATTTTCATTGTGATATTCGCATTTTTCCACCCACAAATAGCAACAATGATGAAACTGCCCAACTTTTCAGACCTTGTTTTGATAATGGGAATAACCGTTGCTTTTGACGCCTTTTCGTGCATTCCGTTTGCTTATTTAAGATACAAGCAGCGCCCTGTTAAGTTTATGATTATAAAATTAATAACCATATTTGGAAACATTTTTTTCAACATATTTTTCCTTGTAATCTGTCCAATAATTTACAAACACAACCCCGATTTGATTTCTTGGTTTTTCAACCCAAATTATAAAGTCAGTTATATTTTAATTTCGAATTTAATCGCTACTTTGATGGGCTTTATCGCACTGCTACCCTACATTTTTGTAGCAAAATGGCAATTTGATTTTGCACTGCTCAAGAAAATGCTCAAATATTCATTGCCGCTGCTGATGCTTGGCATTGTTGGCATAATGAACCAAACCATCGACCGACTGATTTTTCCTTATCTTTACCCGTTTCCAGAAGAGGTTTGGCTTGGAGAATTGGGCGTTTATCTGGCGTGTTTCAAAATTGCAATGGTTATGATGATGTTTCAATATGCTTTCCGTTTTGCCTACGAGCCGTTTATTTTCGCCAAAAAAGAGAGCAAAGACAACAAGCAAACGTTCTCATTAGCAATGACTTACTATGTTATAACCTCAATGTTGATTTACCTGTTTTTGATTGCGGGGTTAGACGTTTTGAAGTTGCTTTTGGCTGAGGAATTTCGTGTTGGAATTGCCATAGTTCCTTTTGTATTAATCACTTACTTCTTTCAAGGCGTTTATTACAACCTTTCACTGTGGTATAAACTGACCGACAAAACCATTTGGGGAACATATATTTCGCTTATCGGGGTTGCTATTACGCTGATTTTGAACATTATATTTATTCCAAAATTCAGTTATTGGGCTTGTGTTTTTGCCTCATTGATAACGTTTTTCGTTACAATGCTGATTTGCTATTTTATTGGACAAAAATATTACTCGATAAAATATCAAATCAAAAAAATGCTGCTCTATTTTGGTGCTGCTATCGCGTTGAGTTTATTGATGTTATGCATAGATTGGAACAATATATGGCTGAATTTAATTTGGCGAATTGCATTTTTAATTCCTTTTGTTTTTTATGTCTTAAAAAAAGATGTTCCGATAAAAGAATTGCCGTTTTTAAAGAAATTTAGCAAAAAATAAAAAATTAACCTTTTTTGTGTAATTAAAAAATATTTTATACCTTTGCAGAAATTTTTTCAACAATCTAATAGTTAAATCATTATGAAAATTAAATTTCAAATTATGGCAATGGCAGGTCTGTTTGCTTGCTATTTTGTAGCGAGTTCTTGCGAAGGCAACACTCCAAATGCTAAAATTAAGGTAGAATCAATGGTTATCGAACTTGATGACATTTTGGTAGGAGAACCCGCCCAAGTTATTGCAAGAGGCGATGGCGATGAAGTGCCATTAAACACTTTTTCAGCAACTCGCACAATTTCACTTGATTCTATCAAAGGAATCACAAACAATGAAATGGAGCAGATTTTGGACTACCAAGAGCAAATTGTGTCGGCAAATGCTGGCAATGTTACCATCGCTATCACTTCCACAGACAGCGAGGCAACGGTTGTTAGAGATTTTTCTCTTACAGCAAACGGTTTTACAACCAGCATTTACATTGAGCAGTACGATTTGGGAACTCCGCTTGTAGCGGCTGCTTTCACTGCTTTTGCTAATGAACTTTTGATGAAGTTGGTTATGAGCAGTTTCGCAGGTCTGAACGAAGTTACTTTTAACATTTCGGGCTTGACAGACATTCCAACAGGCGAAAATTTGAACGTTACAATTACTTTGGGTGATGTAATTTTTGAGGCGGAAGTAGTTAAAATTAACCATTAATAAAATTGCAGTTTAAAACTTAAAAAATTGCCGCAAATAAAAATTTGTGGCATTTTTTTTTATTCTACCCAAAAATCATAATTAAATTTGTCGAAATAGATATTTCCGCCTCGCCATTCCACTTCGCCTCGCTGAAAATCAACGGTTTCGCTGCGAGGAAAGATTTTTTTAGGACAAAGTTCGCCCGAAATGCCGTTATTGATTATCAACCGAAAAGCATCCATATTTCCGAAGTAGAAATAGCGCAAATCTTCCGTTTCTGCCCAATTTTGCAAACCAAACGACACATCAACAGGTAACCAGCCCTTGCCGTCAATAAAAATTTCCGCCCAATCGTGCAGATTTTCATAATTCGGGTGCAGCATAAAACCGCTCAACCAACGCGCAGGAATGCCGTTTAATCGGCAAAGTGTGATAAAAAGCAGCGAAACTTGTCCGCAATCACCGTGCATATTTTCCAAAACATATTCGGGAATATTTTTTATTGTAGAATATTCACGTGCCGCCGCCCAAGGAATATTTTGCGAAATCCAAGTGAATATTTTTTTTGCTTTTTGATAATTATTTTGCTCATTTTCAATAATTTGAGAAGATAATTTGCGAATTTTTTCCGAAAAAACAATATGCGGTGGAAATTGAGAATTGACTTGAAAAGCCGAAGGAAAAGTTGAAAGTTGAAAATTGTCTTGGCTCTTGGTTCTTGGTTCTTGGTTCTCAAAAGAATATTTCACTTCAAAAATCGTTTCTTCATCTTTTTTTGCAATTTTTTCAAAATAAATTGTCTGATGAACAGAATTTTCACTTAACTGAAATTTATCCGAATTTACCGAAATTAATTTTACATTTTGCTGATAATCAACATCTTTTCTTGGAAATGGCAACCAACAACGAATAATTTCGCCGCTTGGTACAGCATTAGCAGCAACTTTTAATTGAAAAGTAAATACAAAATCTTTGCTCTTTGTTCTTTGTTCTTTGTTATGCAAATATTCTTTCAAAAACTCATTTCGTCCTGCTTTTTCATCGCCAAATTTTTCTATATAAAGTTTTTTTGCCTCTTTGTCAATACGGAAAAGATTACGGGCAGCACGCCGAAAATAACGTTTTTTGCTGTCAATTTCCACAAATTCCAATGCACGAGAATTTTCCCAATTTCTTATTTGCTCTTCGCTAACATTTGGGTATATTTCTCTTATTTCCAATAAAACATCATCAAGATTTTTATTGAAATCAAGTGCAATTCTACGATTTATTTCTTTTTCGTCTAACATAATTTTAGTTTTTAGACCTGTTAGTTTTAAAAACTTAACAGGTCTTTTTGTCAAAATAATTTTAAATCAACCAACTGAAACGATTTTCTATGGTACAGCGTGATACCGAATTCCTGAATTGCTTTTCTGTGTTTTTCGGTTGGGTAGCCCTTATTTTTGTGCCAATCGTATTGCGGAAACTCGTTGTGTATGAGCGACATATATTCATCACGGGCGGTTTTTGCCAATACCGAAGCCGCCGCAATGGACAAAAATTTGCCGTCGCCCTTTACAATGGTGTGATACGGAATATTTTTGTATTGTTTAAACCTGTTTCCGTCAATAATCAGATGTTCGGGCGTGATTTTGAGTTGCTCAACGGCGTTTTGCATCGCTAAAATTGAAGCATTGAGAATATTTATTTCGTCAATTTTTTTCGGTTCAACGCTCGAAACTGCCCACGCAAGCGCATTTTTTTTGATAATCGGCACAAGCGAAACACGCTGTTTTTCGGAAAGTTTTTTACTGTCGTTAAGTTCTGCGCACTCAAAATCGGGTGGAAAAATCACCGCAGCAGCAAAAACCGCACCTGCCAAACAGCCGCGCCCTGCTTCATCGCAGCCCGCTTCAATGCAATTTTCAGTATGATATGGTAATAACATTTTGCAAAGGTACAATTTTTTATAATTGAAAAAAAATATTTACCTTTGCAGAAAAATAAAAAAATGTTTGATATTCAAAAAATACGACAGGATTTTCCTATTTTATCGCAAAAAATCTACGGCAAGCCGCTGATTTATCTTGACAATGCGGCTACAACGCAAAAACCGCTTTGTGTGATTGACAAAATTTCGGAACTCTACAAAACGCAAAACGCAAATATTCATCGCGGAGTGCATTTTTTAAGTGCAAAAGCGACTGAAAACCACGAGAATGCGCGCCAAAGCATCGCAAAATTTATCAATGCGCCAAGCAAAGATGAAATCATTTTTACGCGCGGCACAACCGAAAGCATAAACCTTGTTGCGCATTGCTTTGCGCACAGGTTTGAGAAAGGCAGCGAAGTGATTGTTTCGCAAATGGAGCATCATTCAAACATTGTGCCTTGGCAGTTGGTTGAGCAAAATTTTGGTTGGAAAATCAAGGTTATTCCCATTGATTTGGAGGGGAATTTAATTTTGGAAGAATACGAAAAATTGTTTTCCGAAAAGACAAAAATTGTTTCTATTACGCACATTTCCAACGTGTTAGGCACAATCAACGATGTAAAAAAAATCATTGATATTGCACACTCAAAAAATGTTCCTGTTTTGATTGACGGGGCGCAGGCAATAGCACATCAAAAAGTTGATGTTCAAGAACTTGACGCTGATTTTTACGCATTTTCGGGGCATAAGGTTTATGCGCCCACAGGTATCGGTGTTTTGTATGGAAAACGAAAGTTTTTAGACGATTTTCAGCCGTATCAAGGCGGCGGCGAGATGATTGAGAGCGTAAGTTTTGAGCATACAAAATTTAATGTTTTGCCATACAAATTTGAGGCAGGCACGCCCGATTTTATTTCCTCTGCGGCTTTTGAAACGGCGTTAAATTATCTGCAAAATATTGGTTTTGAGCAAATTATAAAATACGAAGACGACCTTTTGGCTTATGCAACGCAAGAGATGCAAAAAATTCCAAACCTAAAAATTTACGGCACAGCAAAGCAAAAATGCGGCGTAATTTCGTTTAATGTTAAGGGCGTTCATCACTTCGATTTGGGAACTCTGCTTGACAAAACAGGCATTGCTATTCGCACAGGGCATCATTGCGCGCAGCCGCTCGTTGAGTTTTTCGGACAAAGCGGAATGGCGAGAATTTCGTTTGCGTTTTATAACACACAAGAAGAAATTGATATTTTTATCGAAAATTTGAAAAAATGTTTAAAAATTTTGCAATAATTTTCTAAACACAAATTAACAAAAAAAATACCTCTCGTTTTTTGAAAACAAGAGGTATTCTTTATAAGAAACTAAATCTATTTTTATTTATTGTTGTTAATACAATTAAATAACTCAGTAGTTTTTATTTTAGAATCAATAGAAAAATCAATAGGATTTATTTGAGCTGACATTCTTATATCTGTGATATTATATTCTAATAATAGCATAAAATCTTCTACACTTATTCCAAAATTATAAGAAAAAATTTCAACCCAATCTCTTGCTTCATAAGAAGGAATACCTTGTAAATAACGGGCTTCAACTGTTGAGCCATTTGATAATAATAGAATTACTTTATCTCCTATCGTTGCTACTATTCTACCTTTACCACGAGCCAAATGATAATCTAAAGATATAAAATGTCTGCCATTCTCATATTTTACTTGCATTTCGATTTTTTGAACGGTATACGTATTTTTTACTTTAATTTTTCCCGAAATTACATTAATAGGTTTTGTATACAAAACTCTGCTATTTGTAAATTTATCAGTTTCATTTTTTGAGAAATCACAATTTTGTGCAACTCCATAACCAACTATTGATTGCAATAGCATCAATACAGCGATTTTTTTGTATGTATTCATTTTTTTTAAAATTTAAAAAATTATAATTATAATTTACGTTGCAAATTTACAACATTTTTTAATTTGCAAATATTTTTTACTTAAAGAAAATATCTTTTATCAAAACTTCCGAAAGATTATTGTCTATAGAAAATTCTACTCTGCAAAAATCATCAATATCAAGAAAATTTTTGTCGTTTATTACATAAATTTCATCAAAACAGGCATCAATATGCGACAGACAAAACCTAATACGGCTTATTTTATATGCTCTTTTGGGCATATCTGTACCATACACAGTATAGGCATAATTTTCAAAATATTGCAACACCTTTTCAGCAGCAAAGTTGTCAAACCTTACCTCTATCATACTGCCATTCTGTATTGTTCGGTAACATTTTCAAACAAAACGTCCATAGGAACGCCGTTGTTAAACATTCTGCGTTCCTCAAATGTAAAACCTGTTCGCATTGAAGGTTTTTCCATTTTTCCTTCGGCAATAAGACGATTTTGTTCCTCTTTTAATCTGCCTATTTCGTTATAATTCAGCGTAACCATAACTTTTGAGATTTAAAATTTTTGCAAAATTACAAATATTTTTTAATTTTCGCAAAAAAAATAGTAATTTTGCAAAAAATAAAATTATGAGTAACATTGTAGCAATAGTCGGACGTCCCAACGTGGGCAAATCAACGCTTTTTAATCGTTTTACAAAATCGCGCAGGGCAATCGTAGATAATGAGTCAGGCACCACGCGCGACCGCCAATACGGCAAAGTCGAGTGGAACGGCAAAGAGTTTTCTATTATCGACACGGGCGGTTGGGTGGTAAATTCCGAAGATATTTTTGAGGAAGAAATCAATCGTCAGGTGGAAATTGCGATGCAGGAGGCAGACGTGATACTTTTTGTTGTTGATGTTCTCAGCGGGATTACCGATTTAGATATGTTTGTGGCGGAAATTTTGCGCAAAAGCAGAAAAAATGTTATGGTTATTGCCAACAAAGTTGATACTTTTGATTTGCAGTATCAAGCGGCAGAATTTTACAAACTCGGACTTGGCGAGCCGTTTATTTTGTCTTCTATCAACGGCTTGGGCAGCGGCGATTTGCTTGACGAAATGCTAAATCGTTTCCCAAAAGAGAGCAAAGAGGAAGAAGTTGAAGAGTTGCCGAAAATTGCTGTTGTTGGTCGTCCAAACGCCGGAAAATCGTCTCTGATAAACGCTTTTATGGACGACAACCGACATATCGTAACCGACATTGCAGGCACAACCCGCGACTCAATTTATACCCGCTACAACAAGTTCGGACACGATTTTTATCTTGTTGATACGGCGGGCATCAGAAAAAAGGCGAAAGTGAATGAAGATGTTGAATATTACTCGGTTATCAGGGCAATTCGCGCGATTGAGAGTTCCGATGTTTGCGTGCTGATGATTGATGCCGAGCGCGGAATTGAGGCGCAGGACTTAAACATTTTTTCGTTAATTCAAAAAAACAGAAAAGGGCTTGTGGTTTGTGTAAATAAATGGGACTTAATTGAAAATAAAACTAATAAAGATGTCAAAAATTTCGAGAAATCAATTCGCGAACGGCTTGCGCCTTTTACCGATTTTCCGATTGTTTTCACTTCGGTAATCAACAAGCAACGAATTTTCAAAGTGATTGAAACATCAATGCAGGTTTATGAAAACAAAAAACGCCGCATTTCAACGAACAAACTCAACGAAATGTTTTTGCCGTTGATAGAAAATTACCCGCCTCCAGCGAATAAAGGAAAATATATCAAAGTAAAATATGTTACGCAACTACCTGATACGCAAGTTCCTACGTTCATATTTTTTGCAAATCTACCGCAATATATAAAAGACCCATATCTAAGATTTTTGGAAAACAAACTGCGTAGCGAATGGAATTTTAACGGCACGCCGATATTGTTATTCGCAAGACAGAAGTAAAAAACTCACTGAATTTTCACCGCTTCAATTATCTGTTCAGCGTGATTTTTAGTATCAACTTTTGGGAAAATTCTTTCGATAACGCCCTCTTCGGAAATGATAAATGTGGTGCGCATCAAACCCATATAGGTTTTACCGTAATTTTTCTTTTCGCCCCAAACGCCGTAATCATCAATGATTTTACGTTCTGTGTCGGCAATGAGATTAAAAGGCAGTTGGTATTTTTCGGCAAAATTGTTGTGCGATTTTTCGCTGTCCGCACTCACGCCAATCACCACAAAACCTTTTGAAAGGAAATAGGCGTTTTTGTCGCGCAAACTGCACGCCTCAGCCGTACAGCCCGAAGTGTTGTCTTTCGGGTAAAAATACAATATCACTTTTTTGCCCAAAAAGTCCGATAGCGAAATTGTTTCGCCGTTTTGATTAACACCCTTAAAATCGGGTGCTTTATCACCAATTTTTAGTTTCATAATATTTTGATTTTTTTTATTAACCACAAAGGACACGAAGTTTCACAAATTTTTTTTATATGCTGTCATTTCGACTGAAAGGAGAAATCTGCTGTCGAAACGAGATTTCTCCCGTTGGTCGAAATGACTTTGTGTAACTTTTTCCTTCGGCTTTTCAAGTGCGACTTTGTGGTTATTTTTTTATTCTGAAAAAATTATATTCATTACCACAGTTCCCACTGCAAAAAGAGTGTTTTTATCAATATTGCGCATATCGTCCTGCGTGGTGTGCCAATGCTCAAAAAAGCCGGTGCCATTTGGCGAATTTGGCTCTTGGTGAATAATGTTGATGCACGGAATTTGCGCTATGGTATTGACATTAACGTGGTCGTCCATTATTTCGCCGCCTAATTTGTTGATAAAATAGCCGTCAAAACCGAGCATTTGCGCCTTGTTCCAAACCTTTTCTACGATATTTGCAGCATATCGCATCGAAAATCTTTCTTTGTAAAAACGCGCGCTCGGCGCACCAACCATATCAAGCAGAATGCCAAAACTTGCTCTGTAATTTGCTTTTTTTGCCTCTTGCGCCCAAAATTTTGAGCCGATACACCAACTATCATTATGTCGATTTTCTCTGTAAAATTGCGGTGCGCCCCAATCTTCCACATCGAAAAAGACAATATCAATGCCGATATTTTCGGGTAATGTTTTTAGATTTCGGGCGATTTCGAGCAGAACACCGACACCGCTTGCGCCGTCATTTGCACCCAAAATGGCAGTGTTTCGTTTGCTTTCATCTTTGTCGTGGTCGGCATAAGGGCGCGAATCCCAGTGCGCACAAAGCAAAATACGCCCATTCGCACTTGGATTGAACTTGCCGATAATATTGTGAATATCAATGCTTTTGCCATTATACAAAGTGCCTTTTCCGTGTTGGTTTTCAACTTCGGCACCAAATTTTTGTAATGTTGCTGCAAGATATTCAGCGCATTTTTTGTGCGGTTCGGTTTGCGGAACGCGTGCGCCAAAATCAACCTGCGCTTTTACAAAATTATACGCAGAGTCAGCATTAAAAGTTGGAATTGAAATTTGCACAACGGGTTTATTATCAGTTTGTTGCGCAGTTTTATTTCCGCCACAGGAAAATAAAATTGATATCGAAAATAAAATTAAAAGGTTTTTCATTATTTATTTTTTATTAAAATTTTCATATATATATTTTTCAACTTTTTCGAAATTATCATAAGGAAAATCATAAAGTTTAATAGTTTTGCCATTTTTCATAATTAGATATAAAATAGTATAAGAAGTTGCATAATGCCAACTATTACGTCCAGTGACACCACCTTTTACAGATTTTTGTATTTTCTCAATTTCATCATATTTTATATATTTAATTGTTCTTATAACTAAATTATCTAAACAAATATAATCTTCAGTAGCAGTTATTCGTACTAATTTACCAAGAATAAAAAAACTAATAGCAAGAATACAAATAGTTGAAATTGCAAATTTAATAATACTTTCTTTATCAAAAGCAAATTTATCTTCATAGTCAAAATTAGTTCCTGTTGCAAAACAAATCATAAACGCAACAAGCAACGGAACTACTAAAAAAAATATTCCGCCTATAAAATACGTTATACTAAATTTAGAAACTACCCTCATTTTTTCCTTGCCAATAATTCTATTGTGCGAATTTTATCTTTGTAAAAATTGAATTCGTTGAGTTTTTTGATGTCTATGTTTGCGTCTGAGTTGCTGTCCCAACGGCGACAAAAATAGAGCGAATCGTAAATTCTACCGATTTTGTACTCGCGGCAAATGCGCAAACCAACCGCATAGTCCTCGCCGTAACTCACATTCGGGAAGCCGATTTTGCGAATAATCGGCGTGTAAAAACAGCGAGGCGCACCTAAACCATTAATTCTCAGTGCGTTATTCATTCCGTTTTGCTCTGTCCATTCGGCGTGCGTGATGTCGCCGGGGGGAATTTTTTCGTAATCAAAATTTACCAAAGTGTAAGAGCCAATCAGCATTGCGCAGCGTTGAGCGTAAAATTCATCAACGATTTTTTGTAGCACATTTTCGTTGATATAGACGTCATCGCTGTCGAGTTGCACGGCAAATTTGCCGCATTTTTGGTGATTAACCGCCTCGTTCCAACAACCGCCGATGTTCAAATCGTGGCGGGTTGGAATGATATGAACTATTTCTGAACACAAATCACACGAATTACACAAATTTTCACAAATATTATTTTTGTGTGAATTTGTGTTCATTTGTGAAATTTGTGTTCTAATAATCTCTGTGGTCTGGTCAGTTGAATGATTATCAACCACAATGACATTAAATTTGAAATTTGTTTTTTGCGAAATCGCCGATTTTATCGCGTCCAAAATGGTTTTTTCGCGATTTTTTACAGGAATAATTATTGATGCCTCAACTTCAAAACTTTCAGAATTGAGGTCAATTTGTTGATAATCGGGCGTTAAAAGCGCACCGATATTTTTAAGATGTTCGGTAACCGCTTTTTCCATTTCTTGCTGAACGGCAATATTTTTAACATCAACGTATGCAAATTGATTATCATCTGTGCCTTCGACTTCGCTCAGGCACCGCGTTTCCGAAACATCATAAAGCGGCTCGTTGATATGAAAAATTTTAGAAATTTTTAAACGCAAATCGTAAAGCGCAGCAAATTTATAGTTATTTTGCTGACTTTCAACTATTTGCTTAAACAAATTCGCATCAAAAAATAGCACATTTCCAAAATCAAAATCGTCCCGCAAACTGCCTTCTTGATATTCGATTGTTGGAATTAATTGCCGATTTTCTGCGCTAACTTTGCAATAATCAGCGTATAACATTCCCGCTTTTGTGTCGTTTGCAACCTGCACAAAACGCTGCAAAGCGTCTTCCGAAATTTCAACTTTCGGCGATTTTGTAACCAAAGCCAAATACTGCGAAGTAGTTTGTTTTGCAATTTCTTTTAAAACTTCCGAACTTGCAACTTGCTTGCTATCAATAAAATAAGTTTCTATTTTCATAATACATTTAAAATTTGTTCTTTAATTTGTTCCAATTCGTCTTTCATCATTACAACGAGTTTTTGCATTTCCGAGTGGTTTGATTTTGAGCCGAGCGTGTTGATTTCTCGCCCGATTTCCTGTGCTATAAAACCAAGTTTTTTGCCTTGATTTTCTTCGTTATCAATCGTTTGCAAAAAATAATCAAGGTGCGTTTTGAGGCGCAATTTTTCTTCTGAAATATCAAGTTTTTCGATATAAAAAATCAATTCCTGCTCAAAACGATTTTTGTCAAAAGCAACTTTGTTCTCAATCTGAACAAAATTTTCGGACATTCTGCTCTTGATTTTTTCGAGCCGCTCGTCCTCGTATTGCGGAATTTGCGCGAGGAATTTATCGATATTTGCAATTTTCTCACGGAAAAGATTTGTTAAAACTCTGCCCTCGCTAATACGAAATTTTTTAAATTCCAAAAGTGCCTCATCAATGGTTTGCGCCACGATATGCCACTCATTTTCATCAACTTGCGTTGCTTCACCAACCAAAACATCGGGAATTGCAACCAAAACCGAAAGCCAATCGCTCGGCTCGGGAATGCCGATTTGTTCGGCAGAGTTTTTCAGTTGCAGATAATAACTTTCGAGCAAAGCAGTGTTGATTTCGGTTTTGCCTTTGGTTTTTGTGTCTTCGATTGTGAGCAGGGCATCGATTTTTCCGCGTACAATACTGTTAATTAGAATATTACGCATATCAATTTCCTTTTCTTTGTAAGAAGTTGGAAATTTTAGCAAAATATCTGCCTGCTTGCAGTTGAGCGATTTAACTTCAAAAGTTATCTTTTTTGTTTCAAAAATTTTTGCGGCTCGTCCAAAGCCGGTCATTGATAGAAGCATTTTATTTCAGGTTTTTTAACCCCTCCGCCTTCGGCTCGTCCCCTTAAAATAAGGGGACATTTGGGGGCTACGATTTTTTAATGTTTGTACTTCCCCAACTCTCCCCTTTTTTAAGGGGAGATGTCCGAAGGACAGAGGGGTTAAACTAATTCGCAAAATTACAAAAAATTTAATTAAAATATTTGTTTTCTTATCAAAAAAATGTTTAAATTTGCGGTTTAAAAAATCATTATCATAAATTGGTGTGGTTTTTGTTCTTTGAAATATCTTTAATTATCAGAATATTAACTATTTAACTCTTTTATCTATTATGCGAAAATTACTACATTTTCTAATTTTTGTGTTCATATTTTCTTTGTCCTCTTGTGTGAGCGACTTAAATATGAACGATTTGAACAGGGAGGTCGAAATTGGCACTCATCTTGTTATTCCTGTAGGGCATTCAAAAGCATCAATTTTTGATGTTTTTAATATGATTGACAATGACGGCGACACTCCTCATTGGTTAGCAGATTCAACGGGGAATTTTGTCTATCTCTATTTGAACACTATTTTGGATTTGCCTGCCGACACCTGCAAAACCTTTGATTTGTCGGTAAGTAAGGTAAATAATTATTCTATTGCGGATAAGTCGAGTGGTTGGTTTGCTGCAAATGTTGGCAGTAGTCCTTTGAATACTGTTATTCCAACTCGCATTCCGAGAATTACGGAGCCGTTTGACTATGACTACAACAAAACAGAAATGATTGATGGTCGAGTAATACAAGTACAACGACTTGACGAGGTGCGTATTTCAGGTGCAAAACTTGATATCACTGTTGATTTGGAGAATATCGCAGTTAATGGTACTTTGGCTTACATCGAACTTCAATTTCGTTTTCCAGACATTAATTCAGATGTTTATACCGTTAATATTTATAACACAGATGGCACTCAAAAATCAGCCGAATTTAATATCGGTAGCGCAACAATTGTGTTTCCTTACACCGCCTCAACAACTAATATGCTCGTTGATGTGATTTTTCACACGCCATCAACAGCAATGCACAACATTGCATTTGATGCAACTTCTGATATTAAAATCAGTGTAAAACAAAATGAGATTAATGTTCTGGAAGCGTGGGGCTATTTCAATCGCTCGGAGCGTGTTACAGGCGACCGCGTTTATGCCGAAATTCCTGTTGATTTGTTTGGCAGTTCAATTATAACTAATAATCGTCTTTTGTTTCATAACCCTGAAATTGTTTTTGAGGTTTCAAACAATATCGGAGTTCCTTTGAGTTTTTGGGTTGATAGCATAAAAGCGGTTGATGCATTTGGCGCAGCAGAACGCGCGTGGTTTGACAACGGAAATCCTGTGAAAGATAAATGGACAGAAGTTCCTATGGCTACTCCTGCAAATGTTGGCGAGGTGGCAAGTAAAACCATTACTTTTAACAGACATAATGGTGAAACAAATCGTCTTTTCTTAATCAATCCAGAAAGGTTTATTTATGATTTCCACGTTGCAGTTAATCATCAACAAGCAAAAGCCGACTCTTTGGCAAGACCATACAAAACACATTTTCTCTCTCGTCCTTTGAATGTCAATATGGACGTGAAAGCGTATTTGCGTTTTTGGTTTGATGAAAACACAATATACTCTTCACGAGACACTGTAAAACTTGATAATAACTTGGGCGAATTGTTAAAAATTGGCAATCTTGTTATTGAACCCGAAAGAGTTACAATTAATATTGATTTCAAAAATCATCTTCCTGTACAAGTAATTGCAAATGCAATATTTGTTGATGAAAACAATGTTGAACTTCTCAGAAGAGAGAATATCAAAATCGAATGTCCTAACGTGTATCCAATAGGCTACAATGATGGAATTAACCTCGAAGGTATGGTTGTTTCGGAAAAGGTTTTCAGGCTTGCTATTGCACTTATTGAAGAAGATACGGAAAAACTGTTAAAAACAAAAAATATCATTTTTGAATATACAGGAACGGCAAAAAATTCTGAAACTGATAGAATCAATGTTCGTGCAACCGATTATTTAGACGCAGTTGTAGGTCTATTTGTAAAAGGTAAAATCAGCGGCGAATTTTAATAACTTAATAAAACTTAATAAAAATGAAAACAAAAAATATATTTTTAGGTTTGATAATGTGTATTGCTGTTGGTGCTTCGGCGCAAACAAATACATTCTATTTTATGGACGAAGTGCCGACAAGGCACGCGATGAATCCTGCGTTTATGCCAAATACGGCTTGGTACTGGAATGTTTTTTTACCGAGTTTTTATGTTGAAGCAACTACTGGCTTTGCTATGAAGGACTTTTTGTTAAAAAACAATAACGAATGGGTAACGGCTTTCCACCCTTCGCAAAACATCAACAAACTCTATAACAGAATACCAAGAACCACCGAAATAGGTACAAATGTCGGTTTAAATCTTATCAATTTCGGTTTTAGAGCAAAGGATAAAAACTATTTTACCTTTGATTTGGGAGTAAAAGCAAATGCTTCGGCTTATATACCAAAGAACTTTTTTAAACTTGCTCTTTTCGGCACGCCCGACGAACACGGAATTAATCGTTACAACCTCAAAAATCTTGGCATTAATGCTGCGGTTTATGGCGAACTTGGCTTGGGTTATATGAGGCAAATCAACGATAAAGTTAATGTCGGTTTTAAACTCAAAGGTTTGGTTGGTGTGGCAGGTGCATATTCAAAATTTAATAAATTGAATTTGAATGCCTCAATAGAGGAGTGGCAATTAGACGGACAAGGCGAGGCCTATTTTGTAACTCCAAATATGGCTTATTGGAGTTACAAAATAG
>Ga0209737_10001308_pt1 | contig 18047 bp, 8 predicted proteins | sample TergutCu122P3_FD_187284 | JGI IMG/M metagenome (GOLD analysis project Ga0209737, IMG submission 187284) | Cubitermes ugandensis P3 segment gut microbial communities from Kakamega Forest, Kenya - Cu122 P3 (SPAdes) (version 2) | ecosystem: Host-associated > Arthropoda: Insects > Digestive system >...
CACTCAATGAATTAAAACGAATTGACCAGCACGGATTTCTGAATACCGAGTTTGAGCGGGCAAAAACCGAATATTTTGCAAATGCCGAAAAAGCAGCCAAAGAGGAAGATAAAACAAATTCCGTAAACCATTCCTATCAGTACTCAAGAAGTTTCTTTAGTAAGGATCCTGTGGTTGGCTCAGCCATCAATTTTGAAATCGTAAAAGAATACCTTTTCGATATAACACTGGAAGAGATTAATAATATGGCTAAAACTTTCATAACGGAAGAAAATATTGCCGTAGTTTTAACGATGCCCGAAAAGAAAGGATTAAAAGTTCCCACTGAAAAAGAGGTTTTGGCATTAATAAAGAAGTTTAATACAATGAATACCAAGCCCTACGTGGATAATGTTAACACCTTGCCTTTCTTAGCGAAAGAGCCAACCCCCGGGAAAGTTACCAAAAAAACACAAAACGAAAAATTGGATTATGTTGAACTACAACTGAACAACGGTGCTACTGTTATCCTTAAAAATACGGACTATAGAAACGATGAAATAAGATTTACAGCATTTAGTCCGGGGGGTAGTTCTTTGTATGAAGCCAATCTGTTACCTATTGTGGCGTACGCATCTTCAGTTATTAATGATTGTGGTATCGGAAACTACTCTCCTACAGATTATTCCAAATTTATGATGGGTAAAAACTATAGAATTTTTGCAAATATTGGTACTTACGAAGAATCAATTAGCGGTATGACTGCCCCAAAAGATTTTGAAACATTTCTGCAGCATTTGTATATGATTTTTGAAGCCCCGAGAAAAGATAAAGAGGTTTTTGACAGAAATATTGAACAGTGGAAGGAACAAGTGGCTAACTACGAAAATAATCCGGAGTGGCAATATCAAAAATTTTCTGCCAGAGTGCGCTTCCCCAACAATCCGCGTTTGATATTCATGGAAGAAAAAACAATCAAAGCGATGAATCTGGAGCAAATGTTTAAAGTGTATAGAGAACGTTTCGCTAACGCTACCGATTTCACGTTTATTTTTGTTGGAAATATTGATATCGAAAAAACAATTCCGCTGATTGAGAAATATATTGGTGGAATTCCCGCCGGAAAGAAAGAGAAAATTATTAACCGCGACTTCCCAATGGCAGGGGGTGTGATTGACAAAACGCTCTATTTTGGATTGGCTGACAAAACATTGGTTGGACATTTTACCTCGCTCCCTTATCAGTGGAATCCGGAAAATAATCTGGCAAACAGTGCACTTAACAACATCATGAATATTAAAATGACCGAAAATATTCGAGAAAAATTAGGCGGAACTTATGGCACCAGATTCTCATTAAGTACTTCAAAAATTCCTGTTGAAAAAGTAATGATGACCATCTCGCTGGGCTGTCAACCGGAGCGCGTGGACGAAATGACTGCTGAAATCTGGAGAACCATTGATGAAGTGATGGAAAATGGACCTACTCCTGTGGATTTAGATAAAGCCAAAGAACAGATGATTCGTACTTTTGAAACTCAAATGAAAGAAAATCATAACTGGACATCGTGGTTTAAAAATTTTTATGACCTTGGTACGGTAATTCCTACTTTTGACGAATACAAAGAAAAAGTAAACGCACTTACGATTGAAGATTTGAAAAAAGCGGCACAATATATGAAGCACAACGAAAACATTCGTACCATATTAATGCCCGAAGCAAGAAAACAGTAATGGAAAATACAATTTACGGTATTCGCCCTGTTTTAGAGGCGATTGAGAGTGGTAAAACCATCGATAAAGTTTTTATTCAAAAGGGACTTCACGGCGATTTGTTTAAAGATTTCTTTATCAAAGTAAGACACCACAAAATACCGTTTCAGTATGTTCCGGTAGAAAAAATAAACAAGATAACACGAGGCAACCATCAAGGGGTGCTTGCCTTTTTATCTGCTATTGAGTATCAGAGTATTTTTGATATCGTACCCACCATATTTGAAGAGGGTCGCACGCCGTTTATCGTTATGTTGGATAAAGTAACCGATGTGCGAAATATTGGCGCTATTGCCCGCTCGGCAGAGTGTGCCGGCGTGGACGCTATTGTGTTGCCTTTGAAAGGGGGTGCCCAACTGAACGAAGATGCAGTTAAAACTTCCTCCGGTGCGTTGCTGAGGTTGCCTGTTTGCAGACACTCTAATTTGGTTGAAGTGATTAATTTCTTAAAACAATCAGGTATTGAAGTGATTGGGGTTTACGAAAGAGCGGAAAAAATGTACTTCAACAAAGATTTTACCAAACCGCTTTGCATCATTATGGGCAATGAGTATGAGGGAATTGCGTGGGACTACCTGCGCGAATGCAACGACTCGATTAAAATTCCTATGATGGGCACCATTGAATCGCTAAATGTCTCAGTAGCAACCGGTATCGTCTTGTTTGAGGTGGTAAAACAAAGAATGATTTAAAATTTAATATTTAAAATTTAAAATTTAAAAAATTAACATCAAATATCTTAAATCTTAAATCTTAAACCTTAAATCTTAAATCTTAAATCTCAAATCTCAAATCTTAAATCTTAAATCTTAAATCTTAAATCTAATTTATGTACATCATCGGTATAGCAGGCGGTTCGGGGTCGGGAAAAACCTCAGTAGTTAAAAAAATTGTGAACAGTTTTCCGAATGAAAGTGTGCGCGTTTTGTCGCAAGATGCTTATTATAAAGATAATGGCATTCTTACGCAGGAACAGCGCGAGCAAATAAATTTCGACCATCCCGATTCCATAGAGTTCGCTTTACTGAGAAAACATCTTCAAGAATTAACTGACGGTCAAACAATTGAGATGCCCACCTACTCTTACATTACTTGTACGAGACAAAAGGAGACAATTCCGGTCTCTCCGGGAAAAGTAATTATTGTGGAGGGGATTCTGATATTTACCGACTTTGAACTTCGGGAAATGCTTGACTTAAAAGTATTTGTTGACACAGAAGCCGATGAGAGAATTATCAGGATTATTCAACGTGATGTGAATGAAAGAGGTAGAGGGTTGGATAAATCTATTCAGCATTACAAAAAGTTTGTGAAGCCGATGCACGAGATTTTTATCGAGCCTTCCAAAAAATATGCGGATATTATTATTCCCGAAGGGGGACATAATGCCAAAGGGATTGATATTCTGATATCTAAAATAAAATTGATGCTCAATGATTCCTGATGAAACTGCATATTGCTATTCCTGCATTAGATGAATTAGATTTTTTGCCGCAAACGCTCGCGGCAATTTCCCAACAACAAACTTCTTTTCCCTTTCAGGTTTATATCTGTGTAAATCAACCGGATGCGTGGTGGAATGACCCAGAAAAGTTGGTTGTTTGTGAGAATAATCAAAAACTGTTGCGTTTTCTTGAAGGAGTTAAAGGAGTTAGAGGAGTTAGAGGAGTTAAAGGAGTTAAGGGAGTTAGTTTGGAAGTTATTGATAAGTCTTCTGTTGGGAAAGGTTGGAAGAGTAAAGAAAATGGGGTGGGGTGGGCGCGAAAAACGTTGTTTGATGAAATTTTTAAAACCGCTGCCGACGATGATGTGATTGTCAGCTTAGATGCCGACACACTTTTCAATGAGAACTATTTTCAATCTATCGGGGAAAATTTTACACAAAACAGGATAGATGTACTTTCTGTTCCTTATTATCACAAACTTACGGATGATGAAAACGCAAACCGCGCCATTTTGCAGTATGAAATCTACTTGCGCAACTACTTCATTAATTTGCACCGTATCGGCTCGCCCTACGCTTTTACCGCCATTGGATCTGCCATTGCAGTTAGAGTAAAAACATTGAAGAAAATCAGAGGAATTACCCCCCTCAGTAGTGGCGAAGATTTTTATTTGTTGCAAAAACTACGAAAAATGTCGCCCATTTCAAACTATAATTCCGAAATAGTGTATCCTGCGGCACGGTTTTCTACCCGCGTCCCTTTCGGCACAGGACCCGCAATGATTCATTTCTTGAAAGGTAACGAAGAGGCATATCCCATCTATCATCATTCATTGTTTGATAAAATTAAAGAGACCTACGACATTATTCCTGAACTGTTTACAGAAGATAAAAACACCGAATTTATTGAATTTTTAAAAAAGCAGTATAAAACCGATGACTTATGGGGACCACTGCGGAAAAATTTTAAAACACTACCGCAATTTACCCGCGCTTTTCACGAAAAAGCAGATGGATTACGGATTTTACAATTTTTGAAGGCAAATAACAATTGTAGAGACGCGGCGTGCCACGTCTCTACAGATATGTTAAAAATAATCAGAGAATCTTTATTCGTTGAAGAAATGAATTTCCGAAAACTACATCCTCTTAATTATTAATTATTAATTATTAATTATTAATTCTTAACAAATTTCCCTGCCCCAATCATAGTTCCATCCGAAAATATTTTGTAGAAATAGATCCCTTTCGGCAGTTGCTCAATATTTACCGTGTTAATTCCCTCTTGCAAAGTATGATTACCGGTTTTCTTGCCTTCCAAAGAGTAAATTTCCAAATTACCAACTTGTTTTAACTCATTAACATTAAAATAGATAACCTCCGATGCGGGATTGGGATATACTTGAATGGTAGTCTCCGTATCGAAATGGATGATGGAGTTCGCTTTTTCAAAGGTAATGGTGTAGAAATTTTGCTCTACTCCGTTTTCAGCAGTAACAACAATTTGCTTTACTAAAGGTATATAAGTTACAACATTTGGATCCCATTTTGCGTTGGGGTCTTCTGTTTCTGCGGTAACAAAAGGCTCTCCGGTATAATTTGCTGGAAGGATATAAGTGTAATCATAGATAAATCCATTAAAATCCTCCATCGGTTTCCAATCTATGTAAATCATTTTGGCGTATGCATTGTTGTTTTTATCAACTATAAATAATACTTGATATACAGCAATATCACCGTTAATTGCTTTGACATAAATCTTAGCAGTATCCCCAAATTGTTTTGCCTGTTCAATCTCCTCAATCGTTGCTCTTGGGTCTTCGGGAGTACCGCCAACAACGGGTACATTAGTAGAACCATAAAGCGATGGATGTTTATAGAAATATACATATTTATCGAAAAGTCCGTAAAGAGAACCATTAATCGTTAATTCTTTCAAGTAGTTATTGTCGCCCGCTTCAACGCTAAAGGAAACAGTATAAGTATTTGTAAACGACGGATTACCTGCGGTTACTTTTATGGAAGCCACACCGGGATACCCATTTATTTGAGTTGTATCCATAGTAGCATCAGCATATTTTGTTTCCCCTGAAATCACAGGATACGGGATAGGTTCCGTGCCATAATCGTATGGAAGTACATCATAATGAAAAACATTGGGATTAAAATTAGCAATACTTTCTCCGTTAATAAATAAACTGTCTAACAACGCTTCTGTGGAAAGTTGCACGGTAAAGTTAACCGAATAAGTTAAAGAATCATCCTGATTCCAGGTAACAATTTTCAAATAAGAAGTACCGTTTGGCGCATCCTGCTGTATAGATTCCACATTACATCTGTTATCCTCAAGCACATATTCCAACACAGGAATAGAGGTTGTAGCAATATCCAAACTTATGATATAGTTGAAAGTAGTGGGTGAGAAATTGGGAATCGGAATACTTTCGCCATCAAGATTGTAGGAAAGAGAAACCAAATGTGCATCTCCTTTGCGTTGGAAAACAACCGTATAAGTCTTATTATTTTGCCCATTTTCAGAAACTACCAAAACGCTTCCCTGCCCAAAAGGAGTTGATGGTTGCGTAAATGTTAATCCTGTATGTATCCAGTTTGCTGTGGCTGAAATAACCGGTGTCTGCGAATTATTGTATGGTAAAATGACGGTATAAGTAGTTATATCAGGATGAAAATCTAATGGAAAGTATGTAGTTCCAAGTGTATAACCCATCTCCGTAAGCAAAGTACTTCCTGATAATGTTCTTTCAAAAGCAATAGAATAGGTTTTCTCTGTTTCATCTTCTGCGGTAACAACGATGGTTCCGGTATAGTTATTGGTTGCATCGGGTTGTTCATCAATTACATATTCGGAACGGTTGTCAACAAGCACTATTTCAGTAATTAACGGTTCACCTAAAGTTTCAACAGGCAGGGCAATCGTCATCTCAGTTCCGGTGCAATTCACTTCAGAAGTCTCATTGTTATAATCATAAACAATGGTTGCAATATCGGCTACAGGGGATAGCACTCTTGATATATCAACGGTATAAACCGCAGAATAGGCATCATCTTCCGCGGTAACGTTTATGATTACGGTTTCATAAACGGAGGAGGGTTGCACCATTGCAATTTGTGCGTATTGATAGGAAGGAATGGCAGTGATTACAGGAATTGAAAGTTCGGTGTAAGGAAGTTCTACTTCATATTCAAACAGTTCAGGATGAAAACCTTGCAAATATTCTCCATTGATGAGAATATTCGCCAAAGAAGCATTGGTGTTTTTAACCCGCGTAAAATCTACTTTATAAATTTTTGTTACCGACATATCTTCCGAGTACACCATAAAATACTGTGTGTAAGGTGGCTCTGTTGACTGTATAGAGGGGAAAATTAGCGCAGTGGGGGAAGAGGCTACCGGCACAACTTTAGGCGGTGTGGGTGCAGAGTAAGGCACGGTTTCATTATAATTATAAATCGTTGGGTTAAAACCGGCGATAGTGTTGTTGTCATATTTAATATCCACTAAATACGCATCTTTTTCCTGTGGTACTACCTCAAAATGAATGGTATAAGTCTTTTTTGCCCCGCTCTCTGCGGTTACTTCAATCGTAGTAGCTTCTGCCAAAGTAGCCGCGTTATTAATGACAATATTTTCTGCAGGAAGCCACTGAAAATTAGGAGTTACAGTAATTATGGGGACATCTGTAACGCTGGACGGAAAAATGAGCGTATAGTTTTCGTTTGCCGGCAAAAACCCCGGGAGGTTAAATCCGTTGTAGGTTATGTTCTTTAGCGTAGCATCCGGCGAGGGAGTAAACGAAAAAGGTACTCTGTATATTTTTTGTGTAACCCCATCGTTTGCGGTAAGTGTAACAGTGGCCGTGTCTTTTCTGTGTGTGGGCTGTGTAACTACGTAGGTGGGCGGCGCTGCACCTGCGGCTGCTGCCAAGCCATAGACCACAAGTTCGGCAGGCACATTCGGACCAATGGGAGTGGTTACTACCGTTGTAATTACAGGATTAAGATTGCCATTATGAGTAGTGGTAATGTTGATGCCTGTATTTTGGTTGGTTAATCCGTTGTAGTTATATCTCAATGCAGCATTATTTCCGGTTGCTAAGAAGCAGTTGGTGTTTTTCAACACAATTTTGTAAGTAATAGAATCGGTTAGATTTAAAGCCTTTACGTGAAAATAATTGGTATCGGGGTAATATACCGTAGCGGCAGGCACGCGGTTTACGATGACACTTGTACACCCCCAGGTAGGTGTTATGGTTTGTGCAGCAGTAAAACTGAAAGCGCGTTCATACACGGTTTGTCCGGCAACGGGGGTAATATCGTAAGAGTTGCCGCCACTGAAACGGAATCTTGTAAAAGAAACATCGTTATTGGTAAAAATGAAATTCACTTTGTAAACTCTCTGGGTACCGTTTTCTGCGGTAACAGTGAGGGTTGCTGTCCGGTTTCCGTTATAGGTTGCAGGAACGTAGTTCACCGATGCATAAACACTTGCTTTTTCGTGGGTAACAGCAGGAATAGTTGATGTACAGGTGGTTATCGAATAATCGTATTCCAACACATCAGGGTTGAAACCTGCAATATCGGTTCCGCCTATTTTTATCCAGTTTAATTTACTGTTAGTAGATTTTACCTTTTCAAATATTACGTTGTAAGATTTAAGTTTTAGGTTTTCGGCACGAACCACCACCATTCCTTTAGAATTAACGCCGGTGGGTTGTTCAATACGTTGAATCTCTGCGGTGGCGGGGTCAGACAATACAATGCTGTTTTCTACAATTTGGGGAATACGCACCTCTTCGGGGTCTTGCAAAGTAATATTATACACAGTTTGTGCAGGATTGAAGCCCGGAATAGGGATTGGTGTAGTGTCATCCAAAGTATAACTCATTGCTAAGAGATTATTATTATCTGAGAGATACACAAAGTAATACATTCTGTACTCTTTTTGGGTAACGCCATCTTCGGCGGTTACCAAAATTGAAGTATAACCTCCGTTGGCATCTCCCCCCGGTCCGTTCACGTTTGTTATTACAACACTTTTAACATCAGATACTTCAGGTGTATATGAAAAGTCTGAGGGTTGGTAGGGGAAAGCGTAGGGTGGTGCACCCGACAGGGTAGGACCTCCGTAAGTAAGCACTCCTTTTGAAAACCCGTCAACAGTTACGCCGTTCACTTTCAAATCGGTAAGCCAGGCACTGTAAATAAATTCAATATCATCAAACCAAACCCAGTCGGGGTTATTTGCGCCTCCGGTCGGAGTTGCATTAGTAGTCAAAGATACTAACACATAATAATTTCCCAAACTGTTTTTCTGGGTGTTTTTTCCGTCATATACAAATGGAACCTGATAACAGTGCCATCCACCATCTTCTTTATAAAAGTTTTTAACTGCTTTTCCATAATAATAATCCTGTTCTGTCTTTCCGGAAGGATATGCCGGAGCATCCCTAGCTTCACCTATGCCGTGTATCAGAACCCGGATTCTTGCCTGGTCTGTAGTATTTGCAATAGTGGGCGAAGTGGGAGGATTGCTACTTGCACCTCTTCCCGGTAAATATTTGGTCCAAAAACGTAATGAATCCGGAGTTCCCGTAATTTGTTGACAAAATTTAGGAGGGTTAGGCGGACTATAGGGTTGCATCCCGCTCCCAACCGGACTATTAACTACAGTATCTGTATAATTATAATTTTCCTCGTTGCTTCCAATCATACTTCCTGCATTAATTCTTCCTGTGGTCAGGTTTCCATTTGCTCTTACAATAAGAACAACATTAGACCTTAGGTTTACCGACTGTGTTCCGGTTGAACCGGGGCGTACATCTGTTGACGACCATGTACGTTGGGCTGCTCCCGAACTGGCAAGACTGCCTGTTGAACTATAAAACGAATTGAATCCTTGCGGAACAGTACTGCCGGCGTTAGAAGTTTCTAAATAAAACGGTGCTTCAAAATCTCCGTTTGGCAGTTGATAGATAGGGTTGTTTTGTGCTACTAAGGTTTCTAATTGAGCAAAAGAAAACAAGCACACAATGCTAAAAGAAAATAGAATCTTTTTCATAAAAAATGTATTTAAAATTCGGTGGCAAAACTATATTTTATTCGATACGTTTCGTTAAAAAAAGTTAATGAAAAATGTAAAACGTTAACTAACAATGAAATAAAATTGTTAATAAATGTTAAAATTGAAAAAAGAGTTAGTTTTTCTATTATTTTTAGATGAAATAATATTCAGTATTTCTTAACTAAAATATAGTCCGTAAACCAAATTATCAATCTGTTTTTTCAATGCCGATTGATATTCAAAATCTATGGCTTCTAAGTTTTTTAGCTCTTGCAAAGTTACTTCTTCCCGATTGAAAATCAAACCGTTTTCAAAATACTTTTCTGAAATCAGTTTTTTTACAAAATCTTCTCTACCTTTTTCTATGTTGCATTGATAATCTTTTTGGTTGAATGTTAATATGAGATTGTTCTTTGTAACTTGAATATTGTCAAACCGTTGCACTGTTAAATCGTTAAAATCAATAAGATTTTTTAAGGTAACTTTTTCTAAATCAAGCATTTTTTCTGTAAGGGCGATAATTTCTTCTTTAATTTGCTGATTTTCGGAAGTTATTTTAGGTATTCTGATGTATTGTTTGATAGATTTTATTGCCAAAGTAAAGTTTTTTTCGTTTTCGCACTTTAATTTTTTAAATAAAATTGAAAAATTAATCTTGGAATTTAACAACGCAAAAAGGTATAAAATTTCATTTTTGTTGTCGCTCCCAATGGCATTAAACTGATTTCTTGCCCAAATCACTGGTTTATCGGTATAGAAAAATCGTTTTGCATTATTATGCGTCCAAAGAATTTTATATTTGCTGTCCAACAATTTATACTCTTGATTGCCCTGTCGCAAACTGATTTTTTGCGGCGAGTTTCCTTCTCTTACATTTTTCCAATAACCCTTTATATCTTTTATAGTAAAATATTTATGGTTGATCTTCGGGTAAATATAATCTGACTTTTCCTGCAAAATTAATCTTTCATCAATGCTGTAACCACCGTCAAAATAGAAATTGCCATTATATTTTTGCAAAGAAATGGTATGAGTATAATAACATTCTAAGCTGTCGGTGTTTTCGAAATAATTTTTAAAAAGTTTAATATCGTCTTTATTTTGTTTTATGAAACTCCAATTTTCTACTCGTTCAAAGAGTTCCGATTGCATATAATATTTGGGTTTTCTTCTGTGTTTTCCTTTGAAATAGACCTTAAAACTTTCGCCTTTTTTGGTAAAGTAGGGATCATAATTAATAACTTCTACTTTATGTTCTTTTTCGGGGAGTGCTTTTTTTAATACAAAGATTAGAGATGAAGTTGCTATGGGTCTTTTTTGTGTTAATCCCCTATCAACAAATAAATTACCTTCAAAAATAAGTAGTTTTTCAATGGTTGTATGTTTTGCTAAATGATAACGAAGCACATCATAATCCCCATCAACCAACATATTTTGTGGTATGATATAACACATTTTTCCGCCTTTTTTGAGTAATGCTAATCCCAATGCAATAAAAAAAGCATATAAATTGGGATTCGGACGACTTTTTTTTACATTGCTTGGTATCGAATGTAAATTAACTCCGTAAACATCATTCATATACAATTTTTTGTCCAGATTTTTTGTTCCGTCCGGATTTTTCTCTCTCATATAAGCCGCAAAAGGAACATTACTTTTATAACATTCATTTAAACCAACATACGGTGGATTTCCCACCACAAAATCAAATCGCATACGCTCGCCGTTGTGTCCCTGCATCGATTCTATCATCTCCTGCAAATTTTTATTGTCGCGCATAAACGAAACGTAGCCTAAATCCGTACTTGAAAACAGAGTCGGAAAATCCATTTCAGGATTTAAAGCACCAATATCAGCATCTAAAAACTCAGAAATACTGTCTTTTGTCTTAAATACTTTAATTTTATCTTCAACAGGATTTTCATAATTATCGTTAATAATTAGTGGCAAAAGGCGCATTAATATACTCATTTCTGCCAAGTAAAGCGGAAACTCTTCTATATCAAGTCCAAAGATATTTTTACTAATTAATTGCTCAACTTTTTTGGCTTCGTTTTTAGTAAGTTGCTCGGGAAAACATTGTAAAATAGCGTCAACTGCCGAATACAAGAACGTTCCTGCGCCGCAAGAGGGGTCAATAATTGAGATCTTATTTTTGTCTTTTGCCAATTCTTCGGGCGTATATCCCATCTCTTCAAGCATCAAATTTACCACTTCGGGGTCGGTAAAATATTGCCCTTTATTTTTATCATCGTACAAATCTTTCAGATAATTTTCGTAAATAAAACCAAAGATTTCATTTTTGAGGTTTCCAAAATTGTATTTATCAATGAAAATAATAATGTCCAGCCAAGCCGAAATATCGTCAATATTCAAATTTGACTTGAAATTATGAAATATTTTCCGATTAATATTCTCTTGTTCAAGCACAAACGGTTTGTAAATATATGTTGAAACATAATCGGCAATGGTTTTAATATGACTCAAAATAGACTGATAATTTTGCGTATCGGGTAAATATTTGCTAATTAAATTGAAAATCTTTTTATACCAATTCGTAAAGTTTTTGAATCCGTTGTCAACGATAACTTTAAATAATATAAATTGAATTAAATAGGAATATGCTGTTTCAACTTCTTGTTTTTCAGTCATTTCAAACGATTCAGACATATTGAGTTTGAGCCTGAAATTTGTAATCAATTTGGTGGTGTCATCAAAAAACAACTTACGATTTTCGGAGTAGTTTAAATCTATTTTTTCTTCAAATAAACTCAGTTGTCCGGTAGGATTAAAAATTTCAAGATAATAATGTTCGGGTTTTATGTAATCGTTCCAAAACGCTCTAAATTCGTCAGGTTTATTAGTAATTTCATCAATGGTAAACTTGCGGTATGTTGTTGCCCTGTAAAAACGCCACTCAAAACCGTCTGTTAATATTCCGTACTGTTTACTGTAATCAATTTGGTATCTTTGCAGTTGCGTAATTCCCTCGTTAATATGTGTATAGCATTTTACCTCAACAGGAATTGTAACCTCATTATCTATGTACAAAATAAAATCCGGACGTCCCTCTTTTCCCAAAACCGCATCGTGCGTAAAAGTTCCAAGTTTTTGAAATCTGGGAGTTTTCAACAGATAAAAAACTTCTTTCGATTCCAATACATCAGACACAAAACTATGCACCCCCGAGCCAATTTCGAGAGTTTTGTAGGCTTCTGCGTTTTCTTCCCACTTGGTTTTGAGTTGATTTGTTGAAAAATTATCCATTAAAACATTTTTGCAAAAATACTATTTTTATTTATATTGTAAAGAGTGATTTAGGGTTAATACCGGTATTTCTCCCAGCACTTTTTCAAATAATTCCGAATCTCGTTCTCTCGTGCATTGTTCTGCGGCTCATAGAACTTTTTACCACTCATAGATTCCGGAAGAAACTCCATATTTGTGAAATTGTTCTCAAACGAATGGGCGTATTTGTAATTTTTTCCGTAATTCAACTCTTTCATCAGTTGGGTGGGCGCATTTCTAATGGGTAGAGGCACAGGCAAATCGCCGGTTTTTCTTACCCAATCCAACGCATCGTCAATGGCAAGGTAGGAGGCGTTGCTTTTGGGCGAGGAAGCCAGATAGATGGCAGTTTGCGACAGTATGATTCTGGCTTCAGGCATCCCGATTTGATGTACCGCTTGAAAACAACTGTTTGCGAGTAGCAACGCATTTGGATTGGCATTACCAATATCTTCCGAAGCCAAAATAATCATCCGCCTTGCAATAAACAGCGGGTCTTCGCCGGCTTCAATCATCCGCGCTAACCAATAAACCGCGGCATTGGGGTCGCTGCCACGCATAGATTTGATGAAAGCGGAAATAACATCATAGTGCTGTTCTCCTTTTTTGTCGTAAAGTGCCAGATTTTTCTGGATACACTTCATAACCAAGTCATTGGTAATAACCAACTTTGCTGCTTCGGGTTTGGAAAATTGCACCACCAATTCTATGGCATTCAGCAATTTCCGTGCATCGCCACCCGACACACGAAACAGAGCTTCCGTATCTTCAATTTCAATAAAGAAATTTAATTGTTTCTCTAAGTGCTTCTTAGCATTTTCAATAATGACCTTAAGGTCATCAGTGTCCAACGATTTTAAAACATACACTTGACACCGTGACAGCAGCGGCGAAATTACTTCAAAAGAGGGGTTTTCGGTAGTGGCGCCGATGAGAGTAACTACGCCCTGCTCCACCGCACCCAGCAACGAATCTTGCTGCGATTTGCTAAACCGATGAATTTCATCAATAAACAGGATTGTTTTTTCATCACTTACTTTCGCTTTATCAATAATATCCCGAATATCTTTAACTCCTGAATTTATGGCACTTAACATATAGAACTGCGCATTTACCAATTGGGCAATGAGCAGTGCGAGGGTAGTTTTGCCTACGCCGGGTGGTCCCCACAAAATCATAGAATGCAAGGTGTTGTTTTCAATGGCATTTCGTAAAACAGAACCCTCGCCAACTAAATGTTGCTGACCGATATATTGAGATAAGTTTTTGGGGCGCAGGGTTTCGGCGAGGGGTTTCATTGGAGGGGATTTAAAATTTAAAATTTAAGATTTAAGATTTAAGATTTAAGGAGTTAAGGAGTTAAGGAGTTAAGGAGTTAAGGAGTTATTTTCTTTAGATTTTATGTTACTTTACTTTTGAATGCGGTTTGCGAATTAACATAAAAATCTTTCTGTGATACACAGAAGCAAAAAAAAATGGGCTGCCTTTAAGGTAAAGGGAGCCCATTTGTGTTTTGAAAATTATTAATTTTTTTTACCGCTGCACCATCATCTTTTGCGTTAACACGGTGCCATCCTTTAAAACCATTACCACAAAATAGAGCCCGGAAACGGAGTTGGGCAGTTGAATTTCATTGGAAGCAAGATTTCTTGTTTCATAAACAGTTAGCCCTAAGGTGTTTGTAATTTTGAGTTGAGAGATTTCTGATAGCGGGAAGTTGGTTTCTATTTGAAAGGTGCCGGGGTTGGGATTGGGGTGTAGATATAATTCATAAGAAAATTGGTGTTGCATTGATTGAGATTTGCTTGTTTGAAAAGCAAACTCTTCATCTTGTTCATTGTTTTGTGAAGGAGCGTTTGCTCTCGGGGGCGGAATACATTCTGTATATTCTTCAATTATAGCGTGAAAAGTAGAGCCTGCCTCTGCGTGAAACCCATCCTCCAATACTATTTCTTCCCCAGCCTTGTAAGTGGTTGTAACTCCGCTTGGAATAACCTGCTTGGAGATTATTTTCTCAACTGCGTGAAAAAGAGGTTGAGGATATAAATAATGCAATTTAATGGTTTTCTGGCAACCGCGACCCTCTAAAGTAGTAGGGTTTAAATTGAGGGGGTCAAGCCAATCTTTTAATTTTACCGTTGGTTCATTATCCCACGCCCACCAAAATTTTCCAAATTTGGCATCATAATAACAAGTACCACCTACACAATAGGCATTAAATATCTTCCAATGAAAGCCAACCAACTTTTTATTAGAGTTAAGCAAAGGTGCCCCTTCTGAGCCTAAAAAAGGCGAGTCGTCAGAAAAAGGTTGTCCTTTAGTTTCCCAAGCTTCCGGTTGCGCCGCCAATGAAGACAAAGTAGTGGTTGTGGTTACGATTTTCTTAATATCACTTAGGGGATGGTGTATAATCCACTTGCTTCCCGTAGGTGCTGTTCCCGAACGATCCCAGCCCAAATAATAGGGTGTGACATCCCATGCAAGTCCGGGGTCTTCATGTAATTCGAGTAAACCAAAATTTCCCACACTTGATTTTGCTACAACAGATGCACCCTGTGTGTATATTAAAGGGGGTTGATTGCTTGGTTGATTTGGTGTACAGCCATAATATTCGTAATGCCAATAAAATTTATAACTTGCGTTTGGAAGTTGACTTAAAAATTGATTTACTGTCAAAATAAAATGTTTATTATGCATTTCATTTGCAGTTGTGTTGACCAGCGAGCCGGTAAAACTGGTATTACCATTAACAACTATCACAACAACTGCATTTTTCTCATTTTTGAAATTTGGGTAGCAGTTAACATTCTTACAATGTTCATTGGAACAGTTAAAGCATATACCACGAGTAGAAGCTAATCCTCTGTAACCGTGCACTACATCGCAGATAGAGATAACTCCCTCATCTTCTACTTCTTTCGGTACGTAATATTCCAACGTAATTTGTTCGCTCATTATTAAACCTGTGGAATATCCTCTTGCATCTTCTTTATCTTCTTTGCTGTTTACTGAGGTAAAAGCACCAAGAATACTACGATAATCAGTACTGTAAATGAAAAGTTTAGCCCCTTCTGGAATCCAAAATTTATCGTACAAAATATTTATTAGTGTCGCTTTAGGGCATACAATACTCAGCCTCCAAATTTTGTCGCCATTGGGCAGTTCTATCCACTCGCCGCTGTTGTGTAAATTAAAAGAAACCTCGTGCTTATAGCCAAAACGGGGTATAATTCCATTCACTCTATCCTCTTCATCTTCCTTTTCAATGCTACTCATATCCAAATTGGGCATTATTTTTTGAGTTTGCCCATTGATGGTTAATGGCGGGATGCTCTTCAATAAACTTACCGGTTTTTCGTGGGTAGTCGTCTGCCCGTAAACTACACCATAAAGCAGAAAAAATAATATTATTAATTTTTTCATAACTACCTGCTTTTAAGTTCATCAATCTGTTTTTGCAAATCCAAGATATAGAGGGTAAGTTCCTCTATCTTTTTCAGCATTATAGCGTTCATTTGCCCTAATTCTATGCCGTTTTCTTCAACGGTAGCGGCGGAGGGTACCTCTGGCAGATGTTTATTTTTGTTAACAAATAGTTTCAAATCCTGTAATGGCATTAAGTGATAGCTGTCCGAAAAAACATAATCGGGCCAGCAGGGGGCGCGATTCACTTTTACTTCATGAGCGCACAATAAATCTTCTACTCTTATTCTGTTGGCGGTTAAAATATTCACTTTTAAATCATGATTAGGTGGTAAAGATAAACCTTCCACTTCTAATAGATCTGCTCTTAAAGTACCTCCTACATCTAATGATCCTGTAATAGTAGCACTGCTTGCCAGAAAATCACCATTAACCTCAAGTTTTGCTTTTGGAGTAGCAATAGTTCCTATTCCCACATCTCCGTTGGCGGCAACAGTAACCGTATTCCATCTTATTGTTGAGTTGGCAACATCTTTCTGCGTGGTTTGCAAGAGTATCTCTCCCGTATTATTAAATGAGATTCTTGAGGCAGTTCCGGTATTAATTCTCACTTCACCCGTGCCGTTGAAATAAGTATTTCTTCCCATAATGCTGCTGTTTGGTCTGTCTTGGAATGTCCAGAGGGGACCTATTTGCAGATTGGTAAGAGGGGTGGATGCGCCAATACCTAACCTTCCGTTCAAACTAACTTTGCCATCATTCGACAAGAGTAGGATTTGCTGGTCTCCAACCTCATTACTTCCCTCAGCACCCCCATATCTCCTAAACATAAGCCCGTCAAACGCTGGGCTGGAACAATACTCAATGCCCCATCTTCCAAAAGGATAAGTGTTATCTATAACATCAGAAAAAATAAGGGCACAGGCAGGCGTATTGTAAATGGCTGAAGATTGCCCGCTGATGAGGAGATTTCCGTTGCTAATATGCAGTTTCTCTGCCGGTGCATCCGTGCCAAACCCCACCTTTCCATCCTGCGCAATAGCCAACCCGCCACCAACACCCTCTATGAAAAATTTCGCCTCCTCCTGCTGCTTGAAATAGATGTCTTTGGTGATTTGATTAGAAATAATACTAAACCCGTTAGGAGTGTTAGATGTGGTTAATTGTAATAATTTTTGAGAAGGAGGCGGATTCAAACCGACATCTTGATAGTACAAATGTAGCGTAGCCTCCGGGGTTGAAGTTCCAATGCCCAAAAAAGGTTTATCGGGCAATAGGTGCATACGCTCCATACTATTGGTTTTAAAAATTAAGGGTCTATTATTGGTGGTGCCAATAAAATTTGAAGCAGATGCCGGGTTCCCGTTCAAATCCCAATAAGTTTGCGCATTAACGCCCATAAAGATGAATGCCATAAAGGCGAGGAAGAATAATTTTTTTTTCATTTGATAATAAATTTGGTTAATAATTTTGGTTTTTAATTCGGAGGCAAAATAATAATGTAAGAGTCTCATTTTTTGAGACTGTTGAATTTTTTTGAAAAAAACATAATTTTTCAAAATTAAAAACCCCATTACCCTGCTCATTGAACATAATAAATGAGGTAATGAGGTAAAAAAATGATATATTTATTTGCTACTGAGGTTGTTTGGTTTAAAAATGAGGGGTAAATGAGGTTAGAATAATTACGTTTATTCTTTTATAAACCGCTGCACAGAAAACCCTTGCTCATCTATCAATTTTATAAAATAAACTCCAGAACTTAAAGACGAAATATTAATTATGTGATGAGATGATGAGGCGATGAGATGATGAGATGATAATTTTCTGCCATACACATCATAAATTTCTAAAACCCCATCCCGTAATTCGTAATTCGTAATTCGTAATTCATTTCCGGCAGGATTTGGATAAATCGTAAACCTTGCAACCTGCCCATTCTCCTTTATCCCCACAACACAAACCTCCTTCGTTACGCTCACTGCATCGGATTCCTCATTCGGACAAACCACTTTTACCGACCAAATATTTGCAATATTGGGGTTAAAATTTGTAGTTT
>Ga0209737_10001309_pt1 | contig 18044 bp, 16 predicted proteins | sample TergutCu122P3_FD_187284 | JGI IMG/M metagenome (GOLD analysis project Ga0209737, IMG submission 187284) | Cubitermes ugandensis P3 segment gut microbial communities from Kakamega Forest, Kenya - Cu122 P3 (SPAdes) (version 2) | ecosystem: Host-associated > Arthropoda: Insects > Digestive system...
CCCCATCCCAGCCTTCCCCCGCTTGCGGGGGAAGGAGATTGGTTCCCTCCCTCGCTTGCGGGGGAGGGTTAGGGTGGGGGCAACAGCGCAGAAAGTACGTAACTAAATCGAAACCGCTCTAATATTCAGCGATTTTTCAATTCAATAATTGAGGCGAGCGTAACGTATTGCACAAAGTAACGTATTGTCTCTAAGTCCAAGGCGCGGGTTGACATTCGCAGGCAAAGCGCCATGGCGATGTCTTGTGTTACCCGGTTTTTTGATTACGCGGTCGGCAGGGGTGGATATCGGGCGTGAGCCAGCGTGTCACGGCCCCAGAACGCGATGAAAAGTTACCCTGCGATAACAGGGTCGCTCACCCAGCCAGGCATCCACGCGCTGTTTGAGGGTTTCAGTGTCGGGAAGCGGCGCATCCGGTGGAAGATACGCCTCGATCTCGATCTGTCCGTCAAGATAATGCAATTGAAGCCGCTGAAGCGGCGGGTTCTCTCCAATGAGCGTGGCGAGATCGGCAAGCACGGCGGCGCGATCCGGGAGCCGATTGGCGCGCTCGACGAAAAGCCGCTCCATGTCGTCGTCCTCGGCATCGATGTGAACGAGCACTTCTCCGATTTCGGGATGCGCCCGGCGCACGGCCAGCAATACACTCTCCGATATGTAATGGCCTTCCGAAACCGTGATCCGGGGATCGACCTGGACGTGTGCATCACACAGCACGCGGTGCGCCATGCGACGGGTGCGCAGATCGTGAAGCCCCGTAACTCCCGGCGTATCGTTGATGGTCTGCCGCAGACGGACGAGTTCTTCATTGGGTAGCCCAGTGTCGATCAGTTCGCGCAGCGCATGCCAGCTTTGCAGGACGCCCATGCGCAGGATGAGAAAGCCGACCACGGCAGCGGCCAGCGGCTCCAGAAAACGATAACCGGCCAGACTGCCGCCGATACCGATCGCCACCACCAGCGACGAAGCGGCGTCGGAACGAGCGTGCCAGGCGTTGGCTTCGAGCATGGGCGCTTTCAGGCGGCGTCCGCCGGCAAGCGTATAACGGAACAGAAATTCCTTCCCCAGCAGTGCGACGAGCGCCATCACAAACGCTGCCGAATGCAGGGGCGGCTGATTCTCCATCGACTGCAATCGCATGCCCGATGCCCACAGGAATCCGACGCCTACCACCACGAGCGACACGCCAAGCACCAGCGTCGCAACCGTTTCGATCCGTCCGTGGCCGTAGGGGTGATCGAGATCAGCGGGGTTCGCGCCCTTTTTTCCGGCGATCAGCACCATGAAATCCGCCACCAGATCCGAGAGCGTATGCATGGCATCGGCCACCAGACTGAAGGCATTGGCAAACAGGCCGACGACGATCTGCCCGAGAGTCAGGGTGGAATTGATGGCAACCCCCACCAGCGTGACATTCCGGATGGAACGCGCACGTTCGGTGGCACTCACGGATTGAGGCGGAGACGCAGGCATGGAGTGAATATCAAGCGATATACTTAAACCTTTCCGATTTTAGACTAAACCTCATGGGAACACTCACTGCTCTGCTCGATCTCGCTCACCGGCGTGCCGTCGAGCTCGATCTGCCTTACCAGGGCGCGCTCACCCCTGCTGAAGCCTACCAGGTCTGGCAACTCGCCCCAGGCGCAAAACTCGTCGATGTTCGCGCCCATGTCGAATTGCACTTCATTGGTCATATACCGGGCGCGGTCAACCTGGAATGGGAACACTGGCCCAGCGGACAAATCAACGCAAATTTTGCGCAGCAACTGCGTCAGGCAGTCGATCCCGAGTCGCTGGTCATGTTCATTTGCCGTGGCGGGGGGCGCTCCGACAAAGCGGCGCGGCTGGCTGTTCAGTCCGGCTACAACAACTGTTACAACGTTCTCGAAGGTTTCGAGGGCGCGCTCGATGCCAACAGGCAACGCGCGCGCATTGGGGGCTGGAAATACGCCAATCTGCCCTGGGAGCAGGAATGAGCGCGCAGGCAACGCATCCAGTCCTGGAATTCAAGCATTTCGCCGCACTCTCCGATGAGCAGGCCGAGGCCCGCATCATCGAGGCGCGCGCGCGTCTCGGGCGACGCGTCGTGCTCCTCGCCCATCACTATCAGCGCGAAAACGTCTACCGCCACGCCGATCTCACCGGCGACTCGCTCAAGCTCGCGCGTCTGGCGGGGCGCACGGACGCGGAATTCATCCTCTTCTGCGGCGTGCATTTCATGGCCGAAGTGGCCGACATCCTGTCGCGCCCGGAACAGACGGTCATCCTGCCCGATCTTGCTGCAGGTTGCTCAATGGCCGACATGGCCGATCTGGAGAAAGTGGAAGACTGCTGGCGCGATCTCGCCAATGTGCTCGGCACGCCGGACGAGCGGATCACGCCCGTCACCTACATCAACTCCGCCGCCGACCTCAAAGCCTTTTGCGGCGCGCACGGCGGCATCGTCTGCACCTCCACCAACGCCCCCGCGATCATCGACTGGGCGCTCGCACAACGCGAAAAAGTCCTCTTCTTCCCCGATCAGCATCTCGGACGCTGGACGGGCTACAAAAAAGGCATCCCGCTCGACCAGATGGCGGTGTGGAACCCCGATCTCGAAAACGGCGGCTTGACGCCAGAAGAAATCGAACGCGCCCGCATCCTGCTCTGGAACGGGTATTGCTCCGTGCACCAGATGTTCCAGGTCGGGCACATCCGAAGCTGGCGCGCGCAACATCCGGACGGACTCGTCATTTCGCATCCCGAATGCAATCTCGACGTGTGCCTGGAATCCGATTACGTCGGCTCCACCGAATTCATTCTCAACACCATCACCGACGCGCCCTCCGGCACGCGCTGGCTGGTCGGAACCGAATTGAATCTGGTCAGTCGCCTCGCGGAACAGCTCAAACCGCAAGGCAAAAACATCAAATTCATGGCGCCCACCGTGTGCATGTGCTCGACCATGCAGCGCATCGACCCGCAACATCTGGCCTGGGCGCTGGAAAACCTCGCAAACGGCAACGTGGTGAACCCCATCAGGGTCCCTGCGTATGAAACCGAATTGGCACGGACGGCGCTCACGCGCATGCTGGAGGCGTTCTGACCCGATGGAACGTTTGAGCGATGCGTGTAAAGGCAATTACCGCCCGGCTTCGAGCCTGGGCCAGAGCCAGCGGCGAATGGCTCCAGGGCAACACGATCACCCTGCTGGAAAACGGTGAGGCTTTTTTTCCTGCCCTGCTGGAAGCCATCGACGGCGCGCAGCAGGAAATTCTGCTCCAGACCTACATCTTTGCCGCCGATGCCACCGGGCGGCGCGTAGCCGATGCGCTGATGCGGGCTGCCGCGCGTGGCGTGGCCGTGCGCGTGCTCGTCGACGGCTTTGGCGGGGCCGATTTCGTGCATGAGCTGATGAATGAGCTCAACGCCGCCGGGGTAGAGACGCTGATCTTCCGGCGCGAACGGCTCCTGCTCTCCTTGCACCGTCAACGCCTGCGGCGGCTGCACCGTAAAGTGACGGTCATCGACGGGCGCATCGCGTTCGTCGGCGGCATCAACATCATCGACGACTTCGATGTCAGAGCGCCCGGGCACCCGCGTTATGACTACGCAGTACGCATCGAAGGCAGGCTGCTCAAACCCATCCTGGCCTCTTCCTGGCACCTGTGGCGGCAGGTTGCCTGGACCAGTCTGCGTCTGCGCATGCGCGGCCAAAGCAGGGCGGGCGGGCGATCAAAAGCGGTTGGCAAAATGCGCGCGACCTTCCTGATCCGGGACAATCTGCGCCACCGCGCCAACATTGAAAACGCCTACCTCGATGCCATTGACCGCGCCCACGAAGAAATCGTACTGGCCAACGCCTATTTCTTCCCTGGCCGCCGCTTTCGCCACGCACTGCTCGCGGCAGCGGCGCGCGGCGTAAAAATTACCCTGCTGCTCCAAGGCGTAGCCGACCACCCGATGATGCAATACGCCACGCGCGCGCTCTACCCGGTTTTCCTCGAAAACGGCATCCGCCTGTTTGAATATCAGCGCAGCATCCTGCATGCCAAGGTCGCGGTCATCGATCGTCACTGGGCAACAGTAGGATCAAGCAACATCGACCCCCTCAGCCTGATGCTGGCGCGCGAAGCCAACGTAGCCGTCCTTGACCACGAATTCGCTACCACGCTTGCGGATAGCATCGAAGCCGCGATACGTGACGGCGCAGTAGAACTGCGCCGCGAGGACTGGGCGCGACAGCCGATCATCCGCCGTCTATCGTGCTGGCTGGCTTATCACGCGGTACGCCTGGCGGCGGGTGTGGCGGGGATCAAGAGCGACTGAGCTTCAGGCATTTCGAGGATATCCTCGTAATGGTCACCAACCCGGTGACTGGACTGCGCGCTCGCCGACTGGAATTTCCTATCACTTTCACCCTTCTGCCGGATGCTCTTACAGGTGGCATGACGTTGCTTGGCAATGCTCTTCGGGTGCATGCAAGGCTTCTCCTTGCATGCACCCGTGAAGGCGCGACCCTACGGGAAAATTAAGTGGAACTACATCCAGCAGTTTCAATCCACGCACCCGCGAAGGCGCGACGGCCTGCGGGAAACGCCCCCGCAAGTCGTACAGCGTGTTTCAATCCACGTGCCCGTGAAGGCGCGACGAGTTGTGTGGAGGTTTCCGACTCCATGACGAGGTTTCAATCCACGCGCCCGTGAAGGCGCGACTTGAGCACACGTATTCTGCGCACCATCCTGGGCGGTTTCAATCCACGCGCCCACGAAGGGCGCGACCATCCTCGCGCACGTACTGGCATGCATAGCCCATCGTTTCAATCCACGCGCCCACGAAGGGCGCGACGCGTTCGATAGCTTCGGCACGGTGCAAATCGAGCAGTTTCAATCCACGCGCCCACGAAGGGCGCGACGAATCAACAATAGCGTCGTCGACTGGTGGATAGCGTTTCAATCCACGCGCCCACGAAGGGCGCGACGATACAGCCAGGCGCGCGTGCTGTTCAAGACTTAATGTTTCAATCCACGCGCCCACGAAGGGCGCGACTGTTTCGCCGCCGACTATTACCCAGTCAATCTTTGGTTTCAATCCACGCGCCCACGAAGGGCGCGACGCGATGGTGGGAACTGCCTGCCACTCTGTTGCGTTTCAATCCACGCGCCCACGAAGGGCGCGACTACCCGGTGACTGTACCCACAGGTATCCGCCATCTGTTTCAATCCACGCGCCCACGAAGGGCGCGACCGGCAAGCGAGACTTGGAGCATGTTACCGCCGGAGTTTCAATCCACGCGCCCACGAAGGGCGCGACCGGGCGCTCCGATGTTCTCGATCCCATTGACCTGTTTCAATCCACGCGCCCACGAAGGGCGCGACGGGGCATTACGCCGTATCTTGCGACTTGCTCAACACAGTTTCAATCCACGCGCCCACGAAGGGCGCGACTCGCGGCGGAGGCGATACGGATGACGGTATCGGAGGTTTCAATCCACGCGCCCACGAAGGGCGCGACTCCCTTTTCCCCATGATCTACCCTCCAAAAAGGGGTTTCAATCCACGCGCCCACGAAGGGCGCGACCTGTCCGCACTGCGGCGGCCTATGGTCGGACGATGTTTCAATCCACGCGCCCACGAAGGGCGCGACATTGGCGTCATGTCTATCAAGTCCATGTTCGGGTGGTTTCAATCCACGCGCCCACGAAGGGCGCGACCGTCACGGTCAAGCCTGCCTGGCCACCCGCGCGCGAGGTTTCAATCCACGCGCCCACGAAGGGCGCGACCAGAATGCGAATACACCGGGCAATACATCGCCGACGTTTCAATCCACGCGCCCACGAAGGGCGCGACGGCCAAAAATAGTTATAGAGCGTGGCGTGTTTCACTGTTTCAATCCACGCGCCCACGAAGGGCGCGACGACCGCTGGCTTGAACGGGGAACGCCAGGAATAAGTTTCAATCCACGCGCCCACGAAGGGCGCGACGCTGGCTGGCTGGCTGATTGAGCATGTCAATGGTCGTTTCAATCCACGCGCCCACGAAGGGCGCGACCCCATGTGCGAGGCGGTGAGCATCTTGCGCGATGCGTTTCAATCCACGCGCCCACGAAGGGCGCGACGCGACCATTTTGTAGTAACCGCAAGCGGTGACGGAGTTTCAATCCACGCGCCCACGAAGGGCGCGACAATATCGGAATGGGTGTACGAATCTTCGCCAGAAGTTTCAATCCACGCGCCCACGAAGGGCGCGACGATTTCTGCAACCTGCTGTGCAGGGGACGGCGGAGGTTTCAATCCACGCGCCCACGAAGGGCGCGACCTTCTCGATCGGCATATCCTTTCGGTCGATGCGCACGTTTCAATCCACGCGCCCACGAAGGGCGCGACAACAGGCATGGAGCGATTTTTACGACGGGATATTGTTTCAATCCACGCGCCCACGAAGGGCGCGACAAGCGCGAACTCGCCCAAGAGTGGGCGGAACATTGGTTTCAATCCACGCGCCCACGAAGGGCGCGACCATTCCACGCCGCCACCGCCGCCACATCGGCATCAGTTTCAATCCACGCGCCCACGAAGGGCGCGACCGCACGACAAGGTCAGCAAAGAAGATCGGCTTTCTGTTTCAATCCACGCGCCCACGAAGGGCGCGACCCCGCTTGGCTGTTTCGACGGGCTTCTGTTCAAGGTTTCAATCCACGCGCCCACGAAGGGCGCGACCGGAACCGGTACAGAGCTAATCAAATTCTCGTCGCGGTTTCAATCCACGCGCCCACGAAGGGCGCGACAGTCGCTCATCTGTGTGATCTGCCGCGCGCTGGCGTGTTTCAATCCACGCGCCCACGAAGGGCGCGACTTAGGCGCAGATGATGGAGCAGGACTTTGGCTGATGTTTCAATCCACGCGCCCACGAAGGGCGCGACCGTAAAACATAATTACCTCCGTTGTAGTTCACTATTAGTTTCAATCCACGCGCCCACGAAGGGCGCGACTCAAAAATAGTTTCAAAGCGTGGCGTGTTTCACGTTTCAATCCACGCGCCCACGAAGGGCGCGACAAGATAGAGGCGCGGTCACTCCATATATCCGAACGGTTTCAATCCACGCGCCCACGAAGGGCGCGACCCCCGCGAAACCAACCAGAATCATCCCGCGAACAGGTTTCAATCCACGCGCCCACGAAGGGCGCGACTTTGCGATAGCGCGACATTCACCGAAGACATTCAAGTTTCAATCCACGCGCCCACGAAGGGCGCGACGCCCCGATTGTCGAACACCCCAGCTAGTCTCACGCCGTTTCAATCCACGCGCCCACGAAGGGCGCGACCTGAATGGGCTGGCCAGTGGAAGCCGCAGCAACTGTTTCAATCCACGCGCCCACGAAGGGCGCGACCGCTAGAAACGCAATGGACTGGTTACAGTCTGTCGTGTTTCAATCCACGCGCCCACGAAGGGCGCGACTTTCCCCCGGAGTTGGATATCAACCCCGAAGTCAGAGTTTCAATCCACGCGCCCACGAAGGGCGCGACACGAAGAAGTGAAGCGGCACGGCATCACGGTGAAGTTTCAATCCACGCGCCCACGAAGGGCGCGACGCGTTATGCCTTGTCGATCGCTGGGGTGTGGTGTGTTTCAATCCACGCGCCCACGAAGGGCGCGACGTTTTCCGCCACCTATGTAACGCACTTCCACCTTACCGTTTCAATCCACGCGCCCACGAAGGGCGCGACAGTGAGGATGATGCATTTCACACATACGGGGATGGTTTCAATCCACGCGCCCACGAAGGGCGCGACAGCCAGCATCGTGCGAATGTCGGCAGTGATTTCCAGTTTCAATCCACGCGCCCACGAAGGGCGCGACCGATATGAATGTCTACATGAACGAGGTATGGCTGTTTCAATCCACGCGCCCACGAAGGGCGCGACAAGATCGGTGAATTCGAGCACTTCATCCGGCGAGATGTTTCAATCCACGCGCCCACGAAGGGCGCGACGGCTGCTTTCGCGCCTTGTTGTAACAACGGCCATGTTTCAATCCACGCGCCCACGAAGGGCGCGACCATTCGGCCTTGTTTTCTTCTGCTGCCGGGCGCATGTTTCAATCCACGCGCCCACGAAGGGCGCGACGCCCTTGATAGGCCATTCGCGCGCCCCGGGCACTGTTTCAATCCACGCGCCCACGAAGGGCGCGACGAGCGCACGGCCAACGAAGCGCCCGCCCTGGCGATGTTTCAATCCACGCGCCCACGAAGGGCGCGACCATGATCCTTGAACGAATTTACTACATGAGTTAGTGTTTCAATCCACGCGCCCACGAAGGGCGCGACCGGATTTCAAGCGCTACATGTGTGTGCTTCGCGGAGTTTCAATCCACGCGCCCACGAAGGGCGCGACACACCGGGATGACCCATATCCGCTTGGTCGAACAGGTTTCAATCCACGCGCCCACGAAGGGCGCGACTGTGACAATCTAACACACTGATTCAAAAACAAAAAAAGTCCAACCTTGGCGAACATGGCTGGCGTGCGCGTGATTTATCTGTTTGTCTTTTATTTTGCGGATCGATATCAAAATATATCAATCACTTACGTGCGCGCGATTTTCCCGCGATTTCATCGGACGCTACAGGTTCGCGCACGAGTCCTGTCAGAAGACCAAAGAGCCATTGAGATCAAGTGCCGCTTTCGCGCCAACGTGCTCTACCCGGGATTGCCAATTTCTGCCGAGATAGTAAAAACGCAGGCTGTCCTGGTCGAGGTCGACCGAATTTAGTAGTTTTTGCTTGAGCGTTGTCCACTGAGCAGGATCGACTTCGATTTCAAAAACTGAGTATTGCACCCGCTGACCGTAATCCTGACAAGCTCGGGCTACGCGACGAAGACGCCGAGCGCCGCCTTCTTCGCGGGTGCTGACGTCATAGCTGACCAAAACCATCATCGTCGTATCTCACTTCCAAAGAAAGGGAGGGTAAGCTTCCAAATCGCCACGCAGGTGGCGGGCCAACAGTTGCGCCTGAATTGCCGGAAAAAGCCCCACAGCAAATTTTTCTTCCAGAAATGCGTGACGTAGCTCTTCCCGTTTTCTCTCCTGGTAGGCCGTGAGCACCGTTTTGCGCGAGGCTTCCTTGAGGAGCACGGCGCCGTTGTCGAGCGTGGTGAAATCCTGTTTGCCGATCTGTCGGCGGTTGATGAGCGACAGAACCAGGCGATCCGCGAGCAGTGGACGGAATTCTTCCAGAAGATCGAGCGCAAGGCTGGGACGCCCCGGCCTGTCACGATGCAGGAAACCGACCGCAGGATCGAGACCCACGGTTTCGAGCGCCGAACGGCAATCATGCGTGAGCAGCGTATACAGAAAAGAGAGCAGCGCGTTGACCGCATCGGTAGGAGGACGCCGGTTGCGACCATTGAAGCGTAACGTTGGCTCATCTACCCGGATCAGGGAGTCGAATACGCCGAAGTAGGTTTGCGCCGCTTCGCCTTCCAGACCGCGCAGAACGTCTTGCGCGGTCTCCCTGGATAAACGCTCGATGATGCGTCTCAGCCGCTCCCGTGCATGTGTCAATGCCGCACGCGCGGCTTCATCCAGATTTTCGCCATGATCACGAATCGCACGGCTGATGACGGCGCGTTGGTTGTGTACCTTGCCAAGTAGCACGTTGCGTACGATCAGGGCGCAACGGACGGGATCGTCCGTGCGGCGGTATTGTTCGCGCCGTAGCAGGACATTGCCGGATACCGGACCTTCCACTCGCGCCAAAAATTTACCGTTGGGTGAGAGAAAACATATGCTGATGCCCTGTTCGGCGCAGTAGCCCAACAGCGGAGGAGAAACCAGCACACGTCCCATGCAGACGAGGCTTTCCAGCATATGCACGGGAAGCCGCGCCCGTTCTTTGCCTTCGACCTCCATGACGATGTTGGCGCCGTCTTTTTTCAGCCAGGCGCCTTCGGTGGTCACGTACAGGGTGTTGAGTTGCCTGCGCATGGATCAGTCCTGTAATTGACGCATCAGCCAGTCTTCGACGCCGCCTGCGCGGGCGAACAGGCGAGGCTCGCATAAATCGAGCAGGGAACAGGCGTTACAACGCCTGGAATCGAACACTGCCGGAGGCGTGCGGCCCGTGGCGAATAGTTCGCGCGTGCCGTGGATGACTTCCAGCGTAAGGTTTCGCAGGGCAGTATCAAATGGCACCACATGCCTGCGACGCTGTAGTCCGTAAAAAATGGCTCCTTCCTCCACGCACAAACCCAGCATTGCTTCCAGGCACAATGCCTGCGCGCAGAGTTGTACTTCGTCTGCCCGGTGTGCCTTGGGTTTGCCCCGCTTGTATTCCACTGGATAAGGACGCTCGCTGCCCGCATCTGTGTGGAATTCCACAACGTCCGCAACGCCAGCAATGCCGAGTTCTTCATTGGATAGCGGCATGCTGGTTACGGTGCGCACGCCGCGACGACGCTCGATAACAGGTTTGTCCGTGCGCTCATGGAGCAGGCGGCCTTCAGCGGTCTGGCGGTTTTCTGCCCACAGTCGTTCGACATGAATCAGCGCGCACTGGCGTGGGCAAAAAAGATAGTGCTGGAGGGCAGAGAGGGGGATGGGTGATTCGTTCATTCTCGAATCATTTTTTGCAGCGATGACCGGCTTGGCAGGGTCTCATCCCCTCGGAGATTTCGTAGAAAACGCTCCGAGGAGATGTATCGATTGCAGGTCAACTCAGCAATATCTGCAACGTCACTCCGCCCGGCATCTCGTCATCCACGGTCACTTTGTAATCCCCGAAACCGTGCGCAGGCGTGCCGTCTTCGCCGTTTACACGTTCCACCTTCACTTTGTCGAATAGCACATGCGCCGGTGCGTTGCCGAGAGCGTCAGCGTGTTTGAACACATACAGCCCGCGCGCTGCCATTTCGCCGCGTGCCGCTGAACGGTCATGTTCGAACATGCTACCCAGTGCTTGCCAAAGCAATTGCAGGTCGTCATCGGAAAAACCGGTGCGTTCGGCAAGCTTGGCAGAGATGAAACCATGTACGCGGTATAGGCCGTAGGGGATGATGTGTTTTCGGCCCATGGTACGGTTGTCGCCGCTTTGTTCTTCTGCCTCGCGTTCGGTCGTCACGGCCATACGGGTAATGGAGATTTCAAGCGGAATGACCGGATCGATTGAGCTTGCGAAAGCAAGCTGCACGGGACCACGCACTTGTCCGGCGTTGACGCCAGTCGTCATCACGGCACCGAAGGCACGCACGTCAAAAAAGTTTTTGCACATCCAGGCGGTGATTTCGCGCGCCTTTGCTTCGTCCTTTGGCAGTTTTTTATATTGCTCTTTGGCATCTGGCGGAATCCCCAGTGCATCCCAGGCCAGTTTGTGCTGGTTGTTGAGAACGGCTTTTTCCTGCATGTAGATGGCGTGACCAGCGGCACTGTTTTTCGCCAGCGTGACGAAGTTGCGAATCTTGCGTTTCAGGCAGACATCTGTCACCAATCCGCGATTGGTTTCCGGGTCGAGGCGCGGCAGGTTGCCAGCATCCGGGTCACCATTGGGGTTGCCGTTGGTGACGTCGAACAGATAGACGAATTCATAACGGTGAGCGAGTGCGGTCATAGCAGATCTCCTTGGGCGTTTTCAGTGATGGTTTCGGTGGTTTTATCTTTGCTGGCAAAGCGAGCTTGCGACTGGTGGTAGAAGCCAATGGCAAAACGGCCCTGGTCTTCGATTGAAAAATTTTTGGGAAATTCGGGAGGAATTTCTTTTAGAATTTCCCGAACACTTCTTTCAAGGGCAACAGCTTTTTTCTCCGGCTCTTTCACCCATTCTGCGCTTTTTCCTTTTCTCAGGTCGGAAACATGATGCATGTGGTTTCTAATCAGACTTGGAAAAACTAAGGAGGGTGTTGCGGAAGCTGCTCCATAATAACGGTCTCTGATTGTTGCCTTAACATTCAGTGCAGCACTTTGTGCCTCTTCTAAAACAGCAAATAAGCGTCCTAAGCGGTAGGCAATGTTTTTGTTCTCAATATCGATACACATGGGAATCTCCTTTTCGGGTTGATGATTTTTGCGGGCATTGCGTGTCAGTACAGCCTTGCACAGCGCGATACGCAAACCCGAAATATCGCCGTCGGCGCGAAAACGCATAAGAATGTTGCCGAGCAGGCTTAGCGGATAGCGGCTACCGGTCAAGATAGCGCGCATCATTTCGCCCGCCAGCAGCGGTGAAATATCTTCCGTCTTGGCCTTACCGTCGCGCGATGGTGCCGTGGCATATAAGAGCCGCCATAACGCCGGCTCGCTTTTCCACGGTGGCGGTTCCATATAAAGATCGTTGTAATGCTCGGCGATGCGGCGCACGAACACCTCCAGTTTGCCTTCCTGCCAAAAGCGAATAGAAAGCCGCGACGCATTGGGCGCCAAACCAAGCACATAAAAACGTGTGGCATCGTCGAGATCGGGATCGATTTCGCGTAACGCTCGGCCTTTGGCAATGCCGTCCAGAATACTGCGTAGTTTTGCTGTTTCCGTAGTGTCGTCCGGTGGCGGATCAAGCAGCAGTGCGAACATGTTTTCCGCTTGTTCCGCTTTTTGCGCATCATTGGCGACGGCCCAGAACACCACGGTGGCATCACCGATCTGCAAGCGTTGGCGGTTGTGCTCGCCGCGGCGCAATAAGTGATTGAGCACTGTGGTGTAAGCGAAAGCGGCGGCTTCGGATACAGGCGCGTTGTCGCCTTGCTCTTTGTTATAGGAAGTAAAAGCGTCAAGATTGAAGGAGACGATGGACGCGCCGGAGCTTTGCGCGCCGTTGACGCCTTTAATCGCCGGATGCAGCCGTGCTTGCGGCAGTCGTTCGCCGGTCACCAAGCATAAATTCTCTTTCGCTTCACCCTCGTCCAAGAGCTTTGCTCGCAACATTCTTGCCGCCGGACGCTCGTGCAAATACTGCCGAGAGCCGTCGTCTACACGGAAGATAAAATTGGCGTCCAGCATCTCTTCCTTGAAACATGGCAACGTGGAAAAGTGTTCGGGTAACCATTTGTCGAAAAATTTCAGCAGCGCCGCCAAACCGGAGTCGTCGCTACCAGCCAGCCAGGCACGATGCGAAGCTTTGAATGCCTCGTGCTCTTGCGCTATGCGTTCGCTGGTTTTGGCGCTGACGCCTAATACATAGCTGCTCTTATCCCATAAAAAATTCGACTTGATGCCCGCCGTGCGTTTGGCGGGCTGCGGTACGGTGTGCGGTGCTGGAAGCGGCTTTTTGCCCGAAGTGTCGCGCACGTCCAGCACTTCTTTGACTTCACCATCCGACGAAATCAATAGCGCATAGCTGATTTTCTCATCGCTGTAACCGAAGGCGGGCACTTCGTTCTGTGTGGCCAATCGGTGGTAATAATCGTTGAGCGCGGAAAGAATCATGCCTTTACCTCCTTGCTGGACAGCGGTGGTACGGTAATCACACCATCTTCCATGCGGGCGCGGAAGAACAATGGTGTCATTCCGTTCGTAAAATCAATGTCATGTAGCATCCAGCCCAGATCGCGGTTACGTTCATCTTCGGATAGCGTACTTGGAGGTAGTGCTGCATCTGGCTCAATCAGCGTGAACGTTGCCGGAAATTCACGCACGCCGAGGCAGGGCATGTGAAAGCACTGCCCCTTGCGCGCACGGCGATTGAAGATGTCCAGGTGCTTGCCTTCGTTGTCCTCTGTACTGGCACGGTCGGTCAGTTCGAAGTGCGCTTCGATAACGTAGGCCACATCGCGCAGCACAGTCGAGGCCCGCTGTTGACGATCTTCATCGACAAAGGTGAATAGGCGGTCAGTGATCTGCCCTGCATTCATTGCGCCGCTGACATTGTTGTAGGAAAGCTTGCTGCCAACTTCATTGCGGCGGATTGATTCGAAGCGTATCGGCTTCAAAACATGGATACGGTCGATTACCCAGCGAATCGCTGGTTTCCAGTGAATTGCCTCCAGAATGCCGCGTGCAGCAGACGGGGTGATGACGTCGTAGGAAAGTCGCTCTACCTTCATCTCCGGTCGGGTGAAGCAGGCGCGTTCGCCTGTGAGGTGTAAACGGATGCCGTAGGTCATAAAGTCTCCATGCGCCCGCATGTGGCGCAACTTAAACAACCAAAAATAAAACCAATCCACGCGCCCCACACGGGGCGCGACCTTGTGCGCTCATCACAAAAGTTGTTTCAACCCACGCCGGTTGCATACTTTTCGATCAGTCGCTGGAGAAACGGGGAACTGATCAAAAGCAACAACAGAACGACAAAGGCAAGCCAAATTGAAGTGCGTTTGCGAATCCTCAAATTTAACTTGAGCTCGAAATCATCGGAACCATTCGGGGGTGGCATACTTATTCCAGTCGAAGAGATGGGGTGATGTCTTGTACCCTGAACCGTTCCAGCTTTTCCTTTTCATCGCGAAACGAAGTGGCGGGAGACTCCCTTTCCATGATGCCGCACAACTACAGCCACGTGGACCAAGACTCGTCAGAGCGCATGGGTGCATTGTACGGTTTTTCGCTTCCTCTTCACACAAGTTAAAGTAAAACAGGCATTGCGAGAGGGTGAAAGTTGTTTTTTTACCACACATTCGCCTCTACCTTGACAAACGTTGGATTCTCCCATCGTAGCCCGACCTGTTCGTCGTACAGATCAGGATTCATCAGCGCCATGAACTGCTCGCCGAAGCGCCGCTCTTCCACCGGTTGCACCGCGCCCGCATCACGCAATGCATGAAACACAGACTCCGGCACTTGCACGGTATAAGGCTGCAAGGCACGGGCGACGGCACCAGGACTTTCCACGAAGCGCAACTTATGTAGCAAAGCCCTAACCGGGCTTTCCTCTTCGCCATCTGCCTTGAACGGCACAATGACGGGACGTTGCGCGTTGTCGATCATTCGGAACAGTGTGGTCACGGTTTCAAAGGGTATGCCGTCAAGGCCGCCGTTTCTGATCAGGCCGAGGATGTTGCGCGCATCGAGCGCCTCATCGCCTTTCTGCCAGTACAGTTCCCGAAAGTAGGCGTCGATGGCATCCAGCGATAGCGGGTTGTCGATATGGTGGCCCAGCGTCAGACGCATAGCCTGAGCGAACTGCTTTAATTCCGACGGGGGCGACCAAGCCTCAGCATGAAAGATATGCACGAGGCTGTCTTTGCGGGCACGCCGACCTTCGCGGTTGCAACGGCCTGCCGCTTGAGCAATCGAATCCAGTCCGGCTTCAGCACGCAATACGTAAGGGAAATCGATGTCCACGCCAGCTTCGATCAGCGAGGTCGAAATCAGCTGACAGGGTTGTCCTCGCTTGAGATCGTTGCGGATGGCATCGAGCACCAGACTGCGATGACGTGCACACATGAGGGTGGAGAGATGGCGCGCACCGGGTTCGTTACGGATTGCGTCGAACAACGCGCGCGCATGTCGGCGGTTGTTAACAATACACAGTACCTGCGGATTTTCTGTGAGGCGTTTTGTCAGCGCCTCGTCGTCCTGTTCGCCGATATGGGTGACGCGCACACGTTCCAGTTGCCGGTATAGATTCTTGGGTTCAGGTGCCAACTCGCGCACATGGGTCAGGCCGTTCGGGAAGCCTTCGGAGGGGTTGTCCTGATTGGCATTCAATGCTGGCTGCGTCGCGGTGCACAACACAATGCTGCACCGGTAATTGCGTGCCAGTTCATCAATGGCGGTAACGCAGGGGCGCAACAGTTTGAGTGGCAGCGTTTGCGCTTCATCAAGAATGACGACGCTCCCGGCGATGTTGTGCAGCTTGCGGCAGCGGGAGGAACGGTCAGCAAACAAGCTTTCAAAGAATTGAACAGCAGTGGTGACGATAACTGGCCTGTCCCAATTTTCAGTGGCGCGGCGCAGTTTGTCGCGGCTGTTTTGATCTTTTAGCTTGCTGTCGTCAAAAGCGCTGTGGTGCTCCAGCACCGCCGCTTCGCCCAGTTCGCCGAATGCCTTGCGAAACTCAGCGGCGTTTTGTTCGATGATGGAGGTAAACGGGATGACATAGATGACGCGCCTGAAACCGTGGGTCAGTTGGTGGGCCAGCGCATGATCGAGCGCGAAGGCCAGCGAAGTCAGTGTCTTGCCGCCGCCAGTGGGTACGGTAAGTGAAAATAACCCAGGCGGCAAAGCAGCCTGTTCGCGGACATGGCGTAGGATGTCGGCACGCCGCTGGTTAACTTCAGAATCAGCTTTGAATTCCGATAGCGTCTTGTTTAGCTCGACCTGCAATGCTGTCAACGATGGGCCACTGTCACGCAATGAAGGACGGTTTTCTATCGTGTCATAAAACGCTTCGGTATCAAGGAAGTCGGCATCAACGACACAGGAGTACAGCATACGGATGAGAAACGCCAACTGGAACGCTGCCTGTGTTGGATCGGGGTGCGGCTTGAAGCCCTGTGGCAGCGGGCACTGCACTGGCAATGACACTTCCGTCTGCCACGCGGACAGCAACTCTGGCGTGTCACTGCGCGCCAAGCGTTCTTTCAGCGAGGAACGTGTTTCGCCATCCCGCCCATTTGCCAGTCCGGTATGGTGTCCAGCGATGATATAGGCGAGCAGTGTGCCCAGTTTCTCTCCATAGCATTTGATTGCCTGTCGTGCACCCTGTATCGCATGTTCGACGCGAATATTTTCGCCTGCAACGCGACGCTGAACTTCTTCCGTGTATTTGCCCAGGTCATGCAGCAGACCGGCGATATAAGCCAGTTCGTCAGCGTTGAAAACTTTGGCAAAGGCAGCAGCCAGCTTGGCAACATTAATTGAATGATTATCAAGGGGTTGCCAGTCGGAACGATCTTTGCGGTCAGTGGAGTGGGCGTAGAAATGCCTTGGCGTTTTGGAGGAATCAGCAGCCAGCATCTTGTTCTCCTTTGTGGGCTTGGCCCCCACCATGTCAGAAGCACTATAGCCCGGCACAAAAACAGCGTTCTTGACCTCGCGAGTGACCAGCGAATCCCTCAACCACAACCGATACTCAGCCCAAGAGAGGCTACGATCCGCGAGCGGTTGTCACTCCATCTGCGCAGCCAACTCGTCTGCCGTCCATATCCGCACCGGGAATGCATCCCGTAGCGCCAGAATATCCGCATCTCCGCTTACCAGCGCATCGGCTTGGCCTACCTGCGCGAGAACCAGAAAAACCTGATCCTTGGCATCGCGGCAGACTGGCAAGGCGGGCCATGGCGTCGGCAAGGTGACGACTTCGGTGTGAGGCAGGAAATCGCCAAGCAGGTCTTGCTGTTCCTGCGGCGAAAGCTTGAATTTGGGATAGGCCAGAACACGCAGAAGTTCGCCTACTGTGTCCCGGCACACCAAAGGCTGAAGTTGTTGGCGTTGCCAAGCATGTCGCACCCAGGCCAAGCGGCCCGTGTCAAACAAAAGCGCAGACAGTACGATGTTGGTGTCTAGGACGACGCGCAGCATCAACGTCTGGCCCAGGCAATTGCTTCCTCGATATCCTGCTCGGTGATGCCGAGTTGTTTCAGTTTGTCACGCACCGCCTGGGCCTGTTGCACCCTGACCGGGGTCAGGATGATGCGACCGTTATCAACGGTCACATCGAAATAGCTGGTTGCATCGACACGAGATACAGCTGCCTTGGGAAGCGTGATTTGATTCTTCGAGGTGAGTTTCGCGAGCATGTCGATCTCCTGGAATGGATAAAATCTTACTTCCTTACTTTCTTTTTCACAAGGGGCCTCAATCCCGATCCACCGCAAACGCCGACCACGCCTGTCGTGTAGGCATGATTTCCAGCCGGTTGATGTTGATGTGGTCGGGCAGGGTGGCGACGTAGAAAATCTGCTCGGCGATGTCTTCCGGCGTCAGCGGTTCGGTTCCGCGATATAGACGGTCCGAGGCGGCCTGATCGCCTTTTGAGCGCACGAGCATGAATTCGGTCTCGGACATGCCGGGGGCGATGTCGGTGACGCGCACGCCGGTGCCGAGCAGGTCGCAGCGCAGGTTGTAGCTGAACTGTTTGACGAAAGCCTTGGTCGCGCCATAGACATGACCGCCGGGGTAGGGCCATTGTCCGG
>Ga0209737_10001310_pt1 | contig 17990 bp, 19 predicted proteins | sample TergutCu122P3_FD_187284 | JGI IMG/M metagenome (GOLD analysis project Ga0209737, IMG submission 187284) | Cubitermes ugandensis P3 segment gut microbial communities from Kakamega Forest, Kenya - Cu122 P3 (SPAdes) (version 2) | ecosystem: Host-associated > Arthropoda: Insects > Digestive system...
AGGTGGACTGTGAGGTCTTCAAAACATCTATTAGACAATATGCATCAATGGATGGCAATAAGAATCCAATTTTCACAACTAATACTCATTCCTGATTAGGTATCAATTAATACCGTGAAAATCTAGGCGTACCAATATTCTTGATTAAATCACCATCAGAGATATATGGACTTTATAAAATTCGATGGGATATTGAACAACTGTTCAAAACTCTCCGAAATGCATGTGAACAAGATGTAAGTTATATGCAAGATTAGTGGGGCGGAAACTGCATCATCTTGATGACATTGCCTACGAATTGCAAGATTCGGAGACAATAGGGAGACTTCTTGCACAAAAAAGTTGAATTTCCTGGAGGAGATGACCTGTCCACAGGGAGGGCTGTTTACGTGAGGTCAGACTCTGATATTCCAAGCATCTCACAGACTGTTTTTATGTCCATTCCACCCGCGATAAATTTTTTGGCTGCTTCGATTAAGCCTTTTCTCTCTCCTATCTCAATTCCTTCTTTTCTCGCTTCAACTGCTCTCCTCTCATATTCGAGTTGGTTTATCCGCTGATCTCTGATGAATTTCTGCCTTGACTCATGTATTCTGCGTTCTTCTTCATTCTTTAAAATTTCTTCTACTATCATATACGCCTCCCAAATTGCTGGCTCATGTTTTGCAATGATTTCCATTTCCTTCAAAGACTTTGCATTCAAAAACAATACCCATTTGGTGAGCAGATCTGATTCATTGACAATTCCAAGTTCCTGCATTTTTTTCAATTCTATGAAATGAATCGCCATCATTCCATCAGGTAACGGAGTATTGAGCTCATCCTCTTTGAAGGAAAATGATGTATGCCACTTCTCTGCTGAAAGTTTGTAATTACCCTCGACGACGATATTTATTGCAATCGTTGGCTGTAAATGAGCGTAATCATCTCCACTTGCGATCTGTGACTCATATAACCTTGCAAGATTGAACTGGGTTCTTTTCATGAAGTGTGTCTTATACCAAACTTGCATCTCGATATTGACATATGTCGTTCCATTCAATATGGCGCTAATATCCATAATGTTCCCTTTTGCATCAACTGCGTCCTTTGGAATTTCAGGGTTTGTTATCACTACTTCTGATACTTCTGCCCTAAGAATGGCGCTCAGTATTGAAATAAGCGGAAGAGTTGATCTTCAGGTCCGCGAAGATCCGCTTGAACAAACTGTCAATGAGCGGCGAAAGAAAATATTCTACCTCGCTGTCCACATGCACCTTTTTCCTGCTCATCTATACTTGTTCTGAGGTGTGATACGAAAAAGAGTTGTGGTAAGGAGGAGATTCACACCATCCGACAGTAAAGCCAAGCTGGCACAAAGTCGTAAGAGGGAGAATGATTGCTTCAAATGTACCAAAGGAATAAGCTCCATCCGCATTAGAAAAAAATACTTGGAGTGAAGCGCCTCTCGCTTACGCTTCCCCTTTGCCCAATTTCAAGGCTCACCTGAGCTGCTTGCAGTGCTGCTTTATATTCCGGCGATTCTTCTATCATTCTGGTTGTCGTTTCTAGGATCGATACAGCGGCTTTAAGATAGTGCATACCCGCAGCCATCGCAAAAGTAATTGGATTTTGCATTGATAATTCCACATTTTTCGCACCTTATAGGCTTTGCTACATCTGGTAGAGTGTTTTTCCCATGTGCAGTCTCTACCCCATATGGTGAAGAATAGCATTTACACTGTCAGTATTTTTCAAAAAGCAGTAATATTTGGTCATTTCAGAATTCACACTCCCCCAGCACATCATTTTGATATGTATCTCTGGCACACCATCTCGTAAAAGGTCACTGACTCGTGTAGAACGGAGTAATTTTGGAGTGACAGTCTTTGGTATGCCTGCTGCTTTTCCCGCATTTTTAATAATTGAGAGAACAGTTTGGTAAGCGATATTTTTGTATGGATTGGAAGCTCGTGAATTTTACAATTATGTTACTAAAAATACTATTTTATGTCATTTATGGTAAAATTCACGATTTTAAAGGCCGCTCCAAGACGATGATACTCCAGATCTGAGAGCAGGTGGAGATACCTTTACCCTTGAGATAAAGCCACGTCCAAGCAGCCTATCTTATCTCAAAGGCACTGCCAACTGGATACCAATACCCAAAAAATGGATTCTTGAGCGTACATGCGCATTATTGCGACTGTGATAAGACGTCTTGCTCGCTTATGAAGACTGGTTCTTACACGATGTGGATATCACATACAATATGCCATGCTCGTGGATTCACTTTTTTTACGGGGTGCCATGAAAGCTCTGCTACAAGAGCACACTCTTCAAGTATTGTTCTAATCTTCTCCTGCTCCACTTCGCAGTCTGTATCTGCAACCATATGAACATGCAGTACTGTCCCTGTCTGTACATATTGCAATGCCGCTGGCAAGAATGAGATGGCATCAAAGTGTCCCATGTGAATACGATCATAGATACCAGAGAGATTATGAAGACAGTCTCCATATATCAAATGCATATTTGAAAGGTTATTTAGACTTGCATTCATGCACAAATAACGATATGCAATAGGATTTATCTCAACTGCCTCGACATTTGCGTTCATTTTTGCGAGTGGTAGGGCGAAATATCCAATGCCTGCAAACATGTCAATCACTCGCTCGCCTGAAATAACCTGTCCTGCTACACGGCGTTTCTCTTCTCGGTTTCCTTGTGAAAACATAACAAGGCTTGGATCGAGCCTGTACACTATTCCAGCCTCTTTGTGAGTCACTTCATGTGAGTACCCATACAGGCATGAGACAACTGGTCGCCTAGTGATACCTGTATGTCCATGGACCCATAGTACACCAGCAGGAGAGAATGCATGTAGTACAAAGAAAAGATCTGTTTTCGTGGGGCATGGACCATGAAAGAGAATAATATCTCCGACTTTTTGAAACCCTCTTTCTTTTCTCTTCCGTGGTGGAAGTTCGAGGTCATATGGGTATCCTTCTTTTACAGGAATATATGCAGCGCTTTCATCAACAAATACGTTCTTAGTTCGATCGATCCATGGCTCATCCTGCATGTTTCCAAGAAGGACAATGTCAACCCGTCTGACTGGAATCATGGGAGAAGAATAGATACCTGCCTATCAGTAATTACCTTGACTTGTCCACCAATGGCAATATCCTTGTATGAAATTGCGCGAACTTCTTTTGTTTCTCCAGATTCATTCATGATGCCAACCATTCCTGCATCGTTATACACAACCATGTACGGCTCAGCGTCTGCGACAGATCCAATCAGTTCAGCAGGCGTTGTATCTGCGACGGTCTTTGCAAAACCTGTTTTTAAGTCAAGATACGTGAATGTTTTTCCTTCTCCGCTGATAACTTCTCCATAGGTCTGTTTTATCTTAATGATCGAAGCTTTTGGAAACTTCATGAGCCGAATGGCATATGTCACCCGATAGAGTCGTTTGCCTTCTTTTTCACCAACAAGTGTTGGATGAAATGAATACCGTCCGCCCATTTTTTTGGTGATATCCCGTGAAATTTGCTCGCCGATCGCTTTTGAACCGACTATAATATCGAGGCCCTCACGCGTATCTTCCATGTCAACGATAAAGGAGAGTCGGTCTCCTTCTTCATTCATTGCCTGTTCTGTTGCAATTGCTATTTTTCGTGCTTCGTCCTGTTCGGCAGGAGTTGCTTTTCTCCCATCAGCTCGAAGTTGGACGATTCCTTCATAATAGTTTCCAAATTGTCGTGTGCATCTGGTACAGGCTTCTGATCTCCAGATGATCTCGATTGTTATTGTTGCTGCACATGAGACTCCATACAGTGTGCAGGAGAGATCTATGGTCGCAAATGTGCGATTATTGCTGTTTTCACGCAACGAGATGGCAATTTCAGGACGCTCTGCGTCTCGATAGAATCGAATCGTGCTCTCTACGGCTTCGTATTCCAGTTCTTCGCGATCACGGGTGTCATCGACCCACATGTTTTGATCATGTAAAGCATCACATTTTGGGCATCTGGTGATGATAACACGGGGTTCATAGGTGAACCATTCGATATCAGCGACCTTGCATGCTTCACAGATATCTCCTGTCTTGCTCGCTCCTCCACATTTTGGGCATATTGCATCGAGTATATCTCCTGTATCCTCACTTTTGGCACCTGATTTACCATCTGAGTATTGTTGCATATGGCACTCCCTGGATTGGTATGATATCTTCCTCGCTCAAAATTCCAATATCTCTTGCGAGTGCTATTGTTCTGGTTCCAACCATGGTGATATTCTCTCCCTCTCTGATAATTTTTTCGATTTTATCTGCTGGTACCTGTTCAGTTCCAAAAAACTCAGGAGTGATTGTGATACATGCTCTTTCATCTTCATAGGTGTTTCCAATGAGTTCTGTATCACATATTGCAATGATCTCACCAGATCCTGTCTGGTGAATCTTCATATTCATGTGTATGATATCAACGGGTAAGCAGAAAAAATTGCAGGTGGTAGTTGGTGTACAGGGAATTTTGACCTCACTCTATTCTCAAGCTCAACAAAGCAGCTTCTACTGCCTTTTTAAATGTTGGATCACCTTCTACACCTTCAATTCTCATCCTGAATGTGGATCTGGCCTCTTCAGATAATGGCTCTCCACAATTGCCGCAAAACATATTTACTTCTGGATTCATGGCACCACAACGGCTACATTCTGTGGGTGTAGCTCCGTCTGCAAGTAGGTTTTTATGTTCCATTTTACCTCCCATCCAGTTATTCATTTCTATTTCTGCATCAGTTGGCGTAAGATGAGCGTATACTCCAAGCATGTCAGTTGTAACGGTACCCCATGCCATCATCTTAATTGTTTGTTCAGGAATTCCCATCCTCATAAGATCTGTAATCCGGGTGTGCCGAAATACATGGGGAGTTGCATGTTTTGTAATTTCTGCGACTTTTTTTGCCTCTTTAAAGATTCTTGAAACACCTGAGTATGAGAGATGTGTGTATGGATTTGACTCAGTTCTGGGGAAGACATACTTGTCTGGTGCAGGTGTGGTAGGATATCGATCCTTCCATTCTCGCAGCACAATATAAGATTCATGTAGTGGAATTTTACGTGGGTTTCCTGTTTTACTTTCGAGTGTTACTGTTGCATAATTAGCATGAAATAGAATCTGACTCCATGTAAGCGTTGCAACCTCTCCAATTCTACCCATTGAATCATAGAGAACCTCGATTAATACGCGGTTTCGAAGGGTTTTCATTGCTGAAAACATTCTCTCCAATTCCTCTTCTGTGAGGATGTCCTCTTCTCTTTTCATGGGTTTTGGTGGTTTTACTTTAATTTTGGTGATGCGTGCTGGATCGATATGTGGGTTATTTCCAGATTCTGCCAGCCATATCAGGAATTTTTTACATGCTGCCAGGTTGTTGGATTGATATAGTTGAGAATGTGCTGTACTGCTTCGATATTCCTCAACTGCTACATAGATGTCCTGAGTTGTGCAATGTTGGTAGTCCTGTAGATACTGTCGAAGAGTAATTGCTGAGTTTGCCAGGTTATATTTTCGCTCGTTTGTGATTCTGCTATGAGCATTGCTTTCGGATACGAATAATTTGATTATTTCTACTTCTGCATTGCTCAAAATACCATTTCTGACGGCATTTTCCATTGCTCTGAGGTACTTTCGGTACTGTTTTTCAGGAGTTTGATGAAATCCTGTGTCCGCTGTCAACTTCATATATGCATTACTATTGAATTAAAGGGCATTTTCCCTTCTTTATTACTTTTAGGTTCGTTTGCACAGTTTTGATGATGGGAAAACAACGACCTTTATTTTTGCTTCAAGCCAGAGTACGACTCCACGAACTCTAATAAATCTCAGATAACACAAAGCATGACCAACAGGGGCACTGGATTCATCTATCCGAAGTCAGGTATCACACTCAGTGGTGTCTCGCCATCTGGCGTTAATGGAGCCAATTACACGATCATGGGATACTTCCCCATGACAACAAGTTCAGTCTTGACCTCAGGACAATGTGCAACATTCATGCTGAACATTGGAACCGATTCCCTCGGTGCTGATGAGAGATCCATGCACTGACATCTTCGCAGACTTCGATGATGTACATCTCATTGATGTGGTTTTCACGACTGAACCCTAATGAAATCTATGAGATCTATCTCGTAGAGAGAGCGATGCCATGATTCACTTCTTAGAGCGAAACTTCCCAGATAATGCTTGCCAAGATCAAATCAAGACACGAACTACACGTCGTGAAAACAGCAGCAGTTCATCAAAGCACTGCCTCCCCATAACCCGCTTTTTCATTCTACATCGTGCACTGTGCATTGCCATCACCTGCTTTTACCAACAATAAATAACCATTTTAAGACAGTATAATAGAGATGAACGAGAATCCTGGAGGAGATGAAAAATTCATACATGATAACATCTGGCAGGATAAAACCTATACAAGTGGAATACACGAATTATCTTTGAAAGAAGAGATCATCTCAGTCTTTGAACGGAGAGGATACTCAGCTGAACAGGCTGAGACAATAGCATTCTGGAAGCAGAGAGAAAATCTTGATGGTGCGATTGAGAGATCGATCATAAAGGAATCGCATGTCCTCTATCGTGGGCTTGGAAACATTGAATCTAGAATAATTTAAGATTCTTGGAGAAGGAGAGATTTATATTCCAAATAAGTTTTGTTCATCGAGCTTTATGGAACATGTCTCATATAAACATATGGGACGACAACTCCTGTTGTGCTGGAGATTCAAACAAAACAGAAGCAAAGAGGGTTGATATTTGGTAATAAGGGGTGGGAAGCCGAAGTTTTATAACCTCGCACAAACCAAACACGATTCAGTGGATGTAATGTACAGTGTTCTGGAAGACCGATTTGAAAATACCTATCTTGATTTCCTTGCACATAACTTCCCAGAAATCCTTGAAGAGATCAAAGAAAAGTATGGGGGCATCCCACAAGTTGTGAAATCACGATATGGCGATGTTTTCGCAGAGTTCGATGATGTACATCTCATCGACACGGTTTCACGACTGAGCTCTGATGAAATCTATGAGATCTATCTCGTAGAGAGAGAGCGATGCCATGATTCACTTCTTAGAACGAAACTTCCCAGAAATGCTTGTCGAGATCAAAGCAAGACACAAACTACACGTCGTGAAAACAGCAGCAGTTCATCAAAGCACTGCCTTCCCATAACCCACTTTTTCATTCTACATCGTGCATTGCTATCACTTCTCATCATATCGCGAAACCCACACTGTAGTATATTTTCCATCCAGAAGATTTGGATTCGCTTTTGAAAAATATGCTGGCATCCACAAAACACCCTTCTTAATCTCCTTTGTCACTCGAACAGCACAGACAACTTGTCCCTGCCGTGACACCACACGTGCCAGATCTCCCTGATGAATACCTCGCTCCTTTGCATCATCCACATGCATCATAATATATCCATCCTCCTTAAACAGCCCAGGAGAACGAGCAGTTCGAGTTCGCGTCAGTGTATGCCATATTCCAACACCTGTTGTAAGCCACAGAGGATATTTCCCATCTGGCTTTGGAACAACTTCTCTCTCTGACTTCCTCTCAAAAACCGACTTACTCGCTTTCTCATCTCTTCCGATAAAAGCTCCACCTGGCCTTCCCACCTCCTCCCATGAAATTCCAGCATATAATGGGATACTCTCTACAATCTCGTCAAAAATCTCTTGTGCAGAAGAAAATGCAAAATCATCGCCAAATCCCATACTGCATGCAAGCTCACACACAATCTGCCAGTCAGGCTTTGCCTCACACAAAGCATCAGAACACTTCGTCGCGTGTAGCTGCTGGACTCTCCCTTCCATATTTGTAAATGTACCATCTTTCTCAGCAAAAGAAGCAGCAGGAAGCACCACATTTGCAAACTTCGTCGTCTCAGTCATAAAAAGATCCTGGACTACCACAAAGGAAAACCTCTTCAACTGCTTCCTGATACCACTTGCGCCAAGATGTGATACAATTGGATTTCCGCCCATCAAGTAAAGAGCATGACAAGAAGAAGAATCACGAACCACTGCTGAAGGCACACCATAGATATCTAAAAATCCATGTGTATTACATTCTCGAAACGTCGGAAAAAAAGTAAAACCTTCACATTCAGGAATATGATATCCTGGACCAAAAACTAACACCGAACCCTTCTCTTTTCCAATCGTAATCAGATCACATGCTCTTTGGATCAGATCTTCTGACACACCAGCTCGCTTCGCAAATGAGACATCACCTTGAACAAGCCCTCTCAGCACCTCCTCCCTCTGCAAGGGATAGACCTGCAAAAAAAGATCTGAAACACGACCCGTCAGAGTCAGTCGAACATCTGCTGATATAACAGTAGCACCGTGCTTTTGTGCTTCAACAATATATCTTCCAAGAAGTGGATACTCCTCAAGGATATTATCATACAATGATAGAATGACTGATGCAGAAGATATCTCCGAAAATGGAATCTGTGATGCAAAGCTCCGTGCCCTTTTTTTATCTGATGCAAATGTACCTCCAAACACCTCTTTGGCAAACTTCATCAGCACGTAATTATCTTCATTTGTACAGAGTCCTGAGCCAAGGACAATAATTTCCTCAGAAGTAAAAGAAGAAAATCCGTCTGCAATAAGTCGATATGCTTCCTCCCAAGAGACCTGAAAAAATCTATCTCCAACACGAACCATAGGTGTTTTGATCCTATCTTCATGATGAATGAATTCAAAGGCATGACTTCCTTTAACACAGAGACATCCTTCATTTACAGGGGAGCGAAAATTTGGCTCTACACCTGATACAATGCCATCTAAACAGGTAAGATACAGAGAACATCCAACCGCACAAAATGGACATATTGTTTTTACACGACCATTGGAGAGAGAGTCAGGATGAGTAGCTGACTGTGCATTACTATGATCATCAGAGATAGACATTATCATTCCTTCTGTTAATTGTGCATTGTACTCTACATGCTCACTATATATAAATGGCTCTCAATCCACACATTTCGATGGTGAAAATTGGTGGAGATAACTCCATATCGATCTCCATTTTGAAGATACGCCTCATCTTGATTTATAACTGCGGCAACTATCTAAAATAAACATCACGAACGATCATTTTCTTGCGTCTCATTGGGAAAGAAGAAATGTATGGCATTATTAGGCAAAAATACTCTCAAATATTCCACGCATTGAATCCATGCCATGTATGAGTTTTACCAAATATGCAAAATAATCAATGGAAAGATATAAAGCGAGAAGAAAAACTCCAAAATTTAAATTTGTGTCAAATATACGTGTATTCGACCTCGCAATTCAAAAAAACAAATAAAAAACGAATTTCAAACAGAAAAGAATCAAAAGTATATCGAAATAACTGTACATAATCGAATTGTACATTAATTATGCAGAACTTCCCTCTCTTTTTCAGAAAAAGAACCATTTCTTGCCATAGAAAAATACAGAACCTTTATCTATACATCAAAGCAACAATTTCCTTATTCGATACTTATATCGATAAAGCTGGTGCGAAATAATGACATTTGCAGTTCATGTAAACATGAGACGTTGTACCGGCTGTAACAACTGTGTGGTTGCATGCCCAGTCAATGCATTAGAACTCCACACCGTAGAACCTGCATCAACAGACAAGATCTATGTAGTCATTAATGGATCTGCTGTAATTCTTGATATCAAGAATGAACTCTGTGCAGGATGTGGTGTTTGCGTTGACGCATGTCCATATGATGTTATAAAACTCTCCGGCCAAGTACCTGCAAAAACACTTGCATAAAAGCAACATTGTTGCTAGGTACTAACGAATACAACCAGTATTTGGGTGTATTTGTCGCGTGAGCGGTACAATGTATATGAAAAGTAATCAGAAAATAGAGGTATCTTAATGTCAACACTGTTTCCTAAGTTCTCAAAGACCATTGATGGTGGCAGAGTCATCATGGAACAGAGACTCCTTCAAAATACCAACAACCTCATACTGGACAATGATATTTGTACTGGTTGTGGTATCTGTGCTGAGGTCTGCCCTGAAACGGCGATCACAGTTGGAGCTATTGGAGGTGTCCAACGAGGTGTCGTTGATGATGGAGCTAATATCCACGTCGATGAGACCATCTGTTCATATTGTGGCATCTGTGTAATTTTGTGTCCATTTTCGGCACTTTCACTCGAGATCGACGGCAAAGAATCCCTGCCGATACTTGAGAAAGATGGTTTTCCAACCTATGATAAAGGCACATCCATTGATCTTGAAAAATGTGTTCGCTGCACGATTTGTGACGATGTCTGTCCCCGTGAAGCAATAGATCGTGACGTACCACTCTTCGAAGGGCAAGACAAAGAAGGACTTGCAAAAGGCCAAGCTGTTAAGCTAAACCTGACTTTTACGGTTGACACAGAAAAATGTACATACTGTGGAGTATGTGGAACACTCTGTGAAGCCATAAATGTCTTGCATAACCCCTTCACCCCTGAAACTGGAAATGTAACAGGGGAAGTTGTGTGGGATGAGACCCAGTGTGATGGATGCAATGTCTGTGCAGAAGCCTGCCATGCCGATGCAATCACTATCACTCGTGAAGCTCTTGGTCCTGCTCTTCTTGGTGAAGTCACCATCATTGAAGAAGATTGCTGTACATGTCTGTGGTGTGAGAAAAACTGCCCAACAGACGCAATCAAAATGAACAAGATATTCGAAGGCGAGATTGTCTTCCACGCTGAGAAATGCCCAGGTGGCTGTTCGACTTGTGTTGATATCTGCCCTGCTAACGCGATTTATCTTCCAACTCCTGCTCCTGTAAAAGACCTGAAAAAGAAACAGGAAGCAGTAGTTGCAGTTAATAAGGATTTTTGCATGTTGTGCGGAGCCTGTGTGAATGCATGTCCTGCAGAGGATGTTATTTACCTTAGGCGTGATTCTATAAAGATCAAAGGCAAGGAAACTGATCTGTTTAAGAAAATCAAGGCAAAACTCTGCGAGCCTCGTACCTCAAAAGTTCTTGAGGACCGAGTCGGCGAAGTTGAGCTGAAGAGGCTATAAGAGGAAGCATTATGGCTGCAAAAACTTATAATAACCCTGAACTGGATCAGAAACTCAAAGACACGTATTACCGTCCCAGTGAGACAAATCCAGGGTTCAACAAAGCAATTATAGAAATGAGCCGCACACTTGCCGATATGTGCTATCAGTGCGGTACCTGTACAGGATCCTGCCCTTCAGCTCCACGGAGCTCATATCGCATTCGTAAATTCATGCGTAGAAATGTGTTCGGTCTTGAGAATGAGGCACTTACTGATCCAGATCTCTGGCTCTGTACGACCTGTTACAGCTGCTCAGACCGCTGTCCCCGTGACATCGCACCAACCGATGTAATCATGGCGATGCGAAACATGGCATTTAAGCGCGACATCGTTCCAAAGAACTTCTTAATGACGGTAAAGTTAATTTACGAGTCCGGACATGGAGTTCCAAACAACGATGCAAACCGTGCAGCCCGAGTCCGTCTTGGGCTTGATGCGGATCCACCAACAACCCACACATACCCAGAGTATATGCAGGGTGTTCGCAAGATCATTGACTCATACAATCTGAAGGCAGAAGCTGACCGGATTTTAGGAGAGTGAGTAACTATGCATGAGTTCGCATTATTTTTAGGATGTATTGCACCAAATCGGTACCCTGGCTGTGAAGCTTCAGCAATAAAAACAAGTGAAAAACTTGGCATAAAACTGCTTCCTCTCAAAGGTGCAAGCTGCTGTCCAGCTCCTGGTGCTTTTGGATCTATTGATCTGAAAGTCTGGTACGCAATGGCTGCCAGAAACCTCTGCCTTGCAGAAGAGATGAAAAAGGACATTGCACTGGTCTGTAATGGATGCTACAAGTCGATTTTTGAAGTAAACCACATTCTCAAGCACGATGAAAAACTCCGTGCTGGTGTCAACGAAGTTCTCAAAGAGATCGACATGGAGTTTAAAGGCACGATTGAAGTCTATCATCTTGCTGAGCTGTTCTACGATGATCGCTTCTGTGGCCTGCAAAAGATCCGAGACAGTGTAACAACCCCTCTCAAGGGTGCAAAAATTGCATGTCATTATGGATGTCACCTTATCAAACCTGCAAAGGAACGTGAATTTGAGTCAAAGGAATTGCTCAATACCGAATGCCCAACTTGGTTTGAAGAACTGGTAGAAGCACTTGGTGCCACAGCTGTTGAGTATCGTAACAAGATGCAGTGCTGTGGAGCAGGTGGCGGTGTTCGTGGATATGATATTGTACACGCCCTTGATATCACAAATGAAAAACTGATTAACATCACAGAAGTCGGGGCAGATGCAATTACTGAAATCTGTCCGTTCTGCCAGTTACAGTTTGACCGCGGTCAGATTGAAATTGAAGAGAAGTTTGGAGACAAGTACAACCTACCAGTACTTCACTACTGCGAGTTGCTTGGTCTTGCACAGGGCATGACCCCACAAGAGTTAGCTCTTGATCTTCACGCAATAGACTGTACCCCATTCTTGGAGAAGGTATTATAGGAGGTTAAAAAATGACGGAAAATAATGAACCAAGAATTGGTGTCTACCTCTGTCACTGCGGTACCAATATCGCAGGTTCACTCTCTATTAACGGCGTAATGGAGTATGCAAAAACACTTCCTTATGTCGCTCATGTAGATGAGTATCAATATATGTGCTCCACTCCTGGTCAGAAGAAAATCGAGGATGATATTAAGGAGTATGGCCTGACAGGAATCGTTGTTGCAGCATGTACTCCACGTCTGCACGAGCCAACATTCAGAACTGCTACAAAAGAAGGTGGACTTAACCCATTCCGCTTTGAAATGGCAAATATCCGTGAACAGAACTCATGGGTACATATGCATGGCATGTGGGATGAGGCAACGGATAAAGCAAAAGACCAGGTTCGTATGGCTGTTGCCAAGACCGCACTGCTTGAGGATCTGATTCCAAAGAGTGTGCCAGTCGAGCCTGCTGCAATGGTTGTTGGTGCAGGTGTTGGAGGTATTCAGGCTGCTCTGGATCTGGCAAGTGCTGGAATTAAAACATACCTTGTTGAGCGTTCTCCAACTGTTGGTGGACGTATGTCTCAGCTTGACAAGACATTTCCAACCCTTGACTGTTCTCAGTGTATTCTGACTCCAAAGATGGTGGATGTCGGGCGTCACCCCAATATCGAGCTTCTGACCTACCACGAAGTAGAGAATGTCGAAGGATACATTGGAAACTTTGATGTAACTCTCAGGAAGAAAGCTCGTGGTGTCTTGTCCCCAGCTGAGGGTCAAGCGATCGGTGTTGATGGATGTAATGGATGTGGAGATTGTACATCAGTCTGTCCAGTTATCAAGCCAAACCCATTCGAGTTTGGAATGGCACCACGAAAGGCAATTTACATTTATCACGCTCAGGTTATGCCACTCGTGTACACAATTGACTTTGACGCCTGCGTAAAATGTGGTCTGTGTGTTGATATCTGTGGTACAAAGAAGGCTATCGATCTTGAGATGAAGGATGAGTTTCCAGTCTATAAAGTTGGAACAGTCATTCTTGCGACAGGGTTTGAGCTCATTCCAATCGAAGAAAAGAAGGAATGGGGATACAAGCGATACGAGAATGTTATCCACGGCCTTGAGTTTGAACGCCTGATCTGTGCATCTGGCCCAACTGGTGGACACCTTGTTCGTCCAAGCGATGGAGCAACACCAAAGCGTGTTGGATTTGTACTTTGTGCAGGTTCCCGTGACAATGCTCCTGGCGTTGGAAAGCCATACTGTTCCAGATTCTGCTGTATGTATTCTCTCAAACACGCTCACCAGATTATAGAAAAGATCGAAGGAGCAGAAGCATATATTTTCTACATGGATATTCGTTCCTTTGGTAAGCTGTACGAAGAGTTCTACTACCGTATCCAGAGCGAAGGAACAAAGTTCATCCGAGGACGTGTTTCAAATATTCTCGAAGATCCAAAGACGAAGAATCTGCATGTGTTCACAGAGGATACTCTTCTTGGACGTCCTGTGGATGTTGAAGTTGATATGGTTGTACTTGCAGCTGCTGCAAAGCCAACCGATGGTGCAGATGTTACCCGTAAGAAATTTGGTGTTTCTGCATCTCAGGATGGCTGGATGCTTGAAGCTCACCCGAAGTTGAACCCATGTGGTACTACTACTGCTGGTGTGTTCCTTGCAGGTGTCTGTCAGGCTCCAAAGGATATTCCAGATACTGTTGCACAGGCTGGAGGTGCTGCAAGTGCAGCAAGTATTCCAATCCACTGTGGAGAGGTCGAACTTGAGCCATACTTCGCAATATGCCTGCAAGATATCTGTGCTGGCTGTGGAATGTGTATCAATCTCTGTCCATACTCTGCACTGGCACTGGTAACGAAAGACGGTCGCTTTGTTATGGAAGTTACCGAGGCAAAGTGTAAGGGTTGTGGAACTTGTGGTGGATTCTGTCCAGGTGGTGCTATTAAGATGCAGCACTTTACAACCCCACAGATCATTGCTCAGATTGATGCATACTTACTCGGAGGGGAGTAAACATGACAGAGTTTGAACCTAAAATTCAGGCAATTATCTGCAACTGGTGTTCATATGCTGGTGCTGACCTCGCAGGAGGAGCCCGTATTCAATACCCCGCCGATATTCGTGCAGTTCGTGTCATGTGTACCGGACGTGTTGATATGCTTTTCATCCTGAAAGCATTCATGGATGGAGCTGATGGAGTTCTTGTATCTGGATGTCACTTTGCAGATTGCCACTACCTTGAGGGTAACTACAAGGCTGCAAAGCGAATGTTCATGGTTAAGTGTCTGATGAGAAATATCGGACTTGAAGATCGCAGATTCCGCATGACGTTTGTCTCAGCATCTGAGGGTGCAAAGTGGGCGACCGTTATGGAAGATACTGTCTCAACGATTAAGGCGCTTGGACCAAGCCCAATCAAAGAGTTCATGTAAGATAATCTGTGCAATTTGCACATTTTTTTTGTTTTTACATACTGTTTTTGAGAACTATTCTGACCTCTATTCTTGAATAAAGTAGCTCCCAATGCATTTGTGTGAAATTTTTGGTACAACATGTACTGTTCACCAAAAAAATGGAACAGTAACCATTGTTGTGTCTGATACTGGAAAAATCATCGGAACTGATGTAAAAAGCGCAGCTTTAATCAAACTACTCGCAATAGTTCTCAATTTTTTTGTAAAATACGATTTTTAATTGTCGATGTGAGAAATGAGGCTAAAAAAGGAATAAACGAAACTGTCAAAGGCTCATCGTCAGTGGCAGGAGAGAATTCTTAGATATCTGTTCAAAAGGTCCACTATAGTCAAATCCATCACGGACTGACCTCAAGGCACCAATCTTCCTTCTCCCATCCAAGAATTTCGAGCATTCCTAGGCATAGATCACGAATCTGGTACCGTCCAAGACGTGAATGATATGACCACCTTCCAATAGCAGATTTATGAAATGTTGGGTCCTCGGAAAAAATACGTGGATATTTTTCAGGAATACGGGGGAATTTCCGCTCTTCTGCCTCATACAGTGTCTCAACTGTACGTTCAAGCACCTGATACCAATACCGAACAGACATCTCCTTGCCACGAATAGTCACACATACCGGATGCAGATGCTTTGCAATATCACCAACTCGCAAACATTCACAATCTCCACCAGATGCACCAACCAGTGGAACACGAGACGAACTCTTTGAAATATCTGGCCAAATCTTCAGACAAAATGCAATTAAAATCTGTGACCGTTGCTCGATCTGCACCTTCCTCCACATGCGAATCTGACGAATTGATTTATTCATCATTATCTGATCATGGGAATACCATCGTCGCTTCTGCTCAAAATTAGCACGAACGAGTTGGGGATTTCGAACCGTTAATGTCAGATTTCCAAGCATATTCACACACTCGCGATGAATTATCGGCCAAGAATCTCCAAGATGTGCCTTCCACCAGGCAGGCAGGTCAAGAGGCATGATATGATCAACAATAAAATCATCATCATGTTCTTCAAACAGCAGATATTGATCTGCAACATCAGATTGCATTTCACCTCCGGTCTTCAATCCATGATGAACATTTCCTCTGAAATATGCTTCAAGAGCAGTCATCACAACCCAAACAATTCGATTATCCTCACCTTTCTTGTAAATATCTCCACCAAGTGCATCTTCAAACTCATCAGAGCTTGGACAGGCATATGCAACTGGAAGTGAAGCAAGCGAGGAAATAAGCAGATCACGTGAGATCTGTTCACCCTCTTTTGGACAAAGTGAACAAAACAACTGATCATAATCCTGGCGACTCTTTTGACAGATCTCTCGCCTCACAAAATATGTCTCAAGTACAGCTACTATTCCATCGAGCTCATCGAGTGAAATTGAAGAAACAGAGGAAGTCTCAGGCAGATCATCAAACAGCTCAACGGAAAACACAGGCATGCATGAAAAACAGTGTAGCAGATAGGGATGTACAGAGTCAGCCTGTAAAAAGAGAAGGCGTTCAAGATGGGATTGAATCGATGTCCAGACAGGTCCATCGCCAGAGATATCTGATGGCTCGATCAGATAATAATAAAAGGGTGCGTCATGAAGCAGAGTCCGCAATAATGAAACAATATCCTCTGATGAGGCTTCATGAAACCGTCGTCGAACAACATCAAACATCTCCCCCTTTCTGATAAATACTCCATCCTTCATAAAGAATGCACGAAGGAATGCAGAAACAAGATCCTGACGGAAGTTAAAGATCTGTTCCATTGGTTTCCAGTACAGGTGATATGTTTCTTCAGCAGATTTTACAGGTGTAATCTTTGAAAAAAAGAAATTGCGAATCAAATCTGCCTCTTCAAGAGGTACCCCACGATAGTTCAGAGCTTCAAACACTTGGTTTGGATTCTCATCACTGCGAAGCTCAATATAAACAAGGCAAAAATGATTCATCAACACATCATGTAGCGTAGCCAGATCAAACTTTGCATTATCAAGACATTTCCAAAAGTACTCAAAACATTCAATAATTTTTGAATCTGAGTCAAATGCATAATCCTCATCAAAGATCTGGTAAAGCGATGCTTTATCTACACGTGTTGGAACTACAATATACGGCTCACATTCACTCAGCTCGACACAAAATTCATCAGATGCTGAGCTCCTCTCTCTTTTCAAAACGCGAGAAATATGTTTCATACATGAAACATTACCCTGTTCCTTTGCGAATGCCCGCAGAACTGCAAGAAAAATCGAAATAGTCGTTACTCGTTGTTGGCCATCGATAACCATCAGCTGATCAAACTCACTCTTCTCCTCTCTCACGACAACAATTGAGCCAAAAAATCGTTCGGAAAAAGGAAGACCATTTTCCACCTTGCACAGATACTGTTCAGTGATGTCAGACCAAAACTGGCCCCATTGAACAGAACTCCATACATATGGGCGTTGAAACAAGGGAACAACATATTGTTTTGTTCCAGCAAAAAGATCCCGCATCAGACAGTTTGTAGCTTTCATGGATTTTGTGTGATATATTTGATTATATGCTGGTTATTCAAGATAACATTTCGTATCTGTATACTCTTCTTATTATTACGCCTTAATTGTTTATTATGCTACATCTTCATATAGCAATGCTCACATTTGCTATGGCTTGTATATGTGACTTTTTCATTTTCTCTACTGAACCATAAAGAATTTGTTTCAACCTTTCTTTTTTAGTGGCCTCCCCATCTTGCGATGAGGTTTCTTTCGTGAAGCATATTCCGGTGAGCACCCCTCCGGTATTTTAAATCCAAACACCTCGCAAATATCTACCTGTGCCCCTACAAACGGCGTTATCACCTTTGCCCTATTCGTATGCTCAATTACTCGGATCGGTCTCATCTCATCTAG
>Ga0209737_10001311_pt1 | contig 17986 bp, 22 predicted proteins | sample TergutCu122P3_FD_187284 | JGI IMG/M metagenome (GOLD analysis project Ga0209737, IMG submission 187284) | Cubitermes ugandensis P3 segment gut microbial communities from Kakamega Forest, Kenya - Cu122 P3 (SPAdes) (version 2) | ecosystem: Host-associated > Arthropoda: Insects > Digestive system...
GAGTATAATTTAATGATGTGTATGCAATGAATATGATAATTTAAAGATGTAAAATATAAAATTGCAGAAAATTAAACAAGAGGTAAACATGGAGTGACATTACTTCACGCAATTATGCAACACAGCAATGCGAGTGAAAAAATTACATTTATTCAGCAGAATAACACCGGAGTTTCAGGAGCCAGAAGTCAAGGAATAAGAGAATCCAATGGAACAATCATTGCTTTTTTGGATGCGGATGATGTATGACTCCCTCACTTTTTGGAGACAGTATCCAGATTATATCAAACATTTCCAGAAGCAGGAATATATGGAACTGCATTTGCGCATTGTTATCCAGAGGTATCGGTATTAACTATCTATTCAAAAGATAAGGGAGAGCAAATCCTTAGCTATTTCAGAGATTTTCTCATACATGGAGGTCCAATGTTTTGTAATAGTTCTTTTGCTGCGCCAAAGGTCGTCCTTGAAACTGTGTGTCTTTATTCTGAATATCTTAAGATTGGAGAAGATATTGATTTGTACGGAAAAATAGCATTATCTTATCCAGTAGCATATAGTCCCTCCATTTGCTCATGTTACTACCTTAATGCCATAAATAACACTCAAGGGAAATCAAATTTTCATCTTGAAGTCCCCCTCCTCAGATATTTAGCCACGTTTTCAGAAGATGACTTAAAAAAGAGAGATGACTATAATGACATACAGAACTATTGTGATTATTGGAGAACGGAAATGGCAATGAGAAATTTTTTTTCTGGTCATTATGCTTGTGCGATGCGTTTAATCATGGGAACTCATAATAAATATTTTTTAAAGGTAAGATTAAAGAGACTTTTTGTAAGAGTAACAAAATCATGCCCTTACTGGGCATATCAAACGATTCCATATTCTATCTAAGCGATATAATATCGGTGGTGGTTACGTTTAACGACTTCCAGTTTATAATTATCGTCATAAGCTCTCTCCTCCCTCCATCACCAACATAGCCCTTCCGCATGAGGAATAGACAATATATGGCGCCCATCAATGATGATCTGCGTTTTCATACGGGAAAATTCCACGTCCAGTTCTGCAAATTCAGGCCATTCAGTCAGGACAAGACAGGCATCAGCACCATCAAGTGCGTTTCCCGCAGAACTCATGTACGAGATCTCCTGTGATGGAGGAAATAGATGCTTAACCTCTTCCATTGCCATTGGATCATAACATTTGATGCGTGCCCCTTTCTCACGTAGCAATTCAATAATACGAATAGCACGTGACTCACGAATATCATCGGTATTATCTTTGAATGCAAGTCCAAGCACAGCAATCTGCTTACCTGAAAGATCATGCACTCGCTCTTCAAGCAATGCCATCATAATGCTTGGCTGATTATCATTGACCTTAATAACAGAATGCAGCAGAATTGGATCTATCCCAACGGCTATTGCAAGTGATGCAAGAGCTGATACATCTTTTGGAAAACAACTCCCTCCAAACCCAACACCGGCATTCAAAAATGCCGGTCCTATTCTATTATCAAGCCCAACCCCTTGCATTACTTCATAAACATCAATCCCAAGCTTCTTGCATACATTCCCAATCTCATTTGAAAAAGAGATACGAGTAGCGAGCATGGCATTTGCTGCATATTTTATCATCTCAGCTGCAGTTGAACTGGTCACGAGCATTGGTGCATCAAATCCAGCATAGACCTGCTTCATCTTTGCGATGGCTTCTTCATCACAGGATCCAATGACAATTCGATCTGGATGCATGAAATCTTCGATGGCTCTGCCTTCCCGAAGGAATTCTGGGTTCATACACGATCCAAATGGATCTTTCATGCTTTTTTCTACAGCAGGAACGACGATATCGCGAGTTGTCGTTGGTGGAACTGTACTTTTCACAACAACAACAGGATATGGTACATGTCTCTCCTGAAGAGCAATACCAATCTGCTCTGCAGCTGATTTAATGTACTGCAGATCTGCTGATCCATCGGGAAGTGGAGGTGTTCCAACGGCAATAAAAATGACATCACTATCTGATACTGATGCGTATGATGTTGATGCATGAAGATTCGATCCAGCATGTTTACTCAAGAGTTCCTGGAGTCCTTTTTCATAAATTGGTGGCTCTCCTGCATTGATTGCTCGCACTTTTTTCTCATCAATGTCAACAACTGTAATGGCATGGCCACGTTCTGCAAGGCAAATTCCTGTAATTAACCCGACATAGCCACTTCCAATAATTGTTATTGTAAGCATGTATAATATGGTTCTATCACAGTTTGTATAATGCTAATCCTGATGGTGAGATGGAAATCAGCTCTGCACTACCTTCGGCCATTATACCTGACCTTAGATAAAATGTGATTCAATGGATGCTTACTAGAGCTGCAATCAATGGCATTTTCATTATTCCTCACTGCTTTATCCTCAAATTATATCTCACACCACTACATGCAAAGCATCACGCACACGGCACAGTCCATCCTCCAAACCAACCCGTGGATTCCAGCCAAGCAGATTCTTTGCTTTTGTAATATCTGGAACGCATCTGGTGGGATCATCAGGAGGCATTGGCTCAAATACATATGATGAGCTAGAATGAGTTAACTGAATAATCATATCTGCAAGCTCTCGAATCGTTATTTCCACAGGATTTCCAATATTAACTACTTCTCCACGAGCAGCAGGGATTGTACATAATCGAAGCAGGCCCTCGATCTGATCCGTAACATAACAAATAGCTTCTGGTCTGAGTGCCATCACCAAAGATAGTGATCGGCTCCCCACTCCGCGCCTGATCCATGAACCTTGGAATTACTCGGCCATATAAGCCATCTGCACGCATTCGTGGGCCATATGTATTAAAATTTCGTGCAATTCTGATGTCAATTCCATGTTGCCGAAAATATGCCATACACAGCGCTTCACCAGCACGCTTTGACTCATCATAACAGCCACGAATACCAAGTGAATTGACATTGCCACGATATGTCTCAGGCGTTGGAAAGACCTGAGCTTCACCATATGTCTCACTTGTAGAAGTAAAAAGAAAGCGTGCGCCATGACGCCTTGCAATTCCAAGAGCATTCATAGTCCCAAGTGTATTTGACTTTATGATCTGGATTGGATATGGCTCAAATTCAAATGGAGAAGCACGTGAAGCTAAGTGCATGACATAAATCTACTGAAGTTACAAAATCAATGGATTTCGATATATCATAAGTGAAACGATTATCTCCTACTGATTTTAAGTCTTCCACAGTTTCCATTGTACCACTGGCAAAATTGTCAATGCCTATTACCTCTCCATTCAGAGCAAGGATCGATTCCGCGAGCCAAGATCCGAGAAATCCAGCAACTCCAGTAATCAGAACACGTTGATCGTCAAAAGAAAAGGGAAGATGACGTATAATCTGCTCAATATCTCGTGTATGTTGACTTGTATCTGCCATCATGAATTCTCGTTTATTTTTTGCGATCAAGAGCATCTGAGATTAATGGGCCAAATATTGGATGCATCATGGTAAGTTCAAGGCCAGAACATTTCAACATACATTCTATGATCGTCACTCCTCAATTAACTGATACAGATGATGGGGGGTTGTTTGGGTTCAGATTTTAACCTGAATTATGTGTTGCAATTACTGCCGATATTTCATTTTAGGTTTTCGGAGGTTGCAAATCATGTACTGTGGAGATGAACATCCACCTCCAACAACAGAAATATACTGCCCTCCGTCATTATTTCGCAGTATGAATCCTGGATCCCCGAACTTCTAACGAGGAGGTCCACACTATAGAATAAACGTCATATAATAAAATATATAAGATGTATCCCATGCAGTTGTTTTATGAAATTTTATAAATCAAATATTTTCTATAGAACGTACCTTACCTACCTGGCGGCAGGTTCATCCCATCGGAAAAGGCTCAACACCAAGAGCAACAAAGAGATCATGTTGCTTCTCCAAAACCTCCCCAACACGCATTCTCTTTCCTAAATATTCAAAACACTCAATAATGTCCAATTTGTCAAGCACTTGATGCATGGTATATTTCCTGGTATAGTGATTGTTCTTGCATACGCTTGTTGATATAAGAAAGATAGATGAGGGCTACAAATTCCACAAACAGCTTTCCATCTAATGTTTGCTCCGATGAAACAAAGGTGCGGTGCAAATTCAAGTGGTCCTTTAGATTTCCAAATGCTTTTTCCACAACATCCTTCGTGCGGTAGTGAAGTTGAAGAAGCAGAAGGTGAATTCTTCGTACCTGTTACGAAATCTCCGTCAGGATTTGCTCTCGTCACTGTCAACAAGGGTGTTGTCACTCCAACTCCAACACCAACCGTTACACCAACTGAGGAACCTACAGTTACCCCTACGGTAACACCGACTATTATTCCGACTATATCACCGACAGTCACACCAACCGAAGAACCAACGGTAACTCATAAAGAAGCCACGATCCCTTCTATTGCAGCAGGAAAAAGTGCAAAAGTGCAGTTGAGCTATAAAGTTCCAGACAACATCTATCTTGGTGCATATACCATACGTGGCTTGGTAAATCCCTATGGAACTATCCCTGAAACAAATGAAGGGGATAATGCATTTATCTCCCCTGGAATTTATTTTATTTCAGATAACTGGATTGAGGAAAGAGTGACGGCAGGCACATGTGGTAGATGCGGCTCTTAGATATTTACGTGTGATGAGAAATAAAACTCTCATTTTATATTTTAATATGATGATATCTATTCTTCTTGCCCTTTTTACAGCATATGATCCCCAGTAACTATGTATTCTCAAACAGTGACGTATGATGATGAGCATGAGATATGTTACAGTTTTTTTCTGTATACTCTGCCTGATCCTTCCAATATCTGCCATTGCAGATGAGAGTGAAGATGCTGATGCATTGCTTCTTGAAAGCTTTGATGAGAGCATAGAGAGTTTCATTGAAGTTGATGCTCCTACTACAGGTCCAACAACTGCTGATCTCAGATTTGCTGAACTTCTTGTGACACGTGCAGCGCCTGCCATTTTTGCAACAGGATCTGCTTTTGATACTGCATTTTATCATGGGAATGGTGGTGCACTTGCATCTGTTGGAAGGACCCAGACTATGGAACTGAACCAAGCTGCAGGATTAATTAGGAGCGTGAATCTCTCTGAAAAATACGAACCAATTCGAGCAGAATTTCTTTCTCGAATGAATAAACTCCTCTCTGAAGTGAACTCTGCGGCTGAATTGAAACAAGGATGTAGTAAATGCGTTGCTGATATCAAAAATTTAAAAGATAATACATATAATTTTGGAATCTGGACGATTCAATCTATCTCTGATATCGCATAGTATTGAAAATTGAAACCAATGCACAATGTACCTGCGTGTTCTGCCTACCGGATTATGAGTTAAATTTTACATTCATTTTTAATATCCAGTGTCTTTGTCATGCAGATCCATCTTTTGTAACTCCGGGTGCATTTTTAGAAATGCATTCATAACATATAAGCATGGAAACAATTAAGTGATACTATGGACTTAAAATCAATAAAACCAGTATATCTTGCAATAGTTGCAGTACTCATTATTGGTATTGCAGCAGTTTTGATCTGGGTTGGATTTGTACAACATGCACCATCAGAAGAAGCAAATAATGGAGCTCCGCAGCCGTGGGAAGTTACGTATCTTGGTGTAATCAATGCACAAGTTACTGGAGATGAGCGACAAGAACATCTTAATGCATTTATTGAGCACAATGCAGGTGTGAAAGATGCATGTGAAATCATGTATTTTTATGATTATCATTGCAGTGCTTGTCTGCGTCTTGCGCCATGGCTGAACGCATTCAGGGAACGCTATCCTGAAGTTTTGATTACTTCATACGAGGTACATGAGACTGAATCCCGTGTACGGCTCGAAGCTGCAAAGGTGGACTATGGAATAAGCTCTCCGTCTGTTCCAATTATCTTTATCTGCGGCTCTGTCGTCGAAGGAGTCGAAGCAATCGAGAATGTGTTTGAACCAATGGCTCTTTCAGTTTATAATCTTCCAATCAGAAATGAGTGAGCAGGAATCTGCTCTCTAACAATTTTTTACGCATGAAAATGTGGGCCGTTGATAAGCGGTCAAGTGTGGCAATGAGTTTTTACGAAATATCAAGAATACCACCATGACCTCCGCATACCAGCCATCTTCCAGTGCTCACTAATGTTTGAATCTCTTCTCTGATTTTCACTGCTTTTTTTGAATCTACATTCGTACTTGTCATGAGATATGGTGCGAGCATATTAAACTCTGCTTGCTCTGGTGTTAAATCACCTGAATTTATCCAAATATCTCCAGTAAAGAGCAGACCATACTCATAGCAGACAAGAACGGTCTCTCCAGCAACGTGTCCACCATTTCCCTCATACACATCAAAATGGAGCGTATCAAAATCAAGGGTTCCAGTATGTGAGAGTGGCTTATTCTCCTCTGGGGGACGAGTATTGAGCACTATAAGTCTATCAAGAGAGGGAGGAATGTATCCAGATAATATGTCGCCGATCTTACAAAATGGCGCATTTAAATGATTCATTGCTCTGTAATTGTCTTTTCCCTCATGTTCAAGTATAAAATTCTCATAACTCTTCTGGCTGAGATAGACATGATCAAAAAGATCTAAAGCACCACTGTGATCCATATCAACATGAGTGAGAAAAACATCTTTTTTTCTGCATTCAAAGTCAGGGAACAGATCATGAATAACACGGAGCAACTCTTCACGATAGCAGGAAAAACCAGAGTCCACAAAAAGCAGTTCCTCTTTTTTTAGATTTTCCAGAATGTAGATACTGCTTCCACAGGGGGGTTCGATCAGATGCAGTGTAATATTGTCTGATACGGTGACTTTAGATATTCGAGGCTGAAACTTGTCTCCTTTGTAGCGTATAAGACAGTCAGCAAATGTTCCAATGTACTCAAAGGTCTTATATGGTGACTCATTTCGTTCATCCATCATCTGCATAATGCGATTAGAATTGGTAATGAGTTCGTTTGTATCATCCTGCGTGAGAGAGAGCTTGGTTGCAATTTCATTTGCAAATGAAAGATAGAATACAGTATTATCAAGACGCTTTTCTATCTTATCATATTGAATAATGCTGACATGACAGAGTTTAGATACAGCTTCCAAGAAGTCGGAAATGAATCCCGTTTCTTCTACATATAATCCTATTTTAAAGAATTGATAGTCAGTGCCATTTTCCTCCGAGCTCATATATGAGATATTGAAGTCGTATTGGCTTATGATCTCAAGAATGGGGATAACTGCACCAGGTCTGTTGCGAAGTTTAACTTCGAGAAGAATAACATTTGCATCAGATATATTATCTGATAAATAACCACACTGTTCAAGTTCTTTAGAAACAGATTCAATCTGCTCTGAAGTTCCAGAAACATCAATGAACAGAGTGTGCACATCAACCGCTTTATTGTAGCTTACACGAGTAATATTTACTCCAGCCTGAGCAATAATCCTGCTCGCTGTCAGAAATGCTCCTGTCTCATCTGGCATTTTTGTGATAAATGTCTTTTTCATGCGCTTACCTCCTGCTTTTGTATCTGTTTACATTCATGTGTTTGTAAGTATTATTTGAATAAGAATCCCAATCGCTCCAATTAATGCACCTATTCCCATAAGTGGCAGAGTATATCTTTCAACAGCACCAAGCATATCATCTTTTGTAAATCTCTTTACGAGCCAAAAATAAGGATCACTCACAAAAGATACCATACATGAACCACCCGCTATCATTAAAACCAAGGCAACAGAATGAATAGATCCAGATAAGCTAGGCATTGTAGTTGTTGCAGCTGCAAGGATGTGAGCAGTAGTTGCAGCAGATACAACACGTGATCCAGTCGCTGCCTGTAAAAAAAGAGCTAAAACAAATGGAATGAAAATGAGTGGAAGTGCTAAAGACAGCTGAAAAATATCTTGTGGAAATGAGCTTTGAGATATTACAGCCCCAAGTGCCCCTGCTCCACAAAGATCAAACATGATCAGGCCTGAATATTTTGTGCCATTATGTATTCCATCATCTCGGCTTTGCTTTGAAACAACAAGCATCGTGATAATGAGACCAATAAACAATGCTATTGATATATTTGATAAAAAGCTAAATGGGGAGAACAATATTCCAATGGACATCAGAATAATTGGAGATACAATCGGTGCCCAAGCCTTTACACGAGTTGTAATGTCATAAGTGATTATGTCTTCAATGCCAGTTTCTTTTTCAGAATCAACACTTTTATCTGCAATAACATGCCTTCTAACAAAATAAAGCAATAAGGCAAGCATTAGGAGTGCAACAGGAATTGTAATCAGATTTAAATGAAATGGATCTGCAAGATCTGGCAGTAAAACAGATACAATAGGTACAACAAATGGAGAGGGATAGATTAAAACGAATGAAATAATTGAAGCTATTGCAGCAGTATAAAGTAGGATATTTGTGTGTTTTGCTTTCTTTTGTTCGATTATAGGCGCTAACACAACAAATGCAGTATTACAACACATTAAAGGGATTGATAATATAAACCCTCCAATTCCAGATGTATATTCTTGACTTTTTATATAGCGGCCTATGTCTTTTACAATTACATCAATATATCCAGATTGACGTAACATATGTGCAATGCAAACCCCACAAAATACCATAATTCCAAGAATCTGAAATATCCGTGCAGCTCCAGCTGTTATCATGAGTGTAAGAGCACCTGGATCAACACCAGAAAACAAACCATACAAAAATGCTGCGGATATGAGTGTGATAAAAGGAGAAATTTTGTACTTTGCAGTCATTACAAGCACAAAAAGTAATGTCACAAAAAATAATATGATTGAATGTGCGATCATCCTAACCTCGCCACGCCGCGAGTAGGCGCGAAGACCCCGCTAATGGGGGTCTAAAAAATATCTTATGCATTGTCTTATACTCTTAATCTCCTATCGGTGGCTTGCCCGCAGATAGGAGGTCATCTCGCCCCCTCGCAGCGTGGCGAGTTGTGCATGCCTGACGATCTCTGTCATAATCATATAAAGCTGTTTTTCTCGTTCAAGAAAAGAACATGTTCTTGAATCTGTTTTTACATCCTGCCATGTAAGATCACATGCCACATCTGTCAAGATGAGCCCATCTGGTGGGGCAGGAGAGACATGATCATGATATGTTCCCTGTAAACGCTCAGCTATCTCGACTTTACTCATCATCCCTTTTCCAACAGCAAGGAGAGCATATGCAATGCAACGAACCATATGCCAGAGATAATTTTCAGCAGTAATATCCATATACAAAAGTCCAGATGGAGAGAATGAAAGAGAAATTGCGATGACTGTTCGTATTGGATCTCGGTTCACATCTTTCTTTGAAAATGATGCAAAGTTGTGTGTGCCAATAAACAGTGAAGCTGCATCCTGCATAAGAGAGACAGTTTTCGTATCGATCATATCTGTGAAATAATATCGGTATGTTCGATTCCGTGCGGCATAACGGGGATGAAAATCTTCTGAGACATGACACCAACCCCTGATCCAGATATCTGGAGGAAGCTGCCAGGTGAGTGCATGCGACACTCGAGCCAGTCCAGCCTCATCACATCTCAATGATGCAACCTGGCCCGTCGCATGAACACCACGATCGGTTCTTCCTGCGATCAAAAGTCCCACTCCTTCACCATCTGAAATAAGACGGCAACGAGCAGATGCAGTGAGAAGTTCACCTTCAACGGTTCGTTTATCTGGCTGGTACTGAGATCCAAAAAAATGAGTGCCGATATATCCAAACAAGACTGCAATTCGCATGTTTTAAATTACTTTAACCGATACCTTGTACCTTTCTTCAGGACGTGATGAATTGGGATATTTTTAACTTTTCTCCATGAATTTTTCATGGACTGGCGAGCATATGTAGAAAGTGGCGTTTTTTTGCCATCGATCTGAGTCTTCCCATCTCGAATTGCAGCCAGTATAGAGGATATATTTTTTTCAGCATCTACCAGTGTAATTCCATATCCAATATGCCGTGCATGATGAGCGTCGCTGCCTGCTACTTTTGGAATATGATGTTTCTCAGCAAAACGGTATGCACGATTATTATCTGATCCAATCGTTCCAACAATATATCTGCTGTTAAACACCTCAATGGCATCTACTTCCAGCAATATCTGTGAATCCCGCCGTCCCACTCCATGCCTGCATCGATGAAAAGGATGAGGAGCTATCACAAACCCATTCATCTCATGGGCATATTTTATCGTAGCTCGTGCAGACAGGCCCGCTTCAATCATCTCAGTAATGCCAAGCACGATTAAATGGCCCTCTCTCGTTGAGACCTCAATTCCTGGAATAATAAGAAGATCTGGCGTGAGAGTCCGTGCCATACGAATTGCTTCTTGTGCTCCCGCGACCTCATCATGATCCGTAATCGCAATGGCATGAAGTCCTCTTTCTGGTGCTGTATTGAGGATCGTCTCAATGTCAGCCTCTCCGTCACGAGAGTAGGTGCTATGAATATGAAGATCACAGGAAAGCATGAGATATTTAATATCTATTCTTCTTGACATATGATAACTATCTATGCGTTTCCTTCTGACCACGGGTGCAATAACAGAACCAATTGTAACGACCATCGCAGCGCAGTTTGATGCCGATGTTGCTGTAACTGGAAAAGTTGCTTCGTTCTTACAGCCAAAACAACTTGCAGCCATATTAGAAAAACACGGCAGGTCAGACTCATCTCCTGGTTATGACTGTGTATTTGTTCCAGGAATGTGTACTGCTTCCTTTGCTGATGTTGAGGCTGAGTTTTTTATTCCTATCTATCGAGGACCTTTACATGCTGCTGATCTTGCAATGATCTTATCGTATGCAAACGCAGGATTCGTATTTTCGCGAACTGTTCCGGCAGATCAACTTCTAACTCTTGAGAAGGAAAAAGAAGCATATAACACACTTTCCCGTATCGAAGCTGAAGCAAAGCCATTGTGTTATATTCGAGATCTTGCGATCGGGGGAGGGACGCGAATGAAAGTGCTTGCTGAGATTATGGATGCACACAGAGTTCCAGATCTCAGATCTGTTATTGCATCGTATGTCTCATCCGGAGCTGATATTATCGATCTTGGGTTTGGGTTTGATGCAACGCCAGATGATGTTTGCACTGTTTTTTCAGAAGCTGAGAAAATCATGAGCGATCTGCGAGAATCAGGTGCAAACATTGCATGTGCAATTGACACGCAGGATCCAGCTCTCATCGCAGCAGCTCTCTCGTTTTCCTGCCTCGATCTTGTTTTATCATTGCATGAAGACAACATGGCATGCGCTCCTCTGTTACAATCCCATGGAGTGAGTGCGGTTATCGTGCCTGGGGAAGCTGGGCTCGAGAAGAACATGAAAGCTGCACAGGAGATTGGCGTTACTTGCATTGCAGATCCAGTCCTGCATCCACTTGGGTCTGGCATGCTTTCGTCAGTCGTACAACTATATGATGTACGGGCAAATCATCCAGATTGGCCGTTATTTTTCGGAGCTGGAAATGTAATAGAACTCATTGATGCGGACTCTATTGGTGTTGTTGCGGTTCTTGCTGGAATGGCGCATGAGGCTGGTGCAGGAGTTATTTTCGTTAGTGAGCACAGCAACAAAACAAAAGGGGCAATCGCTGAGATGCGTCGTGCCACGGAGATGATGGCTCTTTTAGGCACAAAACCATATCCAAAGGATCTCGGACTTGATCTGTTTGTCATAAAAGAAAAACGCGCACGTCGTGAGCCTCCCTTAATATATGACGAAATGAGAAAACTCAACCAATCAACTGATGTAATATATGATCCAAAAGGAAATTTTCGTATCGGCATTGCAGATGGAGAAATCTGGGTTGAAAGACAGGGAGTTGCAATATCTGGATCACACTGGGGTGACCTGTTTCAAACAATAGATGCATATGAATGGGTATCTCGTCTTGATCATGCAGCCTACCTTGGAAAAGAACTCTACAAAGCTGAACTTGCATTGAAGTTTACACGAAGTTTTGAACAAGATGGGGAATTTTAGTGACCATGCTCATATAGGTCACTCCATCAATTGAAATTCATGTTATGAAGGTAACTAATCTATCTAATCATTCATGGTTCCTTTTTTCCATTGACACATGGGATGAATAAACTTACTAGTATCTGAGGTGAAGTTATAGTTAAGGTACTACTCATGAGTGGGGACGAACATCAGAAAAAGGCTATGCAGTTCTATCAGGCAGGTCTCTCGTGTATTGAAAATCAACAATTTGAAGAAGCACTTACTCACCTGGACAAAGCTATTTCATTGGAGCCAATGGAAGCAATTTACCATTTTCAGCGTGGAATTGCATTGATGCATCAGATCCGCTATCAGGATGCAGTTGATGCATTTGAGAAATCATTGCAATATGACGATAAAAATCCAATTGCAATGCTTTATAATGGAATCAATTATCTGTTCATGGGAAGATACAGCAAAGCCATTCCTTATTTTGATCAAGTTCTTGAGCTTGAACCAAATAATGTTATGGCTCTGAGTCACAAAGGCTCATGTCTGGGTGAGATTGATCGCCATGCTGAAGCTGTTGCGTGTTTCGATAGGATCTTAGCTCAAAATCCTCAAGACATCAATTCACTTTTTAATAAAGGAGTGAGCCTATTAAAGCTTCGTGCATTTGAAGATGCAAAAGACACCTTTAAAGCAATTCTAAAGATTGATCCTGATGATTATGATGCCTGGTTTGAACTTGGCAACGCCTTCATGGGGATGAAAAAGCACGAAGATGCCATAAAAAGCTTTGATAGGGTAATCAAAATCGAGCCAAACCATATGGAAGTATGGGAAACAAAAGTGGAATGTTTACGAGCACTTGGAAAAAACGACGAAGCCGAGGAGCTGGCTGCCAAGCGCGAAGCAGATATGTGGTAACTACATATCAATATCATATTCTTTTTTATTACCAGCTGTTCTTTTTAACGATAAAAAAATGGAACACATGACTTCGTTGGTGCTGTAATGACTCTTCCTATTGCTATTCCATTTCGTCCAATAGATTCAAAAAAACGCCTTGGAACTATTATGAGCCTCCCAGAACGGGAAGGATTTGCGCGTGCCATGCTTTCTGATGTTATTGAAACCATTATAGATGCAGGCTGTGCACCAGTTCTTCTCACAACACATGAAGTCTTTGAGATAGATTTGCGCGTGAGAACGATTGTTTTGGATATAGGATTAAATGAAGCTCTGGATGTCTTTCGTAAAGAACAAAATGGAGCATTTGGTATCGTAATGGCGGATCTCGCACTTTGTGATAAAGAAAGTATCATGAGGTTGACGTCCACTCATGCAGAGTTTGGCATAGTGCCTGGAACGGGAGGAGGAACAAACGCTATCTATATCAGAAATGGCTCTGCATTTAGAGCACAATATTATGGTTCTAGTTTCATGAAGCATCTCACTTGGGCAGAGGAGCAAGGATATTCTATCGAAGTCATAGATAGCTTTAGACTTTCAATAGATATTGACGAGCCCGATGATCTTGTGGAGGTTCTGATTCATACAAAGCGCAACACAGCGGCATACCTGAATCAACTTGGTTTTGTACTTCATACAGAAGAAGGAAGAGTGGGTGTAAAGCGAGTATAATTTCGGATAAGGATGCGGGATGAGGCAAATAGAGGTCAATGATTTTTATGGCTGAAAAGCAGATCATGAACTACACATGCCATCAATATCACATTATACGTTATTCTGTATGGTACTCGCTGTTGCACTGTGCTCTATAAGCCCAGTATCTGCATTACATATAGCGGGTGCATGTATTCCTGAAAAGATCACTATACAGGGAACAACGAATTACAACACAGACAACCGAGTTATTGTAGAGATCTCTCCTGTTGACTTCACTCCAACGAGTAAAGCTACACCTCAGAGTTTTGGCGGTGCAGTCGCAACAGTTCAAGTTCAGGTAGGAGCAATGCTGAACTACTGGGAGATGTCTGCACATACAGCAGGATGGCAGCCCGGAATGTATCTCGTACAAGCATCCATCGTTGGAAAGGAATTCGTAGAAAGTGAGTTCATAACGCTTGGATATTGCACTGATAGTACACAGAACCAACACGAGGATGAGAGTGCTGTGAGCACTAAAACGACACCTCGTTCCATAACTGACAGTACTCCAAGTCCATCGATGACAGATGAAATCAAAGCACTTGTTGCACCCACCTCATCTGTGACTGAGGCTGAATTAAATGAAGTTCCGGCCTCACCAGCAGAACCACAGAGCATCCCTCGCTCACCATCGTGGTTTGGACTTGTTGCCTTTGCTTGTCTAGGAGCTTGTTTGATCTGGAGAAGATGAAGGTCTTTGTAAAAACTCCTTCATCTTTTCTTTGAAAAATGCCTCTACACGTACCATCTCGTCTCGTGTACCTCGTGCTGCAATTAAGTTTCTGACATCGCCATCCATATTTGCAAAAGTCAGCTTTTCTGCTCTATCAACGAGTTCAACATCAAATGTATTGATAATATCCCTAATTACTGTCTGTGGTGTTCCGGGAGGAAATATCAGGTCAAAATATTCTGTTTCTTGCATAGCACATTCACACTCTTGAATTTAAGCTGTTACGTACATTGTTCTATTCATTTTTAGCACTAACGCCCAATTTTCATTCGCTGCGGAAGGATACACTTTCCCTTATGTTGTCCACCTATTGGATGATTTGGCTTTCCAAGCGAATTCATGCAGCGTCCCATCAATGCAGCACCACGTGCAAGCCCATCATCTACGAAAACGAGACGGCTTTGTGGGTCTTCAAAGATTTGTCGTTCAGTAACACCTTCGAGTATATGACATGGCTTCATACCAGAGATTGCAGCTCTTCCTGTGAAACCAATGGTGGTGTCTGGAAAGATAAGTCCCTGCTCCCGTGTTACATCGATAAGGCGAAGTGCCATTTGAGCGCAGACTCTGTCAATGACTTCTGTCAATACCTGCTTTCCATGCTTTGTGTATATTTCTTTTCCAAGTTTTGCAAGTTCATCAAGATGACTGCCATTAACTCCTGCATCAATCCCAATCATAGCAACTCCAGATTGTGCAGCAATATCAGCATGTACTGGAACTCGGCCATAGCGATTTCGCGATGAAGGGACGATCTCTACACTGATTAAGGCATGACATTGCTCCACATACTCTTTTACGGTCTCTGATGGCTTTTTTGATTTAAATTTCCCGCTTTTTGTACATGCATCACTAAACAGGTCAAGTGCAGTGCCTGTTCGTTCTCTTACAAGACCTGTTCCTCGGACGATGGAATCTGGAATTGCTCCAGCAAGACCACAGAAATTTCCAACCGTATCTGAAAATGGATTTGGATTATCAGCCTTGACTGGAGCGGTTATTCGTCCATCCAGTGTGGTTCCAAAGTCAATAGAGATGCAAGGATTTCTGAAATCAACTGGTGTCCACTTTGCTCCTTCTTTAATTCCAGCCATTGCTAGTTCTCCTTCCATCTCATTTGCAACCATCTCAACACCTGTGGTTCCTTTTGGTGGAACGACACCAGCAACGGCTCCTGAAAAGTTTACTTTATCTGCGAAGGAAAATTTTTGAAGCTTTTTAGACAGATTTTCCTTTGACAGGGGGGGAGTCATTTTTCCAGGAGGGACGCCAGCATCCAAACATCCATTGGCAAGCGCAATGATGAAATCTCCAACCTGGTCAGGAGAGTCCATTGCAGCAACAACACCAGTACTGCGCACAACAAAATCAAGGTCTTTTTTGATATCAAGTCCTGCTTCTTTATGACAAGTAATGATATTGTCGCGAACTAATTCTGTGACGGATTCACGTGTAAGTTCTGTTCCATCTAATGTTTTCCCAAATACGGTTTCACTAGGATGTGGAGGACGAACGTCTCGGCTCATACAAACCGTCTTATTGATAATATATGAATGTCCTGTTTCAAGATTTACACCTGTTAAAATGCATTTTGTAGTTGTATTGCCCATTTCAACAGATGCTACGATGAAGTAAGGTACAATGTCATATTCATATTTTTGCTGACCAGGGCCACTCATGACCCGTGGTGGCGGTGGACTCATAACAATATGAGGGGAAGGTGCTGAGGAAAAATACCGTGCTAGAAACCCAGGTACCATACTATTCGTTGTCATTCATAGGTATTCAAACAATTCAATGGACATCTGCCAGGACAGGAAGGTGGTTGTAAACTGTGCACTGTAATTCGTATAACTCTGCTTTCAGTATTATTGTGAGGTAATTTATTTCATTATCTTGTTTGCATTTATTACCTACGACAAATTTATATGAAAATTCCTAACAATTATATATTATGTCTTATGTGGAGAAAGTGTTAACCGAGTTGATTGCGAGTAACCCTAATCAACCGGAATTTCATCAGGCGGCAACAGAGGTTCTCAGGTCATTGAAGCCAGTGGTTGACAAGGATGAAAAATATGCCAAGGCAGGCTTACTTGAGCGGTTAGTCGAACCAGAACGCCAAATTATTTTTCGTGTACCATGGGTTGATGATAACGGACAAGTTCATGTAAACCGCGCATACCGTGTGCAGTTTAACAGCGCCATTGGTCCGTATAAAGGAGGGATCAGGTTCCATCCGTCCGTTAATCTTAGTATTATCAAGTTTTTAGGGTTTGAACAGATATTCAAAAATTCCTTGACAACTCTGCCGATTGGTGGAGGTAAAGGAGGTTGTGATTTCGATCCGAAAGGAAGATCCGAACGTGAAATTATGGCATTTTGCCAAAGTTTTATGATCGAATTGTACCGCCACATCGGCGCGGATACCGATGTGCCGGCTGGTGATATCGGCGTGGGTGCTCGTGAAGTAGGCTTTATGTATGGCCAATATAAGAGAATCAGAAATGTCAATGAAGGCGTGCTAACAGGAAAGGGACTTACTTACGGAGGCTCTCTTGCGCGAACTGAAGCTACGGGTTACGGGCTTGCATACTATACGAACGAGATGTTACGTGATCATGGGCAATCATTCGAGGGTAAGACCGTTATTATATCTGGTGCAGGCAATGTCGCTATCTACGCAACGGAAAAGGTTACCGAGCTTGGCGGTAAGGTTGTTGCGCTGAGTGATTCCAACGGTTGGATTTATGACAAAGACGGCGTGGATCTTGCTGCGGTGAAGGAAATAAAGCAAGTCAAGCGCGAGAGGCTTAAGACTTATCCCAGCTATCGCCCGAATGCGGAATACCACGATGGCAAAGGCATTTGGAATATAAAAGCCGATATCGCTCTGCCTTGTGCAACACAGAATGAACTTGATTTGGAAGATGCAAAGGCGCTTGTTAAAAACGGTGTGATTGCTGTATGTGAAGGAGCGAATATGCCAACAACGCTTGAAGCAACGGAATATTTCATCGAAAACAAGGTTCTTTTCGGACCAGGCAAAGCAGCGAACGCGGGCGGTGTGTCAACTTCTGCACTGGAAATGAGTCAAAATTCCCTACGTATGTCATGGACATTTGAGGAAGTTGATAATCAGCTCAAAGAAATTATGAAAGGAATTTACCATAATGGCGCAAATGCTGCTAAGAAACACGGGTTTAAGGGTAATTTCGTGGTTGGTTCAAACATCGCAGGCTTTCTCAAGGTCGCAGATGCAATGCTGGCTCAGGGTATAGTGTAACTGGGACGATGAACGGGTTCATCGAGAAATGTCTGTAAATAATAGCTAAGCAGTAATATAAACCCTATCATGTTTTTTTAAACTCAGAAGAGACTGTCCAGTGTTGTGAAACTACGCTGGACAAAGATATGTGTTATTTCATCTACAATTGTCGATATTCTGCGTATTTTTCCTTTACCTCGTATAAATAATTCCAATTTCATTTTTTCAATGTAATATCATTATTAATT
>Ga0209737_10001312_pt1 | contig 17976 bp, 14 predicted proteins | sample TergutCu122P3_FD_187284 | JGI IMG/M metagenome (GOLD analysis project Ga0209737, IMG submission 187284) | Cubitermes ugandensis P3 segment gut microbial communities from Kakamega Forest, Kenya - Cu122 P3 (SPAdes) (version 2) | ecosystem: Host-associated > Arthropoda: Insects > Digestive system...
TAATCCGACTGCCTTAAAATGACAAACTCCGGGTCGCCAAACAAGACCCTAGGACGCCTTCTGCTCGTTTCAATTCCCAGTTCGCAAGCCCATTTAATCCTGGTTGACCGGTAATAGGTAAAATAGTCCGGCGTCATATAAGTGTCCGTCATAAACGCTTTGCATTGCTGGCCGCTATGTGCATGCCATGGGTATAGCAAGTGCGATCCCTCCATTGGCAATTTTAGTATGATGGGTCAGCATTGTATCAACCGCTTATAATACAAGCTATCCAGCTTGCTGTAACAGCCATCTTTTATTGAAATATCTTTGAGTCCCGCATCACAGCATATATATATGCAGGCCTGATTCTCTTTAAGCATATACACATGCTTAAATACCCGTGTATATGCCCCGCTCGTCTTACATTGCATTTCCGGCGAAAGACATCCCGCGTTTATGACCAGCAACCCATCTGCAGTGATCATATCGTGAATCTTACAGGCAAAGCCGTATTCCGTCACAAATCCGACAACCTGATCCCTGACAAACAAGTCACAGAAAATAAACCCATATCGTTTGCCCATAGGATCAAAATCCTGCGCATTTCCCTGATCGTAACGGACACGCCCGCCAGTTATAAAGCGATGTAAAAAGTACTTTTTGGAAATTTTAATCATCTCCGGGCATCTCTCGACAATATCTAGTACAATTTCACGATCAGCCCTCAGCAAGTAAAAAGGAACCGTACCTCCGCCGCCGCCCAACACAAGCGCGTTTTTTATCTTGGATGGGTTTCTTTTAAACATCGCCTCGCAGTAACGGTAAATCAGGAGACTGTTATCGTTTTGAAACAGCGGTATTTTGGTGTATTCCCCGGGCACGCCCCGTACAACAATGCTTCTTGTGCAGCCTCTGCGATTAAAAGGCTTGATGTGATCAACGACGTAAAGAGTATCCTCCATAGAAGTAAAAGAGGCACGCCTTATATCAAAACCCGTCATGCGTATTGTGGAAAGCATTTTGGTTAAGCAAGACGCGGCGGCGTTTGGTTTTCCGTTCTGTGTGTTTTCCGTTCTGATCATGCGTTTATGGGTACGAATTCCGATTCGCCGCGGAGGATGACATATTCCATCCAATACCCCTCGCAAAGGGAATTGTATGTGCATAGGCTGCATTTTTCCATTTTGCGTTTCAACCTTTTCCTTGCTCTGTTCCATTGTAGCGTAGCGTTATCCAATTGCTTGACTTCGCTTTCCACATCCATATATTGAAAATCTGAAAAAAAACGGACGTCGTGGCGCGTTGTTAACGCACAGGGAAGCACGGATTCAAACTCAAGCGACATGCCGCTTTCCTGAGCATATCGAATGCATTCGTCAACGGAGGCTCTGACATCCGCATACATTGGAACCACTTGTTCGTAATGTTTGACCATTTCCTCGCAGGCATGGGGAAAAGCTATATTCACCGTTTGAATGCCCAACCCGTTGACTAACCGTAATATATCCGGCAAGTCCTGTTCATTGAATTTGGTCATAACTACTTTGATTACCAGAGTTTTTTCAAGCAGCGCTATATTCTTAAGTCCTTCAACCGTTTCTGCAAAACTGTTTTTCGCCCTTGTTATGTGGTCGTGACATGCAGGATTAGACCCATGCAACGCAACGATAAAGTTGTCCACATACTTTGCGGCATTTGCGGCAAAATCCGGGTCGGCTAGGCGCCGTCCATTTGTTTGAACGGATATACCAAGCCCGAGACCTTTGGCATATTGCAGGATTTCCAAAAAGTCGTCCCTGATCGTTGGCTCGCCACCCGTAATAATGATGCTGTCGTAGCCGTTTTCGGCGCTGTCGCGGATTTCCGCGCAGCATTCGTCTGTAGAACGATTTTCGTCCCCTCTTTTTTCCATAGCATTCATTCTCTGGTTAGCGATGATACAGTGGATGCAGTGGTTATTGCAATCATACCCAACCTTAATATCTGAATAACGCATTTCAACACCCAAATCCTTTCAGCCCGAAGTCGGCCGCCATCATGAATACTCCTATTGCTTTACCATGCTAAAAGTCAAGAGCATGTAAAACCAATCTTTTCAAGAGCAGGTTTTTGTACATATGCGTGTGTCGCTCCGTAAACAATCATGAGTCGCCGCCGCTCCGAAGCAATGCTGTCAATCGCGCGAAGCAACCTGATATCCCTACAGACAGATGACAGGCGGGCGATTTGATTCAAAATACCAAAGCAGCCATTTTGACTGCTCAACCTGTCAATCGGGTCAGTCATTTGCAGGCAGTCATCGGACGATAGAGAAGCAACATCAATACTGTAACGCCTTTCGGCGTAGGCATAAATCTGTGCTGCAGAGGCAACCGGCCAGTTCATATCAGCGGCTAGGTATTCCAACCCTTTTACAATATAGGTATCCAAGTGCGCATCAGGCGCCGAACGCAGCCATTGGTTGACAAACTGTAACATATAAAATAATAAAATATCCATTTTGTCAAAGCCGCGTTTCAATATGAAAAGGCTTTCCTCATTTGGATCTGGCTCAGGGGAATGTAACTTCATTCCTTTTTGATAACCGATTGCCGCCGCATAAGCGTTTTCTCCGTATTGAGAAACCAGTGTCCGCCCGTCCGTTCGGCAAAGTTGTTCCATATATTGCCTGCTTGCTACCTGCCGCATTCCCTCAACAAACAGCGTATCGGGATTAAATGATGCAAAGGTACCGTGAATGGACGCTATCATGTGATCTTCAAAGCAGTTTGTATGACCGGTGCCAAAGTAAAGCGTCTCCAGTTTCTCTTTCTTTGCCGTATACACAAAAGGCACTTTGTGCCTGACATGCTCATATCCCTTGTATGCAAGAGAGTCCTCCAGCATCCGCTCGTTAATTTCTTCTTGGTTTAACTCATTTTGTTCTTTGTGCGTTTTCAGCAACATAATCGATCAGCTCTTTTCGGAACCGGCAATAACAGTCTTCCTGACCCGATTGCATAAAATTGAGCCTTGTGCTCATACAGCCCTGCCGGCAGACCGGGAGCGCCGCACAATCCCCGCATTTGACATTGGCCTCTTTTATATCGGAGAACAATTTGCTTTTGCTCTGCTGTTGCATCAGTTGCTCAAAGGTACTGATCTGGCTAATATGCCCGTATCGCTTATACCTCTGAGGCACCTCGTCACAGCTGCCAAGAGTTCCGTCCGGATATAAAGTAAAGATATGAGCGCATTTATGCTCATGAAAATGACATAGAGAGGATTGCCGGCCAATCAGAGCACAATAAATGCTGAAAATGGGATCAATGAAAAAATGCTTGTAGTATTCGCCTTGCATCCAGCAATCCAACAAATCCTCTACAAAATGGCTATATTCTTCCGAACTGACAACGAAGTCGCTCTTTTTTTTGCTTTCCACTACTTTCAGGTCGTAACACGGCGTAAAATTTATTATTTTGATTTGCGGGAAACGTCGGAAATACGCCAGTGTTTCTTCAGCGCGTCCAATCATTTTACCATTTACCACTGATATTATGCCGATATTACGCTTTCTTTTCGCACATAGTTCTAGCGCATGTTCAACGCGGAACGTAACGTCCTTGCCGCCGATATCTAACCTAAACCCGTTCGCATAGACATCGCCGTCCATGCTAATCCCTACCTCAATTTCTGGGTACACCTGGTCGAACATCTCAAGACATTCCTCATTGAGCAGCAACCCGTTTGTTTGAATATTCACATTGATATCGCCCTGATAGTTCCGCAAGCAGAGTAAAATCTCACGCATACGGTCAAGACCCACAACAAGCGGCTCTCCACCGTGCAGCTGTACCGACAAGGGCATCCGGCCGAGCAACGCAAGCGTCATTTCCAAATCTTTTATGGAAACCGGATTGTCTCCATCGTATGCGCGCGCTCTTTCATAACAATACGTACACGCCATATTACATGATTGTCCGCTTACTTTAACGATCAATTGTATCCGGTCTTTAGCTTCTATACTCATTTTCATATATGAATTCCCCGGCGCAGTGATGCGCCATTCCCTTTTTGATGGCTTTGCCACATAGTATAAACAAAAGAAAAGCATTTAAAGTAATTAAATGCCTTCCCCCGCAACTCAATGTAAAAACCGCCCCCCTAAGGCACATATAACTTCAACGAGCATATTTTATCCTATCGTCTGCCTGAATAAGAGGGGTTACTGCTAAGTTTGGTACTTATAGAATATGTTGTCTTACCTTATTCAACGTACGTTTGAAGCATAACTTCAAACGCGTCGAGGTTAGTCACCGCGGAGCTGTGCGCCGTTCCCGCTGTTATGCCTTTTTCCACGGTTTGGAGCATAGCGTCAAACGCGTCGAGGTTGGTCACCGCGGAGCTGTGCGCCGTTCCCACTGTTATGCCTTTTTCCACGGTTTGGAGCATAGCGTCAAACGCGTCGAGGTTGGTCACCGCGGAGCTGTGCGCCGTTCCTGCAATTTTTCTCGTGGCTTCGATCATACTTTTTGCCTCCTTTGCATTGTTATATACGCTCATTGAAATTACACAATAGGATACTGTGAAATCCACACAGCTATATTGCAGCTTTCTGTTGTCATGCTATTAACCGGTAAAATTACACGAATTTGTTTAAAAATGCAGTTGTTTTATGAACATTTATGGCTTCATGACAATGTGAAAACCGTCGTTAAACTGTTGGCGATTGATATTTGTTTTCCAGAAGTATCTCTCCAAGCCGCTGGGGACTCTGGCCGTCCCCATATATACGCAGGAACAATTCCGCGCTTGCCAGCTGATAAAGTAGGTACTGGTTGTAGGTGCCTGTCGCTGCCTTTTCCAAGACAGTATCTTCCAAATGCCTGCCTACCTTCAATAACTGGGTGAGCATGCCTCCACGCAGCAATGGAATTGCGTAGCGATAGGCGTCGCCGTTTGTGGAAAATCCAAGTTTAGTACTATTGACAATCAAATCAGGAAGGTAACGTGAGCCAACCTGCTTAAGTAATGACTTTACCTTTCCATCCTTATATTTATAGCAAACAGGTAGCTGTATGGCAAAATCCAGTATCTCATTATTGAGATATGGAATCCGGCATTCAACCGAAGCCGCCATACCCATGCGGTCTGTTCGATGAAGCAGCTGGGACATCCGGTCATACCAATCCACGATGTTGCGAGACAGATACACCGTTTGTTCCTCCGGCAGAATTTGAGCTATCTTTTCAAACAATCGTATGTAACGGCTATATTGTTCTCCCCCATCCAAATACATATCACATAATTCCCGCGCTGCATTGACATCGGCCTTTATCACATAGGTATTCAGGATTTGCTTGAGAGCAAAGTATTTCAGTGGCGTATGAGGAAATGTCCCGTTTCCCGGTGAAGCACGGTATTCCGACCAGATATCGCAAGCCCCATAATACCATTGGTATCCTCCAAAGAGTTCGTCGCCACCTTCTCCGGAAAGGACTGTTCTTATCCCGTCCTGTCTACAAGCTTTTGTCAGATGATAAACCGCCAAATCACTGCGAAAAAAAGAAGGCTGCTCATTATGCCGGATCATTGACGGCCAACCTTTGAGAAAATCATCCTCCAGAATCTGTGTTACATGCAGGGGCAGTTTCAGCCTTTTTGCTACAAATGCCGCCTTTATCAATTCCGGACGAGCGTTTTCCACATCCGCGGTATATAAAACAACATCTGGCCTATTCTTGTTCGTATAAGCGCACAGTAAAGATGAATCGATTCCACCGCTGCAAAATAACCCGACAGCACCGTCCTTAAGCGCTGAACAGACGCTTTTTTCCAACAGCGCATCCAACTGGCTGGCCAGTTCAAACTCCCTGTCCCTTGACCATTTTGCCGACAGCAACGATACATCCAAGGCATCAATTGGATCATAATATATAATCTGCCGCATCTTCCCTTGTTGGAAGCAGCAAACTGCCCCCGGCATAACCGCCTCTATGCCCTTAAACATCGTCCAGATGCGATCTATATTGTTATGGCTCAAATAGGATAACAGCGAAATCGTATCTATGCTTGTTCCAATATACGGATGCTGTAAAATAGCTTTGATTTCGGATGCAAATACAATGGCGCCTCCAGTTACTGCATAATACAACGGCTTTATTCCAAGCCGATCCCTGGCAAGCCAAAGCTCCTGACCGTGGGAATCATAATAAACAAATCCGAACATTCCGTTAAACCGGGCAACCGCCGCCTGTACGCCCCATTGCCGTATGGCGCACAGCGCTGTTTCCGTATCAGACGGCTTATTAAGCACAGATCCTTCTTTTATCAATATTTCCTGTAAACAGAGTTGGTTGTATAGGTTTCCGTCAAAAACCAGCAGGTCAGATTGATCACCAACACAGATCGTCTGCCGCGCAACAGCAGATTGTCCGGGCTGGCAGCTATAGCCTACAGACATTGCATCAATGGCCGCTGCTTCGTAATGAGCTGTTCCTCTGTGCCGTAGCTGTTCCATCATGTTAGTCAACACATCTGTCATTGCCTTTTGGGCGTTAAACCCGTAATATCCGCCGATGCACACATACTTACCCTCCAATATCCAAAACAGGATTCATGACTCTGTAATTTACTTTCCGTATTGCTCCTACCACCTTGCTTTTACTGCACGCTAAATGCATCTTTATCGATTGATGTCGAAAGGCACACATAAACAACAAAAATCAAATGAAACCAAAAATTAAAATTTGGTAATATGGATTTTATTCAATTCAATGAGCAGATTTAGATTGAATTCGGGTGATGATCTCCAACTAAAAGCCTGAAAAAGCCTGAAAAGGGCAGACTACCCCATTGGTTAGATAAAGTATATTCGGAAACCCAAAAAGCCAAAGCAACCGGAAAAGTTAGCTATAAGTGAAATGGGTCCGTTTCTCCAAGCTAAAATACAAAATATTACAAAAATATTTAAAAATGCTAAATACAATAGAATTTTTTGACAAATTACCTTAATATATATCGTAAATCCCCCAGAAAATTATAGGTACATCGCTTTAAATGGCTTAAAATCTTGGTTGATAATAGTACCTTAGGGATTTTGAGAAATTAATAAAGTGATAAAAATTGGTTTTTAACCTATTATTTCCAGACCTAATACGAACACGCTGTTAAGTTTACATTTCTGTCTTGAAATCAATCGCTTCACTTTGCTTAAAATCGTGTATTTTTGAAATAATAATTTTCGTTATTTTTACCTTAAAATTCTCACTTATACCTATAATTATTTTAGTATTATAGGTATAAGCACAATATTATGTCAACATAGTAAAGTTTGCAAAAGCTGTATTTTTGCGATGTTTTGAAGTTTACTAACTAGTATAAGGATGTACCTATAAAAAATCTGGGGGATTTACGATATATTGGACGTATTAACTAGGTAAGCTATATCCTCCATTGACACACCGGGCTTATGCTTATCTTTTCCTTAATCGTATGGATTTTTATGGGCCACAGTGCCTTTGTTTGCATTAATAAGACTACTATCCCAGTTAGCCTAGTCGATTTGAATAATCGAATAATTGCTAAAGCAATAATAGCCTTTCTTTCCCCAAGTTTTATATCGTCCTTCTATGTAATTATTTTTGAAGGACTGTTCTTCAGTAAACTTAAGTGCTGTCGAGGGACACGAAAGTGTATAGATCAGTGACATGAAAGTGTCACGATGTCCGATTTATCCTCGACGCACAACTCGTATATGACCAAAACTTAGAATAAAATATCCGAAAACCGCATTAAATGGCGATCGCGACATATTTACACTTTCATGTCATTTTTACTACACCGTAACACTTTCCATGTCCTTTGTCGACATCGTGACACTTTCGTGTCACAAAATGGGACATGAAACTGTCTCGATATTTGTTTGCATTTTTGAAAAACCTCGATTTTATCCGGTTTTTTAGTTCCATCTTCGTGACACTTTCGTGTCCCTCGACAAGGCAAACGCGCACACTAGACCAGGCTAAAATGGCCGGGTGTGCTCAAATATAAACAGGCCAATGCTTACTTGTTCACTAAAAAAACAGTTTTGATTATCAAAATACTATACTATAATGCAAGATGGTCGGTCGATCAGTCAGTCAGTCAATCTGTCATGTTAATCGTTCGATCAGTAAAAAATGATATGTTTTCCTGGGTCAAAAAACTTCTGCACAATTTATACAAATATATTACAATTATCTAGGCAATATACTGTAAAAATTGTACAGTGATATATATGTTAGAGTCATATCGTTATTTGATTACAATAGAGAGTAAACGCTCCCATTCGACCGTTTACGCACCATTGCACCGGAATGTATACGTTTCGGTAAAACCTGCGTGTGGACACACAAGCGTCTATCATAAAATGTCCATTTTGATATACGTTAACCTGCATACAGTGATCATGTATTCGCTGTATGCAGGTTTTTAACTTATTTTACTGCAGTACGAACCAAGCTATGTCATGTCAAGTGCTTATCCCGGCGTTTGTCATTAGTACTTTCCGGATTTACAAGGTTGGATCTTGGTCAATAAACACAGTATAAACCACATAATTGTACTAATAAACACGTCTATATCCACTTACCCAATCAATGTTTAGACGGCACATGGTCTGATTTTTGAGCGTTTTTATAGATATTAACGCTCAATTTCGTTACGCTAATACTTGCGCGTTTGCACTTAGCCCTATTGCTTTAAACGCTTTGCGCATTCCTCAACAATATCGTCTGCTTTTGATGCGGGCAATGTGTTTGCTACCCTGTATTAATATCCTCTGGAGATGATAGTATGAAATGTTCCAAATGCGGTTCAGAACAATCGGTCAAAATGGCAAGCATCATGGATGACAACGCTGCAAGTGCATAGAATGCGGTTATCAGTATTCCTTAGCAAAACCTCGAGGTAAAGACTTGGAACAAAAATGTCTTGCTGTCATCTTTTCTATAATTTCAAATCCTACTGAAACCGGGATGATATTTCCAAACATCCGTAAAGCAATAATCGCCTCACGTCTACCTTTATTAATTTTTATAATCTTACTTTCATAACCAGTCAGCGACCCTGTTTCGATCCTGATGGAATCACCTTCTTGGAATCCGAAAGAAATATCAATACAATAATCATTTCCAAATATTTTGCTTAGAGCTATCCGTTCTTCTTCATGCATAGCTATATCACAGTAATCTCCATAGCTTAGAAATCTGTAAGCTTCTTCTAACTTTTTAGTAATGGGGTAGACATGTTTAGTAAACTCTAACACTTGTTTACTGGATTCAATGAACACATAACCAGGAAAGCAGGTTTTCTGAAAAAGTGATTTTTTACCTTGTCGCCTAAATACACAAGTTTTTTTAGGGACGAAGGGTATGAAGTCTTCACAATTGAGCGATTCTTTCAATCTTTTTATTAGCCTTTCTTCTGAACCTGTTTGCACGAACAGGACGTACCAGTAGATTTCGTGATCCGACAAATGTATACACTTTCCCCCGTTCACCTCGAATTTCCCCCTTAACAAGGTCGTTCAGCGCTACCTTAGGTATTATAGTGATCCTCGCCGCTTACTTCATTCAGCTCTGCTTTATGAAGTAATAATGAGTGAATATACCAATCAATTTCATTCTATATTTAATATGTGAATTTAATTCTTTAACTCTAAATGAGCGAAGCGGCCGAGCAAGGTCGAATACATTCGCGGGTGGAACCCCCCGTCCGATAAGGTACAGCCATACCATCGGTAGCGAGTCATGGAGGAAGCGCAGCAATGCGATGTTTTAAGCGTTGACAGCAAGGCATTAGGCCTGAAAGTGATTGAGCTCCGAAATAGAGAAAATTGGTGCGGGTCGACAGGTTGCTCATCCTGGAAGACAACACCCACAGGCGCGGATATGGCTTGCGTATGAGAGTCGCTCCGGAGTCTTAGAGCAAGGCATGATGTACAATGTGTATTCGGTAACTCGGGAGACCCACGCAGTACTCCAATTAAATGGAGTATGCCCTACGACGCAACAAACGGAGGAAGCCAAACGGCGTCGCGGGAGTCGGATGCCGTCATAGTACCGTAGATATCGGGTAATGCCGATGTAGGGAAGGACGTGCACACAATTAGGCCCTGCCCAAGGGACACATTAACTATACACAGGGATAGGTGATGTAATGGCAACAAAACTGGACAGGATAAGTGAATTAGCAACCCAAAATCCAAACATGGTATTTACATCCTTGTACCACCTGATAAACTTCGACCTCCTTATGGAATGCCATAAGGAACTGGACGGAAGGAAAGCAACAGGTATTGATAATGTTACCAAAGCTGAGTACGAGGTCAACCTGAACGAAAACCTGAATGACTTAGTAGAGCGGCTTAAACAAAAAGGGTACAAACCCCAACCATCAATGCGCGTCTATTTTGATAATATCATAATTTTGGCCTTTTAGGGGATGAAACGGATTGGTTATTGTTAAGGTTCCCAAAACTTTATTGAATAAATGTGCATTGTGCACTGACTGTGAAAAGAATGGCCTAAAAGAAGATCTATTTTTCAATATTTACAAAAAGACCGCTGGTTTCTAAACAACTTGGCTATGAATGGGTGCGAGAGTGTTATTCAAGTAAACGCCAGCCAGATAACTGCAGCATGCCTTGTTTTGAAAAGCAGCGGCTACTTTCCCATTATCAAAAGGTTTTTACGTTTTCTATTTTTAAACGGACATACCGACAGGAATTATTCAAATGTCATTCCTGTATATAAAAGCCCACAGCGGTTTCCTAGTGTTCAGTTCTACGGAGAGAAAGTACGACCTTCTAAAAATCTCCATTTCTCTGGAATGTGTGATATAATATTTTTAACAAGAAAGGCTGGGAATCCGAAGCGGGGATATCTCACAATTGTGTTTTAACGATATTGATTTCGATAACGATGTAATCCGTATAGTTCAACAGAAAACAGAAAAAAAACTTGAGTTGCCACCACTCCTGGAGGTTAAGTTAGGAATTATTACGATGATTTATTACTTTGCTGGCCGCCTTGAATATTCGAGTCAGTCAGACTAGACAGCTATTATTTGTGCAGTGACAATTATTGTGTACACTATTACGGGGCAAAAATACAATTATTGAGTACACTGGATGCCTGTTTTTGAGGAGAAATGCCTTGCCTGTAGCTGGCTACCATATATATGATTCGAGCTTTTTATTGGCTTCCAAAGTCGTTTGAGCTTTACCATTCCTGTATCTTGCCAGCTGATTTTTGTTGTAGTGTACATTATAATTGTAAAATGTACAACTTATTTGTATTTTGAATAAGATAATTTGCATAGTGTACTTTATAATTGTAATTTCACATTATTCGGTTACGTCCTTAGTGAGGCACTATATCACATTAATAGATTAAAATGTAAAAATTTACGTAATCGTTGCTATAGGAACGATTACGTATAACCACGTCGTAAATCCTTTTTTTATGGTATGATGATATTATATGTGTAGCAATAAATCCTTTTTTATGGTATGATGATATTATATGTGTAGCAATAAAAGGAAATATTCATTTTTTTCTATTTTTATTTAAGGAGAAATGCCTATTTGAAAAATGACACGCTTCACAATCTGGCGGTGTTTTGGTCAAATAAGTTGAATCGCCATGTTCAGAAACAGGGTATAGAGTATCAGAAGATGATATTGGGAATGGAAATACTCCTCCATAATATTCCTAAATTGATATTATTGGTGATAATCGCGTTGATTTTGGGAATATTGCCGCAGGCTGCGGTAACTTGGTTTTCCTTCGCCTGTATCAGAAGGTATGCAAGTGGTTTGCATGCTGGCAATAGTATCATTTGTACATTGATGACTCTTTTAATGTTTGCTGCTGTACCATACGTTTTACAAGGGATGCGTTTCAATGCAGAAGGCCTTGCTCTAGCGCTTGTCTTTATAGGTATTGGGCTTTATAAATTCGCTCCCGCTGATACAGCGACTCGACCAATTTTGGGTAGAAAAAAGAGAGCAAGGCTTAAAATTAAGTCTATCCTTGCTTGTGTATTTCTGTTGTTGTTTTCTTTGGCGCTTCGCGATGAATTGGTTTACGGATTAGTCGCAGTTGGTGCTATTTATGCGTTAATAGCTGTAATGCCTATTACATATTTATTCTTAAGAAGGAGATATAAAAATTATGAACAATACGAATGAAAAGGATTCTATGATGAGCAAGATAAAAACGAAAACTGCGGAAATGCTCGCGAATGTTTTAATCCGCCAAGCTGATGAAGGTGCGAAAGAGTCAATTATGCTTATTATATCAGAACCGCAATTTCCAATTGAACTGATGAGAGAAGACGCGTATTAATTATTATATAAATAATCCATTATGTGCTATGAAATAACAGGCGGCCGGTAACGGCCGCCTATAGTCTTTATCAATTTTATCATCACCTTATCGATCTAAAGTGGGGTAGATTCTAGATGCCTAACTTTCTACTACTAATACCGAGCATTATTCTATATATTGTTGTTTTTCTGAATATATGTAAATATAAATTTTCAGCTATTGAAATATTTGCTGGAGCTTTCTTTTCGTATGTCATGGTTATGATTGTTATAACTCAGGTCGCATATGTTACAATCCCTGTTTTAAATGCTGACACTCTTGGAAATTTGACTTTTATTATTTGCTTAGCAATATTTACTTGGTGCAAGACAAAAAATACACTATTATCTGGATATTATGCCTCATTGACTGTAGTTACGACGATGATTGGGAATACTATCGTAAGCATTTTTGTAGAATATTTATTTAGTGTATCTATTAAAGATGCCAGAGATAGTTTACTGCTGCTTTTTATAACTATAATTCCGACGTTTTTTATATGCTACACTATTTCCAAGTATATCGGTAACCGTTTACATCAAAGTTACATACGGCTATCCTACGAAACAAAGCAGAAATATGTCATGTATGGCCTGGTATTATCGGTTTTGACATATTTGTTATCACATGTTAACATTCTTGTATATCGGGTTGTAGATGACACAGTGCTGCTCTCCACAATAAATACAACGATAATTACTTTCTTTTTCTTTGTTGCGATCATTATGATGAGTGCTTACTCGCTAAGTCAGCAAAAACAGATAGAGGCAGAGTATAAACATAAGGCTCAAGAAGATTTGGAGGCATATACAAAGCAACTTGAAAATGCGTATGAAGAAATGCGTTGCTTTCGTCATGATCATTTCAATTTTATACATACCCTAATGGGTTATGTTAATGATGAAAGCCCTGATGAATTAAAAAAGCGTTTAGCAAGGACATTGTCCTATACTGAAAAAGCTTTAGAAAAGCTTGATTATTCCATGGATCGTTTAAAGAATATCAATTTGCCGGAACTAAAGGGGCTGTTGTCAATGAAATTTGCTCTCGCCCTTTCCCGGGATATTGTCGTAGAATTGGATATTGCGAACCAAATAGATAATATTCATGTTAATCGGACTGATTTATGCCGGATTATTGGAATTATCGTGGATAATGCCTTAGAAGAACTGTTATCAATCGAATATGGCCGTAAAATTCTTAAATTCGGCATCATTGCTGATGGAACTGAAACCTTAATTATCTGTACTAATACATGCGTAACTGTCCCTATAATAGAAAGAATATTTATGAAGGGTTTTACCACTAAAGAAGAAGGAAGGGGTTTAGGGCTATATAACTTAAAGCAAATCTGCAAAGAATGTGGAAATTTAATGGTTACCGCACATACAGAGGATAACAATTTTACCATTATAGTTACGATAAGGCAGGTGTAACCATGCTATCCGTTTTGATATGTGAAGATGATCGAAATTATCAGAATATACTGACTAGATATATCCAAGATTATATCAATATGGAAGAATTAGACATTGAAATCGCTTTATGTACGTCAGATCCTAGCAAAATAATTGAGTATATAAAAGAATATAGCGTCAAAGGGATTTACTTTTTAGATGTGGCATTGGATGATGGATATAACGGCGTAGAATTAGCTAAGTATATCCGACAATATGATCCAAGAGGTTTTATCGTATTTATTACATCATATATTCAGTATATGCCCCTTACTTTTGAATATAAAGTAGAAGCATTAGCGTATATCCAGAAATCGGACATGGATACGGTCCGTCAGAAAGTTTTTGAGTGCATTCAAAATGCTTATCAAAAACATGTTTCACGTGCAGACAATGGATATTACGTTTTTAAAACACAAAGTGGCCGCTTTGTATCATGTGAATATGAAGATATATTATTTTTTGAAACAGACCCGTTAGGCAAACGATTGCTTATACTGCATACAAAGAAGAGGCATTACACGATTCAAACAACCTTACAAAATTTAACAGCCGAATTGCCGGCAGGTCTTTTTTTTAAAACTCATAAATCCTATATCGTCAATATAAACAGCATAACGTCCAGTTGTATAGATGACTTAAATCAAGGTAAAGACAGGATGATAATGCCTGATGGAACAGAATGTCTCGTGTCAATTCGTAATAGAAGGAGCTTGCAAAAACTGCTGAACTCTATCACTGCCTATTCAACAAAAAAGACGAGGCTAGCATATACTCGGCAGACGAGTTACACTGATGTCATAAAATAACTGAATGAGGTAGTACCAGCGTCCGTGTCACTACCCGCAAGGCTGTAACATATAGATAATAATAATTTTGAAATACCGATTTGAAATTGCCAAATGCAGGAGCAACTCATCTCGCAAAGGTTTACCTTCCCGATATATGCTGAATGAAATGAAGATCAGTCCGTACATACCTGCATGGGTATTTAGGGACTGGTTCGTTTATTATCTGGACATTACCGGTACGGTTGGCTAATTTCTATGAGTATGATAACGCTTTAAACTCGAGCACAGCCTGCTGGTTGAGTGAGTGAGTGGATCACAGATACTAGTAGCCGATGCCTTTATACACCGGCGCGTACGCCAGACGGCTCCTCCCGGACGCCTGGGAGGCTTACAGCCAGTACAAAAGTCGGCAATCTGCAGCCCATCCAGGCATTCACCGCGGTATCGGAAAGTGATTGACGGGACGGAAATGCGCTTCGCTTGCATGCGTCGCACCGCGGTATGCACTACCCTTCCTTTTTATCAGTTTTAGTCATATCGACCTCTATCAATTTTTTCAAATAGCCCATCCTGTTCTTTATATTGTTTTTTGACGCGCGCCAATTCAGCCCGTCATATTTGTCCTTTACCCGATTCCGGCACCCGCTTGTTAAAGATGAAATACTTACAAGTTATGGCTTCCGGTTCTTTCATGTAGAAAAAAAGCAGGCAGCCTATTTGACTGCTTGCCTGCCTCTTTCCAAAAATTTACAATTTATAAGGAGATCCTATTAAATTACCATGTTTTTTCATGATGCAGTTCCTGAAGCGATTCATGAAGCGGCTTTTGAAACGGTTAATTCAATCGGTTCCTGCGTTCTATCGGATTTAAATGCCTGAATGAACGGCTGAGGAAGTAGGGCGTGACAGGCTTCACAAGCACTTTATGCCTCTGAATTCTGGGGAGCAAGCCCAAATAAGAACTTACTGTTGACAACAATCCTAGCCGACGCAATCATCCTGGGGCTGACCAAGATGGCCAAGTCTTGCCCCGGTACGACCTACGCCAAGCTGACCTGGTTGGAAACCTGGCACATCCGCGATGAAACCGGCGCCCGACTTCAGAACCCTTTCGCCGATTGCTGGGGCGACGGCACTACATCGTCATCGGACGGCCAGTATTTCCGCCCTGGCAGCAAGGCCGTGAGTACTGGCCACATCAACCTGAAATACGGCAGCTCGGGACGGGCCTTTTACACCTACATCTTCGATTAGTACGCACCATTTCACATCAAAGTAATCAATGTCGGCGTGCGCGTCTCGACCTACGTGCTCGATGGCTTACTTTACCATGAATCCGACTTATGTATTGAGGACACTACACAGACACAGCTGGCTTTACCGATCACGTTATCACTATGGTGCATCTGCTTGGGTTCCGCTTCGTGCAGCGTATTCGTGACCTAGTCGACACCAAACTCTATATACCGAAGAACGATGCCGGTTATGACGGGCTACAGCCGATGAGTGGCGGGTGGCGGTACGATAGCTGTAGCATGTCTTCTTAACCCTACAGTTGTAATTTCCAAATAAAAGCAGTACACTAAACCAGGGCGAAAGAAATGGAAATAAATATGAAAGATATAAACAGCGAATATAACAATTTGCTAAGTCGGTTGGGGCCGGCATTCGCAAGTGATCCTGGGTATAGGAATGCTCAGTTATATATAGAAGGATTGTTAGGAACCGCGGAGCGCAAAAACGGGTGGCAATTGGCGGAATATTTGGGCGAAAACACGCCATACGCACTGCAGCAGTTTATATCCAGAGGCGTATATAGCGCGGATGAGCTACGCGACATAGAACGAACCTATATAGTGGACAACCTCGGCGATGAAGATGGCGTCTTGGTAGTAGACGAAACTGGTTTTCTAAAGAAAGGGAAAAAGTCATGTGGAGTGGCACGGCAATACAGCGGTACAGCGGAACGACGGGCTGTGTGGAAAATTGCCAAATAGGGGTATTTCTGACCTATTCGAGTGAAAAAGGGCACTGTCCGATAGACAGACGGTTGTACATGCCGGAAGAATGGACTATGGACAGAGAGCGCATGTGGGAAGCGGAGTGCCGGAATGGGTAGAGTTCAAGACAAAGCCTCAGTTGGCGCTGGGGATGATAAAGGAAGCAACGCAGGCCGGAGTACCGTACCAATGGGTAACGGGAGACAGTGTATATGGTAATAACCGTGTGCTGCGCGACTGGTTGGAACGTAAGCAAAAAAGCTATGTCTTGTGTGTGTCGAGGAATGAATATATAACAGAAGGCAACGGCCAATACGCATCGGTTGGATCCATCCTTGAGGCCATCCCGACCGAAGAGTGGTTTGAAGCAAGCTGTGGCGACGGCACAAAAGGCGCGCGCGTATACGATTGGCATCTAAAAGAGATTGCGCCGCCGATGGTAGAAGGCTATCGCCGCTGGCTTTTAGTACGCCGCAGTCAGGTGGATCATAACGACTTGCAAGCGCACATATGTTTCGCACAGGGACAGATGTCGGGAGAAAAACTGATAAAAGTAGCCGGGACAAGGTGGACCGTGGAAATGGGTTTTGAAGAGTGTAAGCCGGAGGTCGGCATGGACGAATACGAATTCCGCAGTTACGACGGTTGGTATAGGCATGTTACGTTTGCGTGCATCGCATTGGCGTTTCTCACGGTTCTGTCCAGCAAATCAATGGATAAAAAGAACTTCCAGGACTATGACCCGGGCAACTCTGGCTTGGCGTCATTTAAAAAAGCGGCGCAGTCCGCCCGTTTGAGCAAGGCGGATTTTCGGAAAGTTGTGTCGTATTGGCTTGATTTATTCAGTGGGATTACTAAAAAAATGTTGGGTCATATAATGCACTGGATTGAATGGCGCCGGCAACATCAGAGCATTGCCATGTGGCATCATTATCAGACTTGCGCGTCAAAATAAAAATACAACTGTAGGGTTAATCAAACATGAAAACGGATACCTAACCCATAGGCATCCGTTTTGCAAATATTGGCTATTACCTAATGCGTTCCTCCATATAATCATTTCAAAAATAAACATCCCCGTGTATACAGGGAGTTCATATTACGAGGGAGTTCATATAAATAATTACTTTATTTGAATCAACGTCAAAAGCCCGCAGCCATAAGCCCTGGACCGTCCGATACCGGATATAAGAGTGTTCTTAAATAACTCTTCATCTGTAACAACAAGATGCCCTTCAAAAGTTACAATATTTATTGTGATCTTGGATTTCTCGTGTTTAAATCTCTTGATATTGTTATCCACAATACCAAAATCCTCGCATAAAAGAAAACCGTTTTTATTCGAGGATTTTGG
>Ga0209737_10001313_pt1 | contig 17972 bp, 21 predicted proteins | sample TergutCu122P3_FD_187284 | JGI IMG/M metagenome (GOLD analysis project Ga0209737, IMG submission 187284) | Cubitermes ugandensis P3 segment gut microbial communities from Kakamega Forest, Kenya - Cu122 P3 (SPAdes) (version 2) | ecosystem: Host-associated > Arthropoda: Insects > Digestive system...
ATCGTTCCAAGAGCGTTTTACGGAAAGTGCGCGCACTTTGCTTACAGAGGTTTTCGACATTTGGCACATCCACAGGAATGCTATGGTTGCCTGACACAAGATGAAACCGGGTGAGCCCGCCTTCCTTACAGCCGAGGGTAAGTTGCGCCAACAACTGCTGGATGCTGGTATCCCGCCCCCAAAGGGAGATGAAAACCAGATTGAAATCGTCATCCAACAGACAGGCATCGGCCTTCAGGTCAGAAAACTCGTCGATGGGATACAGCATGGGTGTAGTCATGGTCACGTCCTTTGAAAAAAGGGGCCATGACGCTCCCGCTGCGGGGCGTGTCGCATGGCCCCGAGTGGGAAAAAAGAAATAAGATGAATCTCAAACCACGAAAGCAGCCTCATCCGTGATGCCTTGCAGCTCACGGTAGAGCGCCTCCATCGCCTCTAGCTCTTCATAAAACCTCCGCACGCTTGCTCGCCACTCGAAAGAGTAGACAGGCGTCATGTCGAGGAAATGAAGCGGACAGGAATAGTGTGTGGGCTTTTCTGATTCAGGGATGGATCGGACTCCTAAGCCCCCTGAGTCTTCATTTCGACGAATGATGTCGCAGACGATCTCGCGTCGGGTTTCTCCTGCTTTGAGTCCCTTGTAGATGTCCTGCCTGGCGTATGTTTCCACCACCCGCCAGAGACCGCCAGGATGTTCAACCCAGGCGATAACTCTGCGCGCGTACTGCTCGGTGGTTACGGGGCAGGTGAGTTCAAACACCAACTGCTCCGGGGTCACTTTCTTGAAAACGAAATGTTGCACTTGAAGCTCCAAAAAAAATGCCGGAAGGAGCCTCCCCCGTCGGGAGAGGTTTCTCCCCCGGCGGGATGAATGAAATGTCGTTACTGTGTGCGAGACCATTCCTGAGCCATGCCGTCGAAGTCGTATCCCAATTTATCGAGTCGCTCTTTCTGCTGACGCAGGCGCAGACGATCAACCGTCAAATCGAGCTTGACCACATCACCCAGAGGCCACACCGTGCCAAACAAAGCCTCGTCAGCTTCGTTGTCTGGTTGTCCTTCAGGTGCTTCGGCATCAGCTTCCATGCCGAAGGGGGTCATGTCCTCCAGAGGGTTGGGTTTAAGCCGTTTCGTTCCGGCAGGCTTGGGAGCCACGGGCGTCGGTTCCTGGGCATCTGTCTCAAGCGGATCGACTTCCTGCGGGGTGAGCTGTTCAGCTTCCTCACTGGATAGATCGTCGATCCCCGAGAGAGTCATATCGCCCAACCAGGCGCGATTCTCAACGACCAGCCGACCGCCCGAGGTGTATGTCTTGGGAGCAATCTCACAGATGATAAAATCACCCGAGTACTTACCCTCGTCATATTGCTCAAGCACCTTGTCCTTGACGACGAATTCACCAATGCTGATGAACAGCCGCCCGACGTTGAAAGGGCCATTGCGACCATGAATGGTTTTGATAACCAGTTCACCGGGAACAGTAATCATCTCGAACCCCTCCCCGGTAGCCTAGAACGATCCGCCTGATGGCGTTGCTTCTTCCGTCTGGGCAATCTCCGTTTGGGCTTCGTCTCCGATGGCCTCCGGTGTTTCCTCCGTCTGGCTTTCAGGGACAGCATTCTCGGGGATTGCTGCGTCATCCGCTTCGTCTTGCGGCTTCGGTTCAGCTTTGTAGACTTCCTTGCCGTCGACCTTGATCCAGCCGATATAGAGCAGTCGCCCCTTCAAGCTCACGCCTGTCTGGCCTTTCTTTTCACCTTTTTCGTAGGTGAAAACGTCCGTCCAGAGGTCGCCAATCGTGAAGCCGATCAGAACCTTTTTCTCGGCCTTGACAGCCGCCTCACACCTGCGCACGAGTATCTGGGCATCACTGCCCGAGACACGACAGTCGAAGTAGCGATACTCGACATCATCTTCCGGGCCGACGACCGCACCGACAGTGCAGGCAAGAAAGGACTCGCCTTTTTTCGGGGTCACTTCACGGATACGACTCAGATACCCAATGCCTTTGGTATGCAGGTCGAAATACTTCTTTTCAGATGTTGCAGTTTGTTTGTTGCTCATGGTGAATCTCCTGAAAACGGCGGAGACACACCAGTCCCGAAGATCGGAGGTGTGTTGAACCCCCGCGCGGGTTGAAAGTGGCATGGCCGGGATGACTCCGCGACCGTTCGTGCGATTGACGATGCCCTCACGAACTGGTGCATTCAGCACATCCGAGAATGTGCTCGTAGCCTTGAAGATTGCTGGCTACCTGTTGTTGCTAACCGAGGTCAGCGAAACATGGCGCAAGAATCGTTTGTTTGCGCTGCGCCGTCATCCGAAAAACGGTTTTGCGCCGCCTCCCTATTTCTGTGTGGAGCAGCGTATTACTCGCATAGGCCATAGCTTGATGCGCAGGCTGGAGCAGCATCGCCCCATTGGGGGTCTTGTACCCGACCGCCCCGGAATGTTCGCGCCCACTGGACGTAGGCGGTTATATTGCGTCCGCGCAGTTCCCCCCTGCCATCATCGGGCGCGGGAAAAAATGAGGAAGCGCCGCGCTTGCTTACTTCGCAGACGATGCGCTCCCACTCTGCGATCCGCTCAATGTGCTCGGGAAAGCGCCGTGAGATTTCCGCCAGTTCAGCCTTGGCTGTGTTGATGCACGGCATGCACCCGACCCGGCACATCCCCTGGCTGTAAAGGGGGTTGAGCTTGATGCCGTGCAACTGCACAAAATCGACCGTCTGCTGATCGCTCCAGCCCGCGACGGGGCGAAATGCGAACAATCCCCCCGTCAAATCCTCAAAACCTTCAGCGCATGCGCGGTTGGCGGACTCGTCTCTTCTGACACCCTGCCAACTCCACACATCTACGCCAAAGGTGTCGATAAGCTGTAAGGCATATTCGGTCAGCGGTACAGTTTTTAACTCATGCGTGCAGAACTGTGCCATACGGGAGGGAAACCGGCCTTTGAGCATGCACAGATCGAGATAGGGGATACCACTGGATACAAGAAGTCCTGCCGCACGCTCACAGCGGGACACTGGCACCCCTTTTTCCGGCCACTTGGTCAAAACCCATTCCCGACGTCGCGCAAACCGATCCGAAAAATCGGCCTTGAGGCGCTTGATCTGGATGCCAAGGGATTGCTCCAGATAGTCGAGATAGGCATACGTGGCTTCATGCTCGTTACCCGTATCGGCAAAGGCCGCGCAGGTGTTCCGGGGAAATTGCTTCAGCGCCAGAATAAGCGTTGCCGAACTGTCCTTGCCGCCGCTGACCGAGATAAGGTGGATAATTTTTTTCATGACGAACGCAGCGCGTCAGGAGATGCGTCCGTGGACGGGCCACAGGTGCCGTGGATCAGCCGTCCCGCGTCCATTTCCGGCGTGGCTGAAGGGCTGGCAGGGGCAGGAACCCGTCCAGACCGGGCGCGTATCGGGCCATCCTGCAAGGCGTAGCGCCCAAGGCCAACCGCCGATTCCGGCGAAGAAATGGCACTGCCCGTACCCGGCAAGCTCTTCCGGTTTGACATCCTCGATCCCTCTTCCGTCTATGAACCCTGGTGGCAACCATTCTGCCGCGCAGAGGTTTTTGAGCCAGCAAGCGGCAAACGGGTCGTTCTCGTTGTAATAGACGTGCAATGGCCCGTCTCCCGCTTGAAATTTGCGCGAGATTCACCGATTCCGGCACAGGTTTCAGCAAGGAAAAGAGTTTTGGGCGTGCCCCGATATTTGCGAGAGATGTGGGCAAAAAAAGAGTCCCCGCCATTGTCGGGAACTCTTCGTATGAAGGTACGTGTTATAGCCGCACGCGACAGAGACTCACACTGCCAGCTTATCCAGTGTTCCTCCGTTGGCGAGATAGTCATTCACCCAGCCGGGTTTTCGGCCATGTCCCGTCCAGCCTTGGGCGGGATTGACGGGATTGCGATACTTGATGGGTGAGCCTGCACGGGAAACGCTCACCGTCTCTTGCGAACCCCCCACATTTGAGAGCAATTCAGCAAGTGTTATTCCGTGCTCATCAGCCAATTTCTGTACGCGCTTGACCAGACGTTGCGTGGCAGACCCACGGCGGCGGATTTCTTGCTCGATTTGCCCGCGAAGCGTCCGTAGTTCGGACAGGGGCATTGTTTCAATGTCGATCACTTCTATTCTCCTCATGAAATATCAGCGGTTCAGAAATACTGAAACGAAGATGCAGAAAATGTTTCAGGATATGGGGTGTGATGCAATGGGAAGTATCACGGTTTCTAGTCAATTCTTTTCAATGATAAACCGAAGTCCAACATCACCACAATTCGTAGTCATCGAACCAATCATGGCGAGCGACTGAAACAAACTCGAATCATCTCTCAGGAAAAGCTGGAAAAAGAAAAAAAGCCTCCCCGTTCATGGAACGAGAAGGCTTTTATCAGTACTCACCTTGATGCTGGCAATGCGTTCGGGAAGTGTTTGAGGACGATCTCGTTCATCGCAGCGACCAGATCGGGCCGCAGAAATGTGACATGCCCTTCCCCAGCAGGGGATGCACTCCCTGCCGGGTTGGTTTTGTGGCAGCGATCATGTGATGCGTTGGCGATGTGTTGGATACAAAGAATCGGCCAGAGAAACGGGGGCCGAAAATTGAGGTCACTTCGCGCGCAACTCTTCAGTCATGAACTTCCTGTTCGGGTTTTACCCCGTTGGTCGCCGTGCGAGCAGGGGCTGCCTGCCGTCTGATCCCCTCCCAGAACTGCGCACCGCAATTAGGGCAGCGAAAGTGTCGAGTCCAGCCAAGCACGCCAAGTTCCACGCCCTGTGCAGGGCAGTGCGGACAATCCGGCGCTTCGTCTATTGCCATCGTCGTCTCCGAAAAAAAAGCCGGAGCGCCGCCCTGCACAGGGTTTGGCAACCCCGGCGGGTGGTTGAAACATTTGACACCCTGATATTGCAGACATCTTCAGGCCGCAAGCGGCAGTGCTTTCGCCTTGCGCGGCTTTTTGGCTGCTGCAATGACTTCAACGTCGATCCTGTTCCAAGTGCCGTCGTCGATCAGTTCATAGAGCCGATGGGTCAATTCATCGAAGAATACAGAGTCATTGAAGTACGTCTGCAAGCCATCCTGAAGAAGTTCAATCCCAAAGGAATCCAGCCCTCGGTTATAGAACACCCGAACCTGTCCGCAGTGCTTCGAGGTTTCGACAGTGAACAACACCGCCGGTGGCGTCTTGATGATGTCCTTCGGCTTGGGATCAACGATTGAGAAATCCCGCGCTTTAGAGTCGACAAGCATGTGCATGAGCATCCGAAAACCGTCGGGCAACGGAGCCGTTTCCATGAGTTCGATCAGGCTCTTGAGTTCATGGCATTCGGCCTTTGGCACGGGCAGCTTTACATCGCGCCCATTTCCACCAAGAACCATCCTGTTCACCGTGTAGGTGCTGCCATCATCCATCGTGCAGATTTCGGGTTTTGAGTCCGAGACACAGAAACCTTCAAAATCGCACCGCCTGTAAGGCAAGACCCGCACAGTGTCACCGATCTCCGGCACACAGGTAGCAAGCCGCCGGTCAACTACACGGATGTCTTTCTTGTCCGGCGAGAGTACGATGAAGGCATCATCATTCACGACGATGACCTTTCCCTCGCACGGCCTCGCATCAAGCTTGCCGAAGGTGCCTTGCAGCGGCATGTTGTCGAGCACGGCGAAGGTGAAGTTCCTGCGGTTCTTGGGAAGATGCCCCGCGACATGTTGAAAAATGTTGTTTCTGTTGTAACGCTCATTGAGTGACATAGAAGTCTCCTTGCAGAAAAAAATGAAGGGACTTCCAGCCCCCGAGAAGGGATGGAAGTCCCTTCTCGGGTGATGAAGGCGTGGTGAGCGCCTTCTGAAATGATGTGTGCGCTACAGGTCGTGAATCTCGAAACTCCCTGGACCGTTGCCTTCGTCATCGCTCAAAAACAAAAGCGTTTTTTGCGCGCCATTCGGCAGCGTGACATCGAAACCGAAAAACTCATCGTCAAATGCCTCACCGTTTGAGGTTGTACTTGCCAACCCGGTGATGGTCGCGCCGATGAGCGGTTTGAGTCGTCCCAGATGAAATTCAGTGTTCTTGTTCATAAAAAGCTCCAGAAAAAAAAGCCGGAGCACCCTCCAAGCCGGAGAAGTTGATCCCCGGCGGGTGGTTGATATGGCATGGCCGAGTTGTCTTCTCGACCGTTCGTGCGATTGACGATGCCCTCACGAACGGGTGGCGCGATCAGCGCATCCGTTGGATGCGCCCGTAGCCTTGAAGATCGCAAGCTACCTTTTGCTGACTTGGAGTCAGCCTGAAGTGCTGCAAGATTCGATGATTTGCACTGCACTGTCAGCCGTTAAATGGTTTTGTACCCTATCCGGTTTCAGGCGTGCTCTGACGGTGGCGTGCGTCTATTGGTGGCTCTTGAAAAAAAGAACCCGGAAACTGGATGATGATCCAGTGTTCCGGGGAAGCTATGACATCCTCAAAGCAACATCAAACATTTTGTGCTGATGGTGGTAGCACCCTCCTCCAGTTAGGCCCCCTCCACTGTTGCCAGATAAATACAAAATCTTCACGGTAGCCCCATTGATCGGGATAGAAACGACTGCGACGGATGAAGCTGAAAACCGTCACCATTGCGGTAGCCAACGCATCATCCAGGCTCCACAAATCAATGAAATCGAAGCCGCCGTTTTGCTCACCATTCCACCATGCCAGAAGAAAATCTGCGCATTTGCGAGATTGATGAGTGTCGTGCTTGGCACATTCGATCAACAATTCGATTGCCTCCCGCTCCTTCTCGGTTGGAGTCATCGCTTCCTGCATTGCACGGAGATGGCTGGGTTTATCCGTATTGTCATTACACATTTCAGATACTCCTTGACTGGTTTCTGTATTCCAGAGTCCAGAAAAATGCCGGAGACAGTCCTCCCTTGCCGGGATGGAGTTATTCCCCGGCGGGTGGGTAAAAGCATCGAGCGCAAGCGAGAAGCTGTGCGCTGTCCGTGGTCTAGCCGATGCCTACAGACTTGTTTCGGCTGCATGGGGTGCGCCCATGCCGCAACCCTTCAGCCGATAAGGTTGCTGGCAATACAGTGGGCGAGGATGGGACAGGATTACGCCCGTGTCAGTCACAAAACTGAAACCTGAATCAACCGGATTTCGCCATCCGAACAGAGGCGCGAGTCGGCAGAAACTGATGAGCGAATCCCCGCATAAAACTTGCTGGCGCAAAGGCGAGTAACGGAGAATTGTTGGGCCAGCATTCCGGCTGTCTGGCGCAGGACTATGCGCCAGACTTGCCGCCTGGACGCGCAAGGCTATGTGAGGCACCCAACTGAAGCCGCCTGAGATACAGGTTTTCTGCCTTGACCATCTTCACCGCTGCGTGCAAGGCATGCGTGGCAATCTGGTTCGTGACCCGCATCTGCATGTTGAAGGCGATGCGCTGCATCTCCATCAGATAGAGGTCAAGCACGAGCGGGGCAGGAGTCCGAGCGGATGCCATCGCCTGCTCGAAAAGCATGTCGTTCATCACCGTAAAATCGCGCTTGCGCCATCGCAGATAGATCGTTCCCGCCTTGGTTGCATGCGGGACAAGCTCCACGTCGAGCCGCTGGAGTTCAGGTGCGCGTATTCGACCGAGCAACTTTGGAAGCAATCGCGTCACGAGCAGTTCATTCAGCCCCCGACTCTCGCTGGCCCATTCCTCCATCCCCTTACCATTAAAAGCCCTTAAAAGGCCTTTTAGAGAACCGGCGTTCTCGAAGCGTGCATACTCCGAAAAACCAAGCGGCGCGAAGTGTTCTCCCTGCGGCAACCATTGGCCGCTGTAGCCTTCCTGCTGGCTCATGCGTTGTCGTCGACATACGCGACGCCCGTATCTGGCGCACTGGTCGCATCAAAATCCAGATCGCTCACCATTTCCATGCTGGAGCCTTCACGCGCGCTACGCGCCAGGGATTCCCACAAGGTTTCGCCAGCGCCAGCTACGGGCAACGTGGGCATCGCGCGCCAGTGATCGGGCGCAAATCTGGAGCGCATTGCTCCTTCCAGCACCTCGGGAGGCAGAGCGCCGAACCGTGCAAGTGCGCGACGTGCGCGCGCATTGTTCATCAGAAAATCGCGCCGGTTTGCACCACTGTAATGAAACGCAGCAGCATAGTAGAAAAGGCTCCTGAGTCCGCCCGCCGCATAGCGGCCCCACATTGAAACCTCGTGCGACTCGAGAACGGCCATGCGGCGAGCAAGGTCTATTGCCACTGCAAGCTCGTCGAATTTGATGAGTTGATATAAGCCCATAAAGCCTTGCGGCGTATCAATGTTCACCGGCGCGCGAAAAGGGCATGGGTTCGTGCTCGCACCCACCTTCAGTTGCTTGTGAATAACCTCTCCACGTCGTTCAGTGAGGGCGGCTTCCACCTGTTTGATGCGATGCTCGGCATGGTCGATCTTGTTTTCGACAAGCATCAACCACCAGTCTCCATAGGGGTCATCCTGCTTGGCCGACTCAACAATTCTGTTGACGGCCTCGAAATAGTCGCCAATTCCTATGATCGGAAAGACATTTTTTCGATAGTTGGCTGGTCGACCGAGCCAGAGTTTGACTGCGTGAGGCGAGTTCAGGGTCAATTCGATGTCAGCCTGAATCTTGCCAATGCCAATGTTGAAACTGGCCGAATGCACTTGCGTCATTTTGTTATCTCTGCGTGTAGGATTGGAACAACGCAGCGGAGCATTGGGCCGCACGCAAGGGTTTGTCAGCAAGGAAACGGAATTAACTCGGTTCCACTTTGCTGCAAACAAGGACGTTTAGCTGAAGACACCCCTTCCGGCGGCTCCGTAGCGACTGCCACATCGCCCGGCCAGATAAAGAAGAAGATGCCAACCATATAAATTCTACACATGATTCCGCTTGTAGCTGATTGCACAACCACAATCGACAGGCTGCTAGGAGTTGACCTGGATCAATTACCTATTCCGGCGGAATAGCCTTTTGATTTGGGTCAACTTATATATTTATCATTTATCGACTCACCGCATAAACATCACACAGCAAGGCTTTCCGCATTTCCGTGAATTGCAGAATAAAAATCAATAATAACTTTAGCATGTGTGCGGTGCACAATTTTTGAGCTGTTTCGGCGACCTTTACACGCTTTTTTCCGATACGCCGATTTATGATGTTGATATAAACTGTTCGCCTGCAATCGACAAGTCCACCTCGCAGGGTTTCACCTTGAAATCGACGACAAAAGAATCCACCAGCCGATCCAGTCAAGGGCAACTTTTTTGATTCCGCATGACCTGTTGGAAGCAATATAGACATCAAGCTTCTATCAAGGAGGCTTCGGTCTTTCTGGGGGGCCTTGGATACGCAACATGTCTCGAATCCTGGACATGTACTCTCGGGCCACCTCGGGGCTGGCTTGTGGGGCCGGGGCAGGAGACGGCTTGGGAGAGGCAGACGGTGCCGGTCGATGGGTGATGTCAGGTGTGCAGCGCGTGGCGTTGAATTGCCCGCGTATCGCTTTCTGGACCATCCCGAATAGATAGTTGGCAGGTTTTCTGATCGGATCGGTGTGGCATCGCGCTGCCCATTCATCGAGGACTGTTTGCTGCAAATCCGGCCTGAGAGAGCCAAGGGCCATCAGTGCACCTTGCTGTTCCTCTGCTCGCAGTCGCGTGAAGAACTGTGGCAAGCGTATGGACTCTGATGCTGGGCTAGTTGAAACGTTTTCTGATGGAGCCTCTACGGTAGAGAGGTTTTTACCAGTAGTACGTTTTTTATAAATACTACTACTACGTACTGTACTGTCTTGCTGTAGACCCCATCGTAGTCTATCGACTTCCTTATTCTGCGCGGCTTTCATAGGCACTACGGATTCCGTAGTGCAAAACTGTAGCCCCTTTTTGGGGTCTACGATTGGGTCTACGGCACTGCCGTCCTGTGGATAACTTGCTTCGGTATCGCGCGCTGCCAATCGCTGTTGGAGCAATTCCAACCGTGTTGGTACGCCCTTGGCTTGCAGGGCAGGGTCTTGAGCGATCTCCTCCAACACGATTTGCACGATGGTTCCGACCGCCTTGCTCTTGCTCGTGAGCGATTGGCCGAGCAATTCCAGATAGTTGGGGTCAAGTTCCATCGCCTCATAGGGGGTGAGCGGCGAGTCGTGCAACACATAAACGTTACCCAAGGGACGCCCCGTTAGCTGGTCACGACGGCGACGCACTAAAGAGAGCCAGCGCGTCAGACGCAGAATCGTCAGCACACGCGAGACCGTCTCCGGGGAGGCCAGCGCACCGGGACTCGCCGAGAGGTACTTGCGAAGTTCCTCATACGTTGGAAAGGCGGTGAGCCCATCCTCATTCAACAGGAGTCGAAAGACCTGCCAGGTGTTACGTTCAAGCGGCGTGAGCCTGCGATCCAGGAGCAAATCCGCAGGAACACACTGCTGACGGTTTCCGCTGAACAAAAAACCATCACCTTTGATAGCGCGCGCCTGTTCCATCCTCCTCTGCCGGATTTCTTCCGGCGTCGGTTGCGCGACCTTGCCCGTCTTGCGCATGACTTAGCCTCTACCAATTCTGATCCAACTTTGAATGTGCGCCCACGCTGATGCAAGCGAAATGGGATGTTCTTCGGCGTGTTCCAAGGCGAACCGCCATAGCTCCGATTCGTTTGCTGGATTGATATGGCCCGCGTTAAGACGCGCTGACCAAGCCTGCCAGAGCAGGATCTCTTCTTCCTCCTTGATCTCGGCAGGTCTGCCCTTGCGCCCCTCCAAGCCTAGAATCTGCCGACGCATGGCCACTTCGCGGTGTGTGAGCCCAAACTTGCTTGAAATTTGTTCGGTGCTTGCTCCAGCCCGCAAGTAGCGATCAATCAGGATCACCTCGTCATTGCCTTTGAGTGCTGCATTCACGATATTGGCTACCGTATGTGGATCGGGTGTAACCAAACACCATTGAACTGGCGCATCAGCCAGTGCTGAAGCCACTTCGGGGATTTTCATCCGCTCGATGACCTCATCCGGGAAGCCGTTCGCGCTGCATCGGTGCAGTTGCCCGTTACGCATGTCCTCGCAAAACTGTGCAACGACTGCCTCATTGATCCGGTTGCGATCAGCCATCATCAGGCTCCGTAGGGTCGACAGACTCCTCGCTCTCCCACGCTTCGCAGGAGGCATTGACGTGTTCCATGAGGCGGCGCAGCAAACGCATCAGGCGAATGAGCCTGCAAAATACTTCGTCTCTGACCCGCGTAATTTCTTGGCTTGGAACTCCGCAGAGTAGCCCGCCAAGTTGGGCAATCGGTTTTACCTTCCCCCAGCCGGAGAAGTCGCGCAGCAACAGCATCGTCATGCGCGACGAGGCACTCCACCGATCCCATATTTCCTGCCCTGGGGAGCGGAATTCATAGCCGACTCCCTGATCAGTAATGAAGATACGGGCTTCGGGTTCAGTTAATTTGGCGATTTCAGCGGCAAGTTGTGCAATCTGCGCACGTAGCAAAACACGCTCGTCCTCCTCCGGGTCAATCTCCCAGACGCCGGTGGCCGGCAATGGATCATGCGTAAAGCCATCAACGTATCCGTCCCCAGGCTTCGCACCTTCAGCTTCAATGCCGATCTGCTCCTTGATCATGTGATGGATCGAGGAGAGTCGCCGGTTTGGCACAGTGTCTTTGTTTTGCCCAGGAGCCAATGCTCTGGCTGGATCGTAACCATGCGTCGCCGCACTCCCATGACGCACTGATCCTGCCGTAGCGGGCGTAACCGAAAGATGACGTGGCGTACTCCTAACAGGAAGCTCGGGACGTGACGGGACTTCAAGAAGCTCAAATTTTTGAGCTGGCCTACTGAGAAAGTGCTTGCGCATCTGAAGCGCGATCTCATCCTTTCTGACGACGGACTCGATCAAAGCATACGTCTTCCCAAATATCGGAATCATCCCTCCGACCAGCGCATCCCGGACAGCCTTGAGCGAAAAGTCTTCCAAGTTCACGTTGAACTTTGACAGAATTTCAAGATGAAAAGCGTCGAAATCTGTTTGGGGCTTAGTTTCATGGGCGAATTCATTCCAAGCTCGCTCGCAATCATTATGTAATATGACTAATTTTTTGACGGACTCGGCTTTTAACCCTTGGTGTAAAACGGTTGGGATAGCAGGGAGCAGAAAACGCAGCGTGTCCTTTATCCGGCTGATGACTGGTTGACTGACCCCGACACCATCGCGGCTTAACCGCTTTGAGAGTTCAGGTTGTGAAAGCGCATGGCCTTCTTCTGCCTCATAGAGCTTTTGGAGCTTTTCGACGGCCAGCGCCTTCTCTATGAATGTCAGCGGACTGCGTTGTTCGTTTTCGATCAAGTGAGAGGTGAGAGTCTGCGTCTCGCTCACCCAGGGCGTGATAAGACATAGCACCTGATCGAATCCGCCCCCAGGGTTTTCCGACTGGAGTTCCTGCAAAATCTGGAGCCGCGTGTTGCCACCACGCGCAACGATGTAGTGTGATTCACCGGGGCGAATTGTCACGATCAAGGGGTTTTCGAGACCGCGCTCGCGGATCGACTCCTTGATCTCGTCATATAGGGGGTTCCTCATCAACCGGGGGTTGTACTCATATAGACGAATGCTGCGAACATCGAGCTTCATCATCTGTTCGCCGATGGGATCAGTTTCACGCTCTCCCACAGGGCGCGGATTCGATGCACCCGCTCCCAGGCGAGCAGCAATTTCGTCTATGGTGAACCTGCTAGACATGGTGGCTCTCAATAACCCCCGGCATAGTACGAAGACACGGTGGCATTTCGGGCGGACGAGTCTGCATGACAGGCATCCCGTCCTTGAGGAAAATCCGCCATCCCATACGGTTGCAACACACGCGCCAACATTCGGCCAGCGCGTGATCTATCAATACGTGCATCTTCGGGTTACATCCTTGGCAACCCGCTGGATGGCAATCAGAAAGAAGTGTCATACGTCTCCCTCTGGTTGGCGCTCAAATGGTTCCCGTCCCGTAACCTGGCAAAACTTCGCTCGCCACTCTTCGTCAGTGAATACCTCGCAAGCGAGCGAGCACACGATCTCCAGGGCAGAGGGGGTGATCCGACCGCTTGGGCGTCGGGTTTCTGCCCGATGCACCGGAATGCCCTCGGTTGAGGCACGCTGAAAGGCTTCGATGGCCGGGATGCTCGTCTCTAAAACACTCACTCCGGCGTGTTGTTCCACCGCTTTGCGCACGGCTTGCTGGATCAGGCTCGCGTTCGTCGAGACAGCATGCACGCGGTTGAAAAGTACGCGAAGCGGCGCAACAGGAATGCCGAGGCGGTGATACGGAGCAAGCTCCGAGATGATCTGGATAAGCCCCCGTTGCAGTTCCCTGGCGGCCAGCATCTCGGGCATGATCGGCGAGAGCACCATGTCACTAGCCAGAATCGCCATCTCCACGGTGATGCACCGTGCGCCCTGTGTATCAACAATAATAATGTCGTAGTTGGAAGAAATGGCGGGCAAGAGATTGCGCAACCTTAATCGACCGTCTGGGGCATGCAGTAGGAGCGTATTCAGATTCCGGCACCGTTCATCTGCGTAGATAACGTCTAGTCGCTCAAAGATTGTTCGAGAGATATGGTCGTTTTTTAGCGCGTTTTGGGAAATAAGCTCAAAGATACCCATTGCTGCAACATGATCGGGCTGAAGCTGGAAGTAACCTGACAACGTGGCCTGATCGTCCAGATCAATCAGCAATACTTGCAAACCCGCATTTGCGCAGAAGGCTCCAAGGCTTGCGGCAATGGTGGTCTTGCCGACGCCTCCTTTAGTGGAAATTACGCTGATAACCATCATGCTGATTGTCTTTGCTGCGGAACAGCGGGATTGGGTTGTTGTTGGGGACAGCTGTTGAGCCACTTATCAAGATCACATATCTCCCACCCCACCCGTCTTTCTGTAAGTTGCTTTGCTCTCGGAAACTTTCCTTCACTTATCAGCTCGTAGATCACTCTGCGTGACAGGCTTGTATAGGCTACAACGTCCTCAATATCCAACACGCGCACGAGCCTTGTGGGGCTGCCTGATAGTGCAGACAGCCTGATCGCGTTGATTTCGTTGTCAGTGGCGGGTTTGAGCCGTTCGAGGATGAGTTTGAGCAGCTCGTCGAGTGTGATAGCGTCATTCATCAGATTTTCCCATGAATACTGAACGAATAATTTGACAAGCCGATAACTAACAGGGGGTAACTGCTTCGTCTAGGTTTTATCGGGCAAGGAGCTACACCAGTTTTCTTTGAAGTATCGGCAAACGGATACAAATATTCAGATTCCCTACAGCTTTCTATCGTGAGAAATGTCTTATTAGCGTTTCAATTCATGTTTGCTTATCGGGAAATTTGAAGAAAAATCCTCCAATCTAGGATAAATGCTGAACATTATCGCGTAAATATTGTTCATTCTTATTGCTGCATTTATCTTTTCAGTTACCCCAGTCAAATTATCAAAACAATTCATTTTTTGTTAAAACTACACTATTTTTTTCAGAAAAGTGAAAACTTTCGTCTTATATATCGAAAGAAAAAACAAAATATGGCGAGTTTTTTGCCAGAAAATTTTAGCGGCTAAAATAGCTCAACTTGAAAGAAGCCAACAGCCGTTGAGGCTGATGGCTTCTTGTCGTCTTGCTTGCATTCAGGCAGCAGATGCCAGAGATACTTTCTGATCCTTCAGTCGTTGGCATATAACCATAGCGAGTGTCGGTAAATCCGCTGCCCTTGCCAGATCGAGCGGAGCAACGTTGTTGAGTCGTGGTTCAGGGCTGGAAAGCACATGGTAGAGTTGCCAATGATCGACATCCTTCATGAGCTTCAAGACGGCTTCGATCAGCGCATGCTTGTGTGGGTCGAGATGCCAGTCGGGAATGCGCTTTCCGTGGTTGCCAAAGGTAAGGGCCAGGTAATGACCCGAGGCAATCTGATAGTTGAGCGTTCGCAGGGCTTTTCCCGCCATCTTGGCGAAAGTGGCCACCGGCAGATTGTGCGGCAAATTGAACATATCCATTTGCTCCAGTCTTCTCTTCTGCTCCTCAGACAGAGGCGGTTTTGGGGCAATCAGCGCGGAGAGCCTACTGACATCAGCGGGGGCACACAGTGGGGCAGGTTGATTGGGCGGGAAAACCTGGATTGGCTGTGCTGATTCGGTGATAGGCGTGCTCAGTTCGGGTACGGGTGCATCACAGTGCTGATCTGAAGCCACTATCCTCGCGCGCGGGTGCGAAACGATGGGCTCAGTGCGCCCGAGGCTCAATTGCGCCAAGGCGCGATCCACCATGTTCTGTTCGAGCATATCGAGCCGGTCAGCCCAGTCCTGCATCATGGCTCTGCGTCGTTCGACGTACTCGGCATGGTTATAGGTTTTCCTTACCTTGTTCGGATCGGCATGTGAGAGTTGTGCGTCAACCCATTCTTTTGGATAACCCATTTCATTAAGCGCCGTCGAAATGGTTCCCCGGATGCCGTGTCCTGTGAGCAGGTCACTAAACCCCATGATCTTGAGGGCCCCGTTGAGCGTGTTTTCGCTGATCTTGTGTTGTGGGTTGCTCCTGTGACGTAAGAGGAAGCGTTGGCTTGGTTTGACCTGATCAAGCATGAACTTGACGATCTCAAGAGCCTGGATGGATAGCGGAACGATGTAGGGAGGAATATCGTCCGAACTCTGACGTTTCCGGCGCATGTTGAGTTGGAGTTGTTTGACGACTTCCGGCGGAATGATCCAGAGACCCCGATCAAGATCGAATTGGTCGGGTGTTGCCTGCCGCAATTCTCCAGTACGAACACCTGTGAGCAGCAGTAACCGCACTCCCAATTGAGTCTGAAAACTTCCCCGATACGCGCGCAATCTTTGCAACAGTTTAGGCAGTTCCACCATCTGAAGGTGAGGGTTATGGCGAACAGCAGGCTGTGGAACGGCCACCACATCCAGATCGGTAGCAGGGTTATACTCAAGACTCGGAATTATTACCAAAGCATAGCGGAAAAGCTGGTTGAGCCAACCCCTTATGCGTTCGGCGACCGAGAGCGCCTTTCGCTCCTCGACTCGTGCAATGACATCAAGCAGATCAACACGTTTGATCTCACTGATGGGTCGCTTCCCAATGTAAGGTAGAACGTCCTTGGCGAAGACACGTTTTACAACGCCACGGGTCGATTGCCTGCCTTCCTTGAGGCTGAGGCAGCGATGTGCAAACCACTTTTCGTAGACGATCTGGAAAGTGTTGGCTTCTTCGATACGAGAATGCTCTCGATTTTTTCTGCGGAACTGCCCAGGGTGGATACCCTTTGCGATCAATTCACATGCTTCGTCCCGCAGGGTACGTGCTTGCTTCAGCGATACCGCAGGGTACATGCCAAGAGACATGCGTTTCTGTGACCCCATCCACTGAAAGCGGAAGTGCCACGATTTCCCACCCTTCTCTGCAACCGCTAAGGACAGTCCATCACTGTCGAAGAGGGTATATACCTTGCCCGTAGCTTTAGCGAGTCGGACTGCTGTGTCGGTAAGAGACATTGCTACTCCTTTGATGGAGCCTGATCTTGTCTCGTTTCTCGCTCGCAAGACAGTATAAAACTGTCATTACCCTTACCCGGAATAGTTTTTCATACAGCCCGTCCAAAATGGACTAAAAAATGGACTAAAAAAGTCCGGCTGTTGGCGCACGTCGACGCACATTGGCTCACTCATCAAACGCAGAATGAAGCCCAAAACCCCCCAACTATCAGCCGCTTGGAGAATTTTATGCACGTTGGTGCACGTCTGAGCACTTCCAGAAAAAGGTACTGTGGAGCGGGAAACGAGTCTCGAACTCGCGACCTCAACCTTGGCAAGGTTGCGCTCTACCAACTGAGCTATTCCCGCTCGGGAAAGTCCGCCATTATAGGAGGCTGACCGAACATGTCAACCGTACAAATGCCACAAGGCAGGCACAGCGCCGTTACGCACAACACGAGGCCAACATCGAACCGAAAGGCTTCCGAATGGTGGGCACGCTACGCTTTGCCCACCCCGCACTCCAGCCTATGATCCCTGCCCGCACAGTTCTTCCAGGCATTGCTCAATGACATATCTCGTTTTGGGCAAAACCCTGTTCATCGGAAAAAACCGGCCGATAACGGCTTCCGCCTGTCCCGCCGTTCGGATACCCAACTTTTGAAACAGGAATGTAATGTCGTTGTAATCTTGTCCTTCAACCCTTGAGGACATCAGTTTCATCGCCAACAGGTAATCCGGCGTCACTGTAGAAACCTTCAAATTTCCAAGCTGAAGAAAATCTTCCGTCTCCACGTTATCGTTCACAAAACCCTTCACGCTGTCGTTCAGCCAGTTCTCCGGCAATCCATATTCGCGTGCAATTTTCTCGGTCAATCGGTTGATTTCGCTTTTCGGTTCGTAGAGTGCATCAATATCCTTCGTCATGTCCCGTGCTGAATGCACAAGACACATCGCAGCACCGCCAGTCAGGATGATTTCACCCTGGCTGTCTATTTTTTTAAGTTCTTCCCCCAAAATTTCGAGGTACTGTATCAGTTCATCTCTGCGCATAAAAACAGCCCGTCAGACCCGCGCTAAAAAGTTTTCGTCCACAAACAAATTTCTGAACTTGAACTCCGTGGGAGATTTGTACATGAACAAAAGGCGCAAATTTCCTTTCGCATTGCAGTCGAAATAAGGGTTTTCTGTCATCCTGTATTTTTTATCCATCACCCACGCCGGAACCGATAATCCGTAATCATTGGCCAGCTTATGCGCCGTCGCCGCGAACAGTGCCGCGTGTTCTTTCCCGACATTCGGATACTCGTCCGGCACATCTGCAAGCATCGCCTTCCGTGCTTCGTTGGGCTGTCGGTAAAAGTCGTCAAGAAAATCGCCCAGCGCAATGTAAAAATCTGCGCCGTTATTGATTTCTTCCATGGCTTTCGCAATCGTCAACA
>Ga0209737_10001314_pt1 | contig 17968 bp, 11 predicted proteins | sample TergutCu122P3_FD_187284 | JGI IMG/M metagenome (GOLD analysis project Ga0209737, IMG submission 187284) | Cubitermes ugandensis P3 segment gut microbial communities from Kakamega Forest, Kenya - Cu122 P3 (SPAdes) (version 2) | ecosystem: Host-associated > Arthropoda: Insects > Digestive system...
ATGTATGTATGTCATTTTCGGTATATCCCGAAGGTATCTTAGTTCTATCATATTTTAAGGATACTGTTGCTCCATCAGTAAAATGTTTACCGTGTGGCAAAAATCGGTAACCGTCATTGTTATCCGTTACATTAATCATACCCATATCCAATGGCGGCATATCCACACTTCGTAGTCCCGTAATAGAAATATTTTTTGTTGCTAATAACGCTCCCTGTGTTAATTTTAAGACGGTGTTACCAAGAATAAGCGAGTCCTGTTTGCCCTTTTTGATGGTTTTGGCTATTGTTTGTATTTCTTTATTTATAAAGGCAAATTCTTTATCTAATGACAAATTTTGATTAAAAGTTAGATTTTTTTCTGCTTTAACTGTACCATCTGCATTAGATGCTATAATAGAAACAGTATAGTTGTCGGGAACGGCTACCACTGTTTCAAACTCGCCGTCAATTACCGGTATTTTATTGCCTGCAATGGTAATTGCCTCATTTGCCGATAGTGATGCGGTCAAATAACCGTGAATATATGCTTTATTTCCATAAATTTCATTGGCTGTTATAACAAAAGTATCTGATTGTTTATCAGCAGTTCCTTTTTCTACTACAATTGCAAGATTGGATATTTTATAACCATATGTTGCTCCGTCAGGAACACTGAAAAGGATGCGGTTAGCCCCTTTCACAAGCCATAAAGGATTGAGTTGTTCGCGTTGCAAAGTAGTACTGTCGGACAAATGTACCAAATATCCTCCTGTGGATAGACGATCATTGATGCTATGTGCAACCCCCGAAACGCCTTTTACTCCTGTAAGTTCGTATTGTAAAAATACTCTATCAGATGAATTAAAAGAACGGTCAAGGACAACGGTAAAGATATTATCAGCAGGATTATCTATTTGTCTGCCATCATAACTACCTATAATCCCGCTCTTTAATGCAGCATTGTAAGTTGTAACAGAACTATTAGGAACTTTTGCCGTTGTTTCCGTTGATGTAGCGGCTACAGTTGTTGCAGACGCTTCTTGTTCAAATGAAATTGCGGGATTTTCAAGTGTTGAAACCGCTTCACCAATATTGGCAGTTGAACTGCCAATATACGAACGTATAAGGATAGCAGTCACTATTAAAGCAACGCCTATAAGTAAACTAATTGATATTTTTGAACGTAACATAGTGTTATTTATTTTTAAATTACTTTAAAGAAATACGGTTTATTTTCATTGGTAATATTTACCTTTATTATATATATTCCCAGCACAGGCAAGGTAATTTGAATCTCTTGCTTTTGAAGAGTGCTGTTTAGCGGTTTAGTATCTATCAATCTGCCAAGTATATCATATAGATACACTTGTCCGGGAGACGGATTGTCTAAATTTATAGAAACCATTACTTGTTTCAGGTCATTCGGGTCGTTGTTATAAACATATATATTTTCGTTAGGTTGCGTAGGTGGAGTAATACCACTTTTGCCATCACAGGGAGATTTAAGTACGAATTTGTATCGTACCTGGTCTGTTGTGGAATATTCTGTTCGCATTTTATTAGGAGCAAAAGTGTCATCCCAGTCCAAGTCCAAGTCGGTAGAATCCTCGAAACCGTTGGTTTTGAGATTGTAAACATTATCAGAACCTTGATTAATAGACACAAATATATGATAGTCCGAAGAATTATCTATTATATTAATCGGTGGTGGTGAATATACTATTTCATCAAAATGATTGTAAATGGTAATGCTGATTGTATTACCATTGCGTTCTAATCGTATGCGGCTACCTATCGAATCAGTTATCGTAAAAATAACATCATTGCCAACAACATTGTCAATAATTTTTTTTATTTGATTGTTTTCAATTTTTACTCCATAATTTGGATTACTATATGCATACGGGTCAAGACCATACTGTGGTGTTATTGCTAAAAAACCTACTGTAACTTTGGTATTCATTCCTCTTATATTCCAGTCAACCCATACATTATCATTATCAACCCGTCTTGGTGAAAGAATTTTTGCCGTATTATTTGGCGTACTACTAATATTAAAGAAATTTCTTCCTCCTTTTTCAGATACGGTTAATAAGTAAGTCCCAGATGCAAGGTTATCTATTTTAATGCTGTCATAGAAAGTTCCTGTCTGCGGCATATTAAATGGCAGTAATTGCAGGGAATAATTAAATCCCGGCGTTCCTACACTATCTACTACGACAAAAATAATACTGCCGTTTTGTAGAGGCATTTCTTCATTATCACAGGTCGGATTTATATGAGTTGTGTCCCCGTAAAGTTCTGATGTTTTGTATCCAAAAGTAAATATTGCGTTGCCTTCGCCATTGATATATTTATTCCAAAAAATATTGTTGAATATTATTTTGGAACGCAGTACATCTAAATCTGTTGATGGGATTATTACCGCATTATCAGGATTAAATATACCATCTGTACTTACAGTGTCAATAAGCAAATAAGTTTTACCTATATTTCTATAATAAAGAAGAGTATCGGCTATTTTATATGATAATTCCAATTTATCCCCAGTATTAATAAATCCTCCGTGTTGAAAATTGCGCATTACAATATCGGCAGTATCCTTTTCAATCTTAACCGACCCATAAAATTGAGATTGCACATCTTGTTCATCTATTATTATGCGATGATATGGGACTTTACGTTCATTAATACGCAAGTATATATAATTTCCTTTTTTCTCAATTTCTATTTTTTGCCCAGGAGTAATAATTGTTAAAGTATCGGAATAAGGTTCTCCCTGTTTGATAGCATAAACAATTCCATTATTATCAAAATAATATCCGTAATCATTGCTGCCTGCAATCAAATTTGGACTATCTGTTCCAAACTTAACTGTAACAGAACCTAAAGGCGAAGATGTTTCCCAAGAAAAATAACCTTCTCTTTCTTTGAGAGGTATTGTTGTTACAGCCGAACCGTCAGATTCTGCCGTACTTAATTCAATGATATTGTAAGTAAATTTGTTTTGATACATATTCAATCCCTGTACATTCCATAATAAATCTGTATCTGTATCGGAAGCAGATGGATTATTGACTTTTAATAACCATTTGCGTTTCATTACTTCCATACTTTTATTTTTAACCAGTAATGAAGAGACAGAAAGCGAATCGCCGTTATCTCCAATAATTGTGTATTGCAAATCTGCAATAGGGCTTGCATTCTGTTTGCCTGCTATCAATAGTCGATATGGGGTTAATTTATAATCTGGGTCGTTATTGAAATAACTATTGCAAGTATCAGAATAATAAGGGGCTTCTTCGTAAGATGTAGTGGATTGGCTTTGATATAATCCACTGCTGTCGTCTCGTCCGTAACCTGTAATGCGGTTGTTGTATCCTTTCTCTTTAGCATAAGCATAATCCCAAATCACACTGCCGCCACTGTTATAATATGTAGTATCAAGCGACAAACCATATTTTATTGCTAAATAGGATTCAACTTTCATTCGCTCCATAGGAGTAAGTATTCTGTTATAAATGATGAGTTCGGGAGTAAAGCCATAATATAACATATTACGTAACTGGCTGATATCAAACGAGGAATTATTATTCACATTGTTTGGAGAATAAGTGCCTCCTAATGTAATAACAGATTTGTGCCCGCCCCATATTGAATAGTTAGGTTGCAAAGCCCTATAATATGTTTGAATCCGTAAAGCACGTTCCCGAAAAGCATTAATATTTGGTTCGCTACTCACTACCGAATCAAACATCAAATTTTTTCCTTTTTCTATTCCATAATTTAATACAGGTTTACCGCTTTGTTGACTATGAATAACACTTTTTTGAGTCATAATAACACCCTCGTTTGCTCTTCCATTTATATTATATAAAAAATGGTCTTGGTCAAATTCGTCATTAGGTGCCCATACAACAAAAAGTGTCATTTGTGATAAAGAAGTTTTATTAAGTAATAATTCCACGTTACCCCACACGGAAAGATTTGGGGACGGATTGAAATTGTAAAATTGAACAGATTCGTACCCTACTTTGTATTCTGTTCCATATTCGTACAAACGAAGTACGGCACTATCTCCGCTAATATCATTCCATTTATACAGCAAAGGAAAAACAGTATCAGACACAATATCTGTTTGCATCCACATCATAACTCCGGGTACACCTCCGGCACTCCTTACTTGTGCATTTGTAACTTGATTGCAAAAACACAACAATCCTAAAAACAATAAAACACGTGTTTTCATAGAAAGTAAATCATTAATAATTATTAATAAATTTTTTTTAAAATATCGCAACAAAAGTAATAAAAATTTTTTATTGTACAAAAAAAAATTGTATCTTTGCCGAAAATTTATAATGTTTTTTGCTTAACATTGTTAGGCAATGTTAAATGCCTAATAATCAACACATTAATATTTCAATTATAACAACTAAAAAAATAATTTTATGAGACAGGTTTATTTTTTATTTCAAGTGTTAATCTTACTAAATATAACACTTTTTTCGGTTACCGGGTGTAAAAACAAAGATAATCTCGAAGAGCCAAAAATCACCTTCTTGGACGGTCCTGATACCCCCAAAGATACTACTGTTGTAAAAGACCCCGAAGATACTTTTACAGTAAATATTGGAGAGAATGCAGGTATCAATATCCCGATTAATGGACGTATTTATTGGACTGCTCCCAATAACTTCTATGTTTCTGGCAACCCTTATTCTGTATCTATTTGTGATTTGGGAAAAGTAAAAGGATTGGGATACATAACAGAAATCCCTAAAAAAGTTTTTACTACTCCGTTATTGTTCAATAGTGCTATTGCCTGTGAACCCGGGCACGGCTACGTGGTTAAATTTGAAAGAGGAAACACTGTTCCGCCACAGTACGTTCGTCTGTATGTTGTGAAACATCTTTATAATACTTATGGAGAAATTGTTGGAGAAGAGGTCAAATACCAGTATCCATTTGAGCCAACTACTCTGATTGTTTCAGAAAACACATTGTCTTTTACAGCGCAAGGACAACCAAAGCAGATAGTTACAATAAAAACAAATGCTTCAAAGTTGAATTTTTTCTGTGATACTTCTTTAATAACAATTGATACAATTAATGAACAGGACAATATTATTTTTTATATTTCTATGCGGGCAAATCTCGATTCATTATCATTACCAAGAAGAGAAGTCATTGTTATACAAGCAAATGAACAACAAAGAGAAATTATAGTAAAACAAGCACCTAATGTTATGAAAGAAACTTATGCGCCCTATTACGTTGGGAGTTTATATAATAAAAACGGAGTAACAGGTATTGTATATAAAGTTTATAATAATGGCACACCGGAAATGATTGTATCTCTTGAAGAAACATCACGTGTGTGGTCTACAATATATGAAACTACAGGTTGTTATAATAACGGAAGTTCTAACATATCTTTCATTACAGCAAAAGATAATTGGGAAAGTAAATACCTTGCATTTAAGTGGTGTGATAATTACAATACAGAAGGTGTTACAGGTTGGTATTTACCTGCTAAAAATGAATTAAACGATTTATATATTAAACGAGATTCAGTGAATGCAACATTGAATTACTATAATAAAACTCCAATGTCCGGCATTTATTGGAGTTCATCTGAAGATAGCAACAGTGCTGCGTGGTATCAGGACTTTTCTAATGGAAATCAATACAATACCTCTTACAATAAAAGTGAGTTTCATAAAGTTCGCGCGGTCAGGAGGTTTTAACAATTTTATACTTTTAGAATCTGTTTAAATTTTATTCATAAAGTTTTTTATGTATGTTATACCAATTATAAATTTATTTCAGTCCAAAATGAACAATGCTTAACATATTCGTAATTTGTTGTACTTTTTATTGTTTGACAATATATAAAAAACTTATAAAAAACGAAATTTTATCTAAATTTTTTATAAATCATTGAAAGATAACGCTTTACGACAAAATAATGGTTGAAATCAATGCTTTTTGTGTTAAATAAGTCGAAAAGCAAGTCAAAAATCTTTTTTTATAGAATTATCTGAAAATAACTCTGAAAAAAGCGCGTATATTTGTTTTTGAAGTGCAAGGTGCAAGTGTATATATAAATATACTTGCACCTTGCACCTCATTAAAATATTAATAATCAACGGATTATTTTTTTTTGTTTTTTTGAAAAATTGTTTATACCTTTGCATTGAGATTTTATGCAGACAAAGGCAAGTCAAGCGTGGTCATAATAATCGCCAGCAAACGCCCCAAATCGTACCCCCAAAATAAAATCAATACTAAATCTACTGATTGTCAATTATCTAATGCAACATAAAGAAAACGTGTTACGTTTTTAACATTTAAAATTTTGCAGCCAACCCCACCCTTATATTGTATGGGCTTTTTACTAACTCTGGCCAGTATGAAAACTGACCGCCCATTATTTCGGCATAGAAACCTATTATGTTTTTTATGTAATAAGCAGTACCCAAACCTGCGCCATATTCGTGACGATATTTGTTATAATCAGTCGGCTCGCCAGTTTTATAAGTGCCTTTTTTATGGTCATACATTGCGTTGTCCCACAATGGCAGATAAGACCAATTAGCAAGGTACTTGCCGCCCCACTTGGACATATAGCAACCGCCATAACGAACAGGAATATAAAAGTCCCATTTGCAATTTGGTTTTTTCTTAAAGAGAGGCAATATTTGAATATTTGCACTTATTCCAAATGTAAGAGCAAAAGCATCAGGGTAATTTGGGTGATAATCTTCATTTGCTTCCCAAATCTCCAAAGTTAGATATTCATAATTCATAAAACCAATATATCCGCCAACCTCCAACCATTTCAAAATGCCATAGTTAAGTTCCAGACGTACATTTGATTTTCTTTTATAGGTATCCCCCCAATCGTCACTTTTAAAATAAAAAAGTTTAGGTGCCGAAATAAATGTTTTATACAAAGTATAACCAAGTTTTATATTCCATCTATCTTTAACAGATAGATGCTGGTTTTCAGCAGAGAGGTCTTGGCTTTGTGAAGAGAGAAAAACCAAAAGCGAGAGTATTACAAATATTATTCTCTTTGTCATATTAAGCAAATTTTAAAAAAATTATTGTTATGGAACCCTCAAAAAATAATTCCTGTCATTGCGGGCTTGACCTGCAATCGGTTTAAACTTAGGGATTGCGGGTCAAGCCCGCAATGACAGATAACTTATTTCAAAAACTCTAACAGGATTAAAACCCTGTTAGGTTCTAAACGAATTAATTATAATCAAATGGTACTTTAATCTCTACTCCGTGTGCATAACATCTTGCATAACCCCTTGTGGTTACAAAAACATTATTTCTCTCTTCCAAATGATACGGCGGGGAGGTATTGGTCTCTAAAAAATTTCCTTTATGTGTAGTCCAACAAAGCCCGCAACCGCTTGTACGCGCTGTTCCGTATCTATCCACTGGAGAAGAAGTAGCCAATAAATTACCTCCCCCATTTGGGTGGCTGGTTTTGCCAAATGAAGCACTAAGGTCAAAGAATACATCCATTCCATACGCCCAGTAAGCGCCATTAGTAATTCCTTTTCTGCGAGTATCAAATATATACAATGTTTTTTCATTTTTGCCGCCAACAGGGTCCATTTTAACTTTAACAATTAGTTTATGGTATCTATATTTTCCATCAACCTTAATAAGTTCTTCTTCATAATTGGTTCTTTCTTTACCAATGTAAGAGCCGCTTGGGGGGTTATGACCATTGCAAGTGCAGGAATTAAAAGGACATTTTAAGCAAAAGATTGTGATTAAGATTCCTACTGGGTTGTTCTCTACATATGCACCTACATTTCCTTCGTTAATCTTTAATAACGTTTCGTAATGTTCAATATGCGCCTCTATAATTGCATTTTCCAAAATTTTTATTAATGTGTCCTGTACCTGATACATTCTCTCGCCATTGACAATGTACTTTGTTCCACTCCGATAAAGTTTTGTTGCCACCAAATACTCGTCCTGTTCATCTTTAATAAGCTGAAGATATTCGGAATGCTGTGCTATTGCACCCTTTACATCTTCAATGTTTTCGTACTCGTCTTGATATTGAGCGACCTCTGCGTATGCCATATCAGCAAGTTTTCCAAAAGAGTTGAAGTCAAGTTCTGCTTCGTAAGCAACCAAATCGTCAAATGACATTGCATTTACTCTGTCAATTTCTTCCGACAGTTCCTCGTAACTGTTAAAGTACCTGATATTGTTTGATACAGGCGCTTTGCTGCGCACAGACGAATCTGTGTTATTGTTCAACATTTCGCTTTTTTTATCACAAGCGACCAAACCGATAGCAACTGCTATCGTGAATAAGAATAATTTTCTCATTGCATTAAAAATTTTTTTGAGTTAATAAATAGTTTGATTTTATAACTCAAAAATTCTTTTTATCTCTGCATTGACGTCAAAACGCAAAGGTATAAAAATTTTTGAATTACGGCGCAAAGTTCAAAAGATTTTTTTTAACGGCAAAGGATTTCTGTTGCAAATTATACATCATTTTGATGTCAAATTTGCAACAAAACGGTGTCTTCTTCACAACGTAAATTTTCGTTAATTTGTTGAGATAACGGCTCTACAAAGTTGTAATTCAACGCATAAGAGATGCGCCTTAAAAGATTGGGGTTAATATCTTTCTGTGAAAGAATTTTGTACAAATTGCCTCTGTCGCAGTGTATTTTGCTGGCAAGCCAAGCGATAGAACGCTCTTGTTTGTGGAGTATCTGCTTTATCAGATTACCGAAATGAATGTCTTTACTCATAAAAATGTGTCTTGATTTTCCGTCTGGATGGCTCTCCACTGCCAATTACACAAATAACCAAGAACACGAAAATAGTGTTCTTTTCTTGTGTAATTGAATTGGAATTGTGAAGATTTTCCAGTCAAGTATAGAATACAATTATATAAAATCTGTTTTGATTTTATATTTTGCAAAATTACAAAAAAGTTATGAGTTAGGAACTAAGAGTTAAGAGTTTTTTAGTGCAAAATAAAAAAATGACATTTAAAAATTTTAAATGTCATTTTTATTTTTAGGATATGATTTTTTTTTGAAAAATTTAAATACGGTATAAAGGTAATTTTTTTTCTAACTCCTCATTACAACCCCTATTCCCTTTTTGCCGTCAATTTTTATTTCTATTGGTTTGGGAAAATGAACGTGTCGCAGGTGCGCCGTTTCGGTTGTTGAGGGTAGAGAATTTAAGAAATTTTCGTCAAAAAAGCCGTCGTTTATGTAGGGATTTATTGTGAAATAGCCAACACCGAACGATGTCAGGTTTTGAAAAAAGTGCGTGCCTTGACTTGGGTCTATGCGATACGAACTCAGTCCGCACTCCACAATCACCTTTGCAGCCGAAATTTGCGCCCATTTCACAGGTATTCCGAGCCAGTGGTCAGACGAGCCCCAACGCCCAGGACCAACCAAAATATAATTTTTGTTTTCCTGCAGAAGTTTTCGGTTGATTTCATCAATTTCATCAACGATTTTTGTGTTGTTTGCAGCATCAAAATTTTCGGTTTTTACATAAACAATATCTTGAACATTGTCAGTAACTCCGTGCCCAAGAGCATTTTGCGAATAAATTATGGTATCGTTTTGTGCAATTTCTTCAAGATTTTCGTTCAACACATTATTATTATGCACAATCGGACGAATTTGCAGCAAATAAAACTGGTGCATTTTGCGTTTTTGGTCTATATTTACGGCAAATTCAATCTCAATAGGGTGCGCCATCTCTTTTTCTCCGATTTTTAGAATTTTCGAAATAATTTTTGGTAGCGGCATCACATCGTGTTTGAGTATATTGTTGAAAGTTAGTACTTTACGCCCATTTGTGAGATAATCAACAAGCGTGTTATTTTGCGCCTCAAAAGTTGATGCGATAAATTGCAAAGAGCCGTCTTTTTCTGCATCTTTTATGCTGAGTTTCAGCAGGTTAAACGCCTCATCAACTTGCGGTTGAAAATTGGTTTTAGCCAAATCAAGTGCGTAGAAATCGGTTTGCGTTTCGCTTAAAGCAAGTTTTAACGTACTTGTCTGCAACGTTTTTTGTGGAAATTTCGGCGAAAAACGCAATGTAGTTCCGCCATCAACAATATGTTTTCCCAAACCGAGCGCAATAGAGGTAACGCCGTCCTCCGTTTTTTCATTTCCCAAAGGGTAAAAATTAAGCGACCGCGTCACGCCCGAAAATGAGGGGTAAAAATGCGTTCCGTACTCATTTCCCACAACCTCCTGCAACACAATGGACATCTTTTCCGTATCGATAACATTTTGAGTGGCAAGCATATACGATTTGCTGTCGCGATAATAAACCGAGGCATAAACCGCCTTAATCGCCTCGCAAACATTGTTCAAAAATTCGTTTTTATCGCTTGAATTTGGTATCATATATGTTGCATAAACACCTGCAAACGGCTGATAATGAGAGTCTTCCAAAATACTTGACGACCTCACTGCAATAGGCGAATCGGTTTTTGATATAAACGCTTCTAAATCATTTATCAAACTTTCGGGTAATTTTGCACTCAAAAAATGTTCCAAAATAACATTGTCATTGTTGTCGGAAAGGGCAATTTCAAAAAGATTACTTTCCTCCATAAAATCGTCAAATTTATCTGCACAAACAACTACCGTGCGAGGAATAGAAATTTGCACATCTTCATAAGAATTTTGTAGGTGATGTTTCTTCAAAATGGCATCAATAAAGGCAAGACCTCGTGCCTTTCCACCAAGCGCACCATTTCCAATTCTCGCAAAATTGATATAAGTATCATATTTTTCCGCGTTAAAAACTGTTATAACACCTTTGTTTTTTGTCTTTCTATAATTGGCAATGGCATCAAAAATCACTTTTCGAGCAGCATTAACATCTCGGTTGATGTCCTCAAAATGAACTTCCCGCAAATATTTTGCCAACGGAAACATTGCCCGCGAGTAGAGCCAACGTGAGATATCGTTACGCGAGGCGTGATAATATAGCGAACTGGCGGGAATGTTGTAAATATTATACTGCAAATCGCGCAACGAAGATACCTTTGCCACCTCTTGCAGCGTTTCGGGGTCGCGAAAAATAAAATCGCCAAAACCGAAGGAATTTGTAACCGCATTGCGCAGTTCTATGTCAATGTTTTTTGAGTTTTTATTCAAAAACATTGCCTTTAATTCATCGCAATAACGGCGGTTTTCCTCTTCCGATGACTGCAAAATTATCGGCACAAAAGGGTCGCGGCTTCTGATTTCAGAACAAAGTTTTATGCCTGCTTTCGTCTCCTCCGTCATTCCTGCGAAGGCAGAAATCTCCTGTTCTTCAGGAGATTGCGGGTCAAGCCCGCAATGACGAATAGGAAAATCAACGTCCGAAATTACCCCTAAAATATTGTCACTAAACTTGTTATAAATTTCCAGCGCATCATCATAATTGGTTGCCAACATCACTTTTGGACGACCGCGCATTCGCAACATTTTTTGGTGTTCGTTGGGTGCTTCCTCTGCAAAAGCGCGCGACTGCATAAATAAGAACTTATAGATATAGGGCAGATAAACCGAGTAAAACCGTGATGAGTCCTCAACTAAGAGAATGATTTGTATCCCCACATTTTCCACGTCAGCGGGGGCGTTCATTTTGTCTTCGAGCAGTTTGATGATTGCCAAAAGCAAGTCCGCATTGCCGAGCCAATTAAAAATGTAGTCAATAGCCGACATATCTTCGTTTTTGACTTGTTCGGTAAATTCGCGCGAAAACATCGCCAAAACCACAATCGGAATTCTTGAAAAATGACTTTTTAGCAACCGTGCATCTTCAAAAACATCGCTTGTGTCGGCGTTTGGCATCATTATTATTAAGCCAAAATTTCGAGTTTTGTTTTTGAGTTCCCGCAACGCCTCTTCGCACGATTTTACCCTTGTAATTCGCGGTGGATAACGCAAATTCTGCGACACATATTCATTAAAAATCTGCTCTTCAATTCTGCCGTCCTCTTCAAGCATAAACGCATCATAGTTCGATGCAATCAGCAATACATCAAAAATACGCTGTTGCATCAATTTCGCAAACGACACCTCTTTAAAAGGAAGTTTTTCGGTTTTTTCCATACCTGTTTTTTTATTATCGAGTTGCAAAGTTAATAAAAAAATATTAATTTTGCCGCTTGAAAAGCCGTAAGGAAAAAATAAAAATCGTGAAAAAGCAAGAAAGATACAAAAATATTTTTGATTGGTTTAGAGAAAATCAGCCGAATGTGCAGACAGAATTGTGCTATCTAACTGATTTTCAGTTGCTTGTGGCTGTAATCTTGTCTGCGCAATGCACTGACAAACGCGTAAATATGGTTACCCCTGCGCTGTTTGAAAAATACCCCGATGCGTTGGCAATGTCGCAGGCAACGGCGCAAGATATTTTGCTCTATATCAATTCAATATCGTACCCGAACAACAAATCAAAGCATCTTGCAGCAATGGCAAAAATGCTTGTTGATGAGTTTGGCGGAACGTTGCCGAGCGACACAAATTTGCTGCAAAAACTGCCCGGCGTTGGACGCAAAACTGCGAATGTGATTGCCTCTGTGCTGTTCAATCAGCCGAAAATGGCGGTTGATACTCACGTTTTTCGTGTGGCGCGCCGTCTTGGGCTTTCGAGCGGCAAAAATCCGCTGCAAGTGGAAAACGAACTTGTTGCCAACATCGCCGAAAAAGATATTGCGATTGCTCATCACTGGTTGATTTTGCACGGACGTTATGTTTGCACTGCCCGCAAGCCCAAATGCGAGGTTTGCGGAATATCAGAATTTTGTCAATCAAAAGGAAATGATTAACAAAAGCCCCAAAGTTTCGGGGCTTTTTTATAAATTATTTTTTGTGTTAATTCGTATAATTTATATTTTCTTAATAATTAATGCCGAATTTGTTCCCCCAAAGCCAAAGGAATTTGAAAGAAAAATATCAATATTTTTATCAACGCGATTTGCTGCGATGTTCAGTTTTGCTGAGTATTCATCGGGTGTTTCAAAGTTGATATTCGGTGCAACAAAATTATTTTGCATCATCAAAAGCGAATAGACAATTTCGCTTGCGCCCGCCATCCAACATTCGTGTCCTGTCATTGATTTGGTTGAACTTATCAGCGTTTTGTGCGCGCCGAATGCTTTTTCAAGCGCGATTGCCTCGTACATATCGCCCTGCGGGGTAGAGGTGGCGTGCGCATTCACATAATCAACATCTTTTGCAGAAATATTTGCGGCATTCAAAGAGCGTTCCATTGCGATAAGGCAGCCCGTATCGCTCGGCTGCGAGATATTTGCGCCGTTGGACGAAACGCCGTAACCGATTATTTCCGCCAAAATGGGCGCACCGCGTTTCACAGCGTGTTCGTACTCCTCCAACACCAAACTTGCCGCACCGCCGCTCGGCACTAAACCATCTCTGTCGGCATCAAACGGACGCGATGACTTCGCTGGCTCGTCCATACGAATAGAAAATGCGCTCAAAGCATCGAAACTGCCCATTGAGTAAGGGTTTGTTTCCTGCGCACCACCGCACAAAACCAAGTCCTGCACGCCGTTTTGAATAAACATATAGCCCAAACCGATAGCGTGCGAGCCGCTGGCACAAGCCGCAGAAATAGTCATATTTACTCCGCGCAACTTGAAAATTGTTGAGAGATTCATCGTAACGGTGGAGTTCATAGATTGAAAAATTGCGCCTGAGCCAAGCAAAGTGGTATCGCGTTTTTCTTTGATAATTTCGTGTGCCTCGATAACGGCTTTTGCCGAAGAGTCGTTGCCGTACAAAATTCCCATTTCGTTTTTTTCGAGATAATCAATATCAATTTTCGCATTTTTCAACGCCTCAATCGTTGCCATATAGGCATATTCGCCCTCTTCCGCCATACCGACACGCAAACGGCGGTCTAATATTCCTTTCAACACAGGACGTTCCACAATTCCCGTCAGCAACGAGCGATAGCCGAATTCCTTACGAATTTCCTCTATGCCAATGCCAGATTTGCCCTCGTACAACGATTGCGTAACTTCCTCTAAATTTTTTCCGATACAGGAATAAATGCCGATTCCTGTTATAACTACTCTTTTCATAATATTTTGTTTTTGTCCACTAATTACACAAATTAACACGAATAATAAAATAATTAGTGAAAATTCGTGTAATTCGTGGACATTTTTTTAAAGTCCTCCGCTAATTGTAATTACTTGTCCTGTGATGTAACTTGCATTTTCCGATGCCAAAAAGCCCACCAAGTCCGCCACCTCTTCCGCTTTGCCGAAACGCTGTGCAGGAACGATTTTTTTCAATTCGTCTTGATTTAGGTCTTTTGTCATATCTGTTTCTATAAAGCCGGGCGCAACCGCATTGATAGTAACTTTTTTCTTTGCCGTTTCGAGCGCAAGGGCTTTTGTCATACCGATAACGCCCGCTTTTGCTGCTGCGTAATTGGTTTGTCCCGCCATTCCGTTGATGCCCGAAATGGACACAATATTTATCACACGCCCAAATTTCTTATTCATCATATATTTCACCAATGTGCGCGTGGTGTAAAATGAGCCGTTCAAACTTGTATCAAGCACGTTGCTCCATTCGCTGTCCGACATCCAAAACATCAAATTATCTTTTCTAATGCCTGCGTTATTTACCAAAACGGCGATATAATCGTCTGCGTGTGCTGCCTGCCATTCGGACAAAACTTTTTCAACTGCCGCGCCGTCTGCTACATCAAAAAGCAGCAATTCGGCAGTTCCGCCGTTTGCCTCAATCAAATTTTTTGTTTCTTCGGCGGCGACTTTGTTGCTTTGGTAATTAACCAAAACCGAAAAGCCCATTTTTGCCAATTTTAAGCAAATTGCCCGACCAATTCCGCGCGAGCCGCCTGTTACTAATGCGTATTTCATAATTTTTTTATTTTTATACACAGATTTACACAAATTATTTTTTTTATTTTGCAACACAACGTACAGAAAAACCAAAGCCCTTGTTGGCAACAGAAACTTCTGTATCATAAATATCAAAATATAAATAACTGGCTAAAAAATCGCCATTACTACTCCAGTAGTACCCTATTGTGCCAACATCGGACGGCGAATTATTACGCTTGCCAGCAGCAGGCAAAAAGATGCTGTTACCTGTGGCAAAATCAGTAAAAAGGTTGCCTTTTACGCCATTTTGTGTTGTCCATTCGTTGGAAACATTATTATCAAGCAATGTCTTTAACTCTTCATAAGTTGGCACACGCCAACCCTTAGGACAAGGGTCGTTTTTTGCCTTCCAAGTTGTACTGCTCTCGTAATTTATGTTCCAAATTAATGAAGTACTGCTGTTGTCCCACGCCTTTGAACGATTCCATTGATAAAGTTTGCCATCACTTTCTGAGGTTGCAACAAATTTACCAGATTTATCTACATTGCGTGTAGCCCATTTCACGCCATTAATAACAACGCCGTCATCAACAAGGTTGTCCTTCTCGCAGGCGGTAAATAATAATGTTACCAATATTGCAACACTAAATAAAATGTTTGATTTTTTCATTTTGATTATAATTTTTAGGTTAATAAGTTTGTTTCATTGTTCATTAAGAAATCTCTTATTTTATCAATTTCTTGATAATGCGTTCTATCTTCAATCAAAATAGGAAAAATATTTCTGATTTCTTTAAACATTTCTTTTGATTTTGATGATAATTTTTCCTCTATTTTAAGATAATCGGTTGCTTGCGCCAATGCCATAAACTGAATTGAAATAACTTGAAAAGCGTTGTCAATAACCCTTTTTGCTATCAACGCAGAATTTGTGCCCATACTCACAACATCTTGATTATCATTGTTGTTCGGAATAGAATGAACGTAATTTGGGAACGAAAGCGTCTGATTTTCTGCCGTTGTGGAAGTTGCTGTAAATTGCGCTGCCTGCAAACCATAATTCAGCCCCAAAACGCCCAAATTCAAAAACGGCGGTAAAATTTCATTAATTTTGCTGTTGCAAAGATAATTTAACTGCCTCTCTATCAGCATTGTAAGTTTGGTAATGGCAATTTTGAGTTTATCCATTTCAAAGGAAACATAATCGCCGTGAAAATTGCCGCCGTGATACACATTTTGACTTTCGGGGTCAATAATCGGGTTGTCGCAGGCAGAGTTGAGTTCGTTTATCAAAACCTTTTCTGCATTGACAATTTCGTCAAAAATCGCACCCAAAATCTGCGGCACACAGCGCAACGAGTAGTAACTTTGCACCTTACTTTTAAAAACTTTTTCCTCTTTATTTATGTTGCAATAGAGTTTGTTTTCGCGCTTTTGCAACAAATTGCTGTCGTTGGCAATTTCGCGCATACGAGCCGCAATTTCTATCTGTCCAGCGTGCTTTTTTGCGCCGTTAAGTTCTTCCGAAAAGCCGTCATCGTAGGACGATGTAATTTCATTTAACCAAACCGATGCCAGAACCGTCAAATCAAGCAAACGCTTGGCATATAGCAGATTAACCAAACCTATTCCTGTCATTACCGAAGTGCCGTTTGTGGCGGCTAAACCCTCGCGAATATGAATATCAAACGGCTTCAAATTTTCCTCTTTCAAAACCTCGCTTGTGCTGCGCCATTCGCCCTTGTAATGCACTTCACCCTCGCCAATCAACGCCAACGCAATATGTGCCAACTGCACCAAATCACCGCTTGCGCCCACACTACCGTGTTCAGGAATTAGCGGGTAAATACCTCTGTTTATAAATTCTATTAAAAGTTGCACCAAATCGGTATGAACACCCGATTTTGCCTGTATAAAAGTGCCAATCCGCGCAAGCATCGCTGCCTTTACATACAAATTGGGTAGAGGAGTGCCTGCTCCTGTGCAATGGCTGCGAATAATGTTATATTGTAGTTTTGTAAGTGCCTTATCATCAATGCGGTATTGCGCCATAGGACCAAAACCGGTGTTAATACCATAAATAATTTTGTCGGAAGCAAACTGCTTTAGAAAATTAAAACAATCTTTAATTTGAAGTTCGGTTTTTTCTGATAATGTAATACTTTTATTTCTCAATAGAATATTTTCTACATCATCAATCTTTAAAGTTTGATTAATTTCAATCATAAATTAACTAATACTATTGCTTTTTGTTATAATTTTTTAAAGTGCAAAGATAATACTTTTTTTGCAAAAATAAAAATTATAAAATCGCATTTTTTTTGTACCTTTGCACTCAATTTTTTAACATTTCAAATGAAAAAATCTCTCTTTATTTTCCTATCATTTCTTACCACCGCCTCTTATTCTCAAAATGACAAAGGGGTTGTGATTAATGGCGTAACTTGGGCGACTTGCAATGTAGGGGCAAGCAACCCCGAAGAGTACGGCGAATATTTTACTTTGCAATATGCATTCTATGCTTGTCCTAAAGGTTGGCGGTTGCCGACAATAGAAGAATTACAATCTCTGATTGACAAGAAAAAAGTAACTTCCGAATGGGCAACTATAAACGGCATAAATGGCAGACGTTTTACTGACAAAACTTCTGGTAACAGCATTTTTCTGCCTGCTGCTGGCTATCGCGACATCAGCAATGGCACACTCAGCCACAAAGGTACGGACGGCAACTATTGGAGCAGTACGGACTACAAGTGTGCCAATATTTTTTACTATGCTGTCTGCGCTCATTGTTTGTTTTTTGGCAGTGGTGGTGAATTTACGAACTACCAATATGTCGATACACTCGGTTTTTCAGCGCGTCTTGTTGCAGAATAAAATAAATCTGTTAATCTTGAAAATCTTGTTAATTCTGTAAAAAACAATGCAAGAAACCGAAAAAACTATCGAAGTGCTTGGCGCGAGGGTTTTTAACCTCAAAAATATTGACGTTACAATTCCTCGCTACAAACTCAGCGTGATAACGGGGCTGAGCGGCAGCGGCAAATCGTCTTTGGCGTTCAACACTATCTATGCC
>Ga0209737_10001315_pt1 | contig 17966 bp, 15 predicted proteins | sample TergutCu122P3_FD_187284 | JGI IMG/M metagenome (GOLD analysis project Ga0209737, IMG submission 187284) | Cubitermes ugandensis P3 segment gut microbial communities from Kakamega Forest, Kenya - Cu122 P3 (SPAdes) (version 2) | ecosystem: Host-associated > Arthropoda: Insects > Digestive system...
CAATCAAGACGAACTCAATTATTTAATTGCTGAAGTTTCAGAAATTTTAGCCATCACAACCACAATAAAAACCAAATTAAAATCAAACCAATGAACTCAAGACCGTAAGATGGTAAGACCGTAAGAATTTTTATTTTTTCTTACTCCCTTAATCTTACGGTCTTACGGTCTTACGGTCTCTAAAAAATTTTTATATGAAACCAATTATTCGAAATTTAATCAGCGTCGTCCGCCGCTTCAAACTTGCGGCCGCTCTCAATATTCTGGGGCTTTCAGTTGCTTTTGCAGCGTTTATGGTCATCATGATTCAACTGGATTATGATTACAGTTTTGATAAATGTCATAAAGACTATGACAAGATTTTCCGTATGGAAATTTCTGTTCCACAACTGTCAAAAACGGCTATACCTATTATTAGCCGTCCGTTTGCCGAGCGTTTTTTCGAATCCTCGCCACATATTGTTGCCGGTACGTTGTGTAGCCCGTGGGGAGGTGACGTCTATTTCCATATGGAAAAAAATGGCGTGCGGAATTATTTTAAGGAAAATGCAATAAGTGTTTCACCGGAATTTACCGATGTATTTACTTTCGATTTTGTGGAAGGTGCGGAAAATGCTCTTCAAACACCTGATAATGTCATCATTCCGTTGAGTCTTTCGAGGAAATTATTCGGCAAAGAATCGGCAGTTGGCCAGCAGTTGGTGTACAGTAACAGAAGCCAAACAGTGGGAGCGGTGTATCGAGATTTTCCTCCCAACACCTTCGTCAATAACTGTATATATGTCTCTATTCCGGAAAATGAGAATAAGCAGGCTTGGGGCAACTGGAATTATAGTATGTATATACGTGTCAATGATGCGTCTAATGCATCCTTGCTGGTGGAAAACTTCATGCGTAATTTTGACTTACAATCCGCTTTCGGACAGGATTTCAATATTGAAGAGTCGAGGTTAAGCATGTCGCTACGGGCTTTACCGGATATACATTTTGTAACGGACTTGCAATATGATTTCGCACCGAAGGCAAGTAAACAGACATTGTTGATTTTATTGGTCATTGCTATAGTTATTGTCGCCATAGCCGCCATCAATTTCACCAATTTCAGCACGGCGCTGACACCCATGCGCATCAAAAGCATCAATACAATGCGTGTCTTGGGTGTGAGGCGAAATAAGATACGTTTGTCAATTGCTTTGGAAGCGGTACTTGTCAGTTTGCTGTCCTATTTTGTTGCGTTATGGCTTATTTTACTGTTTAACAGTACTCCGCTGGCAAATCTGGTTGACGCCGATTTGTCGCTGATGGCACATCCGTTGATTATTGGCGGGTCGGCTTTGGTGGCTTTTCTCACCGGTTTTCTTGCCGGCGCGTATCCGGCGCGCTATATCACTTCGTTTGCTCCGGCGCTGGTCTTGAAGGGAAGTTTCGGACTGTCGCCCAAAGGCAGAAAATTACGCAACACATTAATAGGAATTCAGTTTGTTGCTTCTTTTGCGCTGATTATTGGAGCGTCGTTCATGTATCTGCAAAATCATTTCATGCAAAACTCGTCTTTAGGTTATGATAAAGATGCTTTGGTTACCGTTGATATCGATAGAATACAGGGAAGTCGCGATGCGTTTACCAATCAAGTCAAAGTATATTCAGGGGTTAAGGATGTCACTTACGGCCAGTTTCTTTTGTCGAGTTCCGACGCATACATGAAGTGGGGACGAAAATACAGGGGGGAAGACATCATGTACATGGTTTTGCCAGTACATTACAGTTTTCTGAAAGTGATGGGCATTGAGGTAACCGATGGTCGCGATTTCCGGCAGGAGGATGCGAATACGGAACGAGGTGCATACATATTCAACGAAGCAGCGCGCAAGCAATACAATCTGGAATTGAACACCTCAATTGAAGGAGCCGGCGAAATCATTGGCATTATGCCTGATATTAAATTTGCATCTTTTCGCCAGGCGGTTGAACCAATGGCGTTTTATGTATGGGGAACCCAGAATTGGGGGCAACAACCGAATATGTCCTATATCAAACTGAATGCAGGTACGAACCTGCGTGCTGCCATGTCGCATATCCGCACCTCGCTTGCAGAATTTGATGCAGATTATCCGTTTGAAGTCCGCTTTTTTGATGAAGTCCTGCAACGGCTGTATGAAAAGGAAACATCATTGAGTTCATTGATATCTCTCTTTAGCATCATGGCGATTTTCATTTCCATTGTTGGGGTATTTGGTCTGGTAGTGTTCGACAGCGAATGCCGGCGTAAGGAAATAGGTATCCGTAAAGTGCTTGGAGCGTCCACTATGGGTATCATCATTATGTTCAACAAAGCGTATTTCAAGATATTGGCAGTTTGCTTTGTGATAGCGGCGCCGTTGGCCTGGTATGCCGTTACGCGCTGGTTGGAAAATTTTGCTTACAAAACGCCGATGTACTGGTGGGTGTATTTGTTAGCATTTGTTGCTGTGGCTATGATTACGGCGTTGACAGTAACTTTCCAGAACTGGCGGGTGGCGAGTGATAATCCGTTGAAGGCGATAAAAAGCGAATAAGATTCTTATCCTACATGCAACAATGCTTGTCTTTGTACAAAGGTTTTCACTGTTGCAACAATACCTTCAGGGTCATAGCCGCATTCGCGGTATAATTCCTCTACCTTACCATGTGTTACAAAGTTATCAGGTATTCCCAGACGCTTGATATAAACATCGTAGTTGTGGTCGTGAGCAAACTCCATCACCGCGCTGCCCAAACCGCCAAGTATGGCGCCATCTTCCACAGTAATGATTTTTTTGTGCGTCCGGCAAATTTTATGCAGTAAATCTTCGTCAACCGGTTTCAGAAAACGCATATCATAATGCGCTGCCTGAATTCCTTCACTATTAAGTATCTGGCAGGCTTCTACCACTAAATTTCCTGCCGTTCCTATGCTGACAATGGCAATATCGTTACCTTTGCAGATGATACGGCCTTTGCCAATCTGTATCTTCTGAAACGGTTGTTCCCAATCGATGAAGACACCAGAACCTTTGGGATAACGTATGGTATAAAGACCGTGATTTTCTGTCTGGGCGGTATACATCATGTTCCGCAACTCTATTTCATTCATCGGCGCTGAAATGATTACATTAGGAATGCAGCGCAGATAAGCCAAATCGTAAGCGCCATGATGCGTTGCTCCGTCCTCGCCCACTAACCCTGCCCGGTCGATACACAGTATTACCGGCAGTTTTTGCAGAGCGGCATCGTGGATTACCTGGTCATAGCCGCGTTGCAGGAAGGATGAATAGATGTTGCAGAATGGTATCATTTTGTTCACGGCCAATCCTGCTGAAAAAGTTACTGCGTGCTGTTCGGCTATTCCGACATCAAAAAAACGGTCGGGAAAACGTTTCATCAGATGGTGCATGGAACATCCGGTAGACATGGCCGGAGTGATGCCCACGATACGTTCATTCATTTCAGCCAGTTGTGTCAATGTGTGCCCAAACACTTCCTGATATGTCGGCGGTTGCGGCTTTGAGGTCGAAACGCGAAGAATCTCGCCTGTTTCCTTGTTGAAAAATCCGGGAGCATGCCAGCGGGTCTGGTCCCGTTCTGCGAAAGCGTATCCTTTGCCTTTGGTAGTCACCACGTGTAACAGTTTGGGGCCTTCAATCCGCTTCATGTCAAACAGGATGTTCGTCAGGTAGTTGATGTCGTGGCCGTCAACCGGGCCGAAATAGCGAAAACCAAGCGCCTGAAAAAGGTTACCCTGTTTCATGAATATCGATTTGATACCCCGTTCGATTTGTTGCACCAACCGCCGCGACCGGGTATGTTTGCCCATGATATCCCATACCTCTTTTTTGAACTTGTTATAAGTATAGGAAGTAGTAATGTCCATCAGGTATTCTTTCAGAGCGCCTACGTTCGGGTCAATAGCCATATTGTTGTCGTTCAGTATCACCAGCATATTTGCTCTTGCCGCTCCTGCGTGATTGAGCGCTTCCAAAGCCATGCCGCCGGTGAGCGAGCCATCGCCAATCACTGCAACCACATGACGTTCTTCATTCAGCAGTTTGGAAGCCGTAGCAATGCCCAATGCTGCCGAGATGGAGGTGGAAGAATGTCCTACGCCGAAAGCATCATAATCACTTTCGGCAAGATTGGGAAAGCCGCTAATCCCGCCATATTTACGGTTGGTGTGGAAATTATTTTTTCGTCCTGTCAGTATTTTATGAGCATAAGCCTGATGGCCTACATCCCAGATAATCTTGTCGTTGGGAGCGTTAAAAATATAGTGCAAGGCAATGGTTAATTCTACAACGCCCAGGTTGGCGCCCAGATGTCCCGGATTGTGACTGGCAGCATCAATGATGAAATGCCGGAGTTGTGCCGCCAACTCCACCATCTCTTCCGTTGTCAGGTTTTTCAAATCGGAAGGGGAATTTATCCTGTCTAAAAGTTTATCAGTATTATTTGTTACCACATTACTGTTTTTAACGACGACAAAGGTATTTAAAAAAAACTATATCAGCAAACCTGTATCATAGAAACGCCCAATAATCCTGCCACTTTTTCGAGTGTAGCAGCCCAATGCCCCACGCCTACAGCACAGTGGTGCGAAGGGCCGGCTTTTGACCATTCATTGATGAAATTACGGGCGCCACAGGCAAAACGATAACGACTGTTGGTATTTCCTATTTCAAGGACCGGCCCGGGAACCGATTCACCTTCGGCCACTAACAGGAAAATCCTGCCGGCGCTTTCGCATACCGATAGCAAGGTGACAGGCCCGTGTTTGACGCTCATCTGAATAGAAAGTCCCTTACCCGGTTTCCCATGATATACCGGAACCGGCACCAATCCTACACGCCCTTCGGCAATGGCAAAATGCGCCGGGCCATCATGACCAAGCAACACAATATCATCATTGAAGTCCATAGCGTAAAATTCGGAAAAAGAACCGCCAGCGCCCAGCAACGACATGATTTTCATTGCCTGAACATTCTTCACTTCACATTCGCCGGCGATGGGAATATTATTTCCCGTGAGCAGCGTATTACCTGCAATTACTGATGTAACTATGTTTTCATATTCGTTACCGGATTGTCCTTCATAATAATACGCCATTGAACCTAATTGATGTGCGGCTATCAGTTTATCAAGCGCAACGGCAGTTTGAGCAGCGCGTTCCAGTTCACCAGGTTCACATTGAGGCGAAACATCAAAACGTTCATTGAACTCTTTTAATTTGTCAGAAAGTTCATTTTCAGTAACAGCATCGCGCAATGCTTTCAGTTCGCACATTTCCAGCAGTTCGACATGTGTACCGAAAACAGCCGATTGCAGGGCAGTATCGGTATATACATCGAGCATACCGCAGTAATAATGACCGAGGATACCCATCCGGTTGTTAGTCATACCTGCTTTTACGCGGACAGCATTAATCCATTGCTGAACTTCCTGCCAAACGTACTCTTCCTGAAGACAACCTGTTACTATATCATATTGTATGCCTGCCCGGTTGAATACCGATGCAAATTCGGGTACGGAACAAGCCTGGCAATGCGCTAACCATTCGCCGGTCATTTTTCCTCTATCACCCAGTGCATTCAACGCTGTATAGTTGATAGCGGCTACCGGCTGAACGTTAAGCATCACCACCGGAACACGAAGCCTTTGCACTACCGGCAATACGGTGGACGATAAAGCATAAGTGGATATGAACAGAAAAACTATTTCAACGCCTTCCTTTCGCATGATATTGGCGGCTACGGTAGCCTTTTCCGGGCAATCAACCATTCCGGCGTCAACTACATCCGCATAGAACGAACTGATGCGTGCGGCTATCTCATTCTGATAACCTGTCAATCGTTCGTATAATCCTTCAAATTGAGGCCAGTAGGTATTTAAACCAACACCAAACAAACCAACTTTTACTTTCGGGGCAATCATAGTTTTCTTTCAAAAAATATTTTTAAACTTTTAGCACATCCTTCATAGAAAAAATGCCCTTTTTATCGTGGATATACTCTGCGGCTAAAACTGCGCCCAGCGCAAATCCCTTGCGACTGTGGGCAGTGTGGATGATTTCAATATCATCAATTTCCGACGAATATTTTACTTGATGGGTGCCGGGTACGCTGTCTCTGCGGATAGCGTGTATTTGTAGAGACGGGGCGTGCCCCGTCTCATACGGTAAAGACGGAGCGCGCCCCGTCTCTACAAGATTCCATTCCCTGATTCGGGATATTTCGCCGATAACCCCTTCGGCTAATGTAATGGCTGTGCCGCTTGGCGCATCCAATTTTTGTGTATGATGTATCTCTTCAATTTCCGCCGAATAATCAGGAAAACGATTCATGATACGTGCTAATTGCCGGTTGATTTCAAAAAAGATATTCACCCCTATGCTGAAATTCGACGTGCAAAGCATCGAGCCATTACGTTCCATGCAAAGTTTTTTTACTTCTTCCAGCCGGTTGAACCATCCTGTAGAGCCAGATACTACCGGAACTCCAAATTCAATGCAACGGGTTACATTTTCAAAAGCCGTTTCCGGTTTGGTAAATTCAATGGCAACTTGTGCCTTTTCAAGATTTATTTGTGTAAATTCGTCTAAATTGTCAATGTCAATTTTCAGAACTATCTGGTGTCCTCTTTCTACAGCAATGGATTCAATCATTTTACCCATTTTGCCGTATCCAATCAGTGCGATGTTCATAGTGTTTTAATATGAGACAGGATACCCACTGCAGAGCCTTCCTTGCCGTCCTTGAAAGATACAAAAATGACGTATATGGCTGATTTGGTGCAGTCAAAATCAAAACTTCGAAATGTTTTTCCGGTTTCAGGAATAAATGAACTTCCCATTTTTTTTGCTTCGTCATACAAATCCAGAATGGCTTCACCCGCCGATTCTTCGTCTGTACAAATGGTGAACCGGTAACGGTTACCTTTTCGCATTGCCATGGCTTTCTTGAAAGTTTGGGCGCGTTCGCCGTCTTTTGAAGCTGGTAACTGAACTGAATAACTTTGTTCCAATGTGGCGTCGCCACCCGCTGCTTTCGTACATAATTCGATTTTCTGCGCTTCCGTTTGCGCCTTTACTGACTGGGAAAAGAACGCGGCGGTAAATAACAGGGACGTTAAGAAAAATATTTTTTTCATCTCGTGTTCTGATTTTTTGATTCTTTACTTAATTAATTTGTTTCTGACATTTTCGGCTTGGGTGATAATCGCTTGCATCTGTTCTTCGGTATAATGAACTGTACTGATGTCGGTTTGCTGGAAGGTCAGCATTCCGTCTACTTCAATCATTTTGGGCTCTCCTACTTCAATGGTAATTTTTATCCCGTCGTAGATATTTTTTAAGGTCGTCAGTTCATCGATCAGGTTGGCTATATACTGCTCCCTGCTGTAATTTTTAAGTATAAGAATGAGTTGGTCGAGCATTAGTTTTTGTTCGCCGATGTTTTCTGCCAATCGTTTTTCATCGGGACGTTCTTTCAAAAACTGAGCCGACAGATACAGTCCTTCTACCCAAACGCCTGCTACCATCAGGATACTAAGGTTACCACGGCTGTTTCTTTGCAGGTATTTGTCCATCCGGTTGAAACTCTGTTGCGAAATATGTACCAGCGAATCAATATTCTGATTGTTGGTTGCCAAGCGTTTCAACGTGGTAAAATCAAAAAATTGCCCAACATTGATTCCGTCGGCCAGGTTCTTGATGGCTGAAATGTAATCCAACACTAATGAAGTCCTTCCATACATGTTCAAATACCCAAGATCGCAACCAAAAATACCCAGATTGAATGCCTTTTCATGGCTGGTATTGTAATTTGAAACGTTTTTTGTGGTGGCCAGGTGTTTTTGCGAAAAAGGAACATTCAGACTTTTTACTAACGAAGCCATTTCGATAGGCGATGCAATATTATCTACCATTTCCTCCATTACACTCGGTTTCACCGGTAATTCACCGTTGTCGCCGACTGAATCGGGAATAACAAAACTGTCTGCATTTGTCCGGCTACAAGTGGTACAGGATGTTACCCCCTGGAGTATCATCGCCACGAAACCTATGACAAATAATGATTTATGAATCATACAACTCAATTTTTAAAATTGCAAAGTTAAACATTATTTTTTAAAACGTATACGACTAAAGAAATCCAATAATTTTTTCAGCCAGTCGAAATACAGCGCAACGTACAATAAAGCCGAATATACCCAGATCAAAGAAATATTGAACCAATAGGTATCGAAAAATTTGCCTGCAAAATATTTACGTGGCGCAAAAAAATGAGTTCGGACATTGATCAATCCCGTGGTGGTTGGATCCTTGTATATCGGGTCAATTTGCTGTACTAACTCATGATTATATTCCAATATTTTATTTTTCTCGAACGATTTTTTAATTATTTCGCCTAAATGTTCATTTTGGTACGAGTTTTTTAGCCGTGTATACAATGGTGTATTTTGTTCGAGCATGATACCTATCAGTTTTTCCTTTTCGAAATTGGCACGGGTAAATTCCATGATGTACCGTTCGTTCATCGCTTCGATGAAAGCCTCTAATTGCATGGCTGCTACAGCGTCAAATTTTTCGGGAGTGAGCAACGACAGGTCAAAAGATGCGGCAGGATTGAGCGCCAGTTCCTTTTTCACCTCGTTGTGTAATGTTTTCAGGTCGCCGGTATTTTCCACAATTTTCCCGTTTACCGACAATTCGTCAAAGCATGTATTGAAACGTTTTTCCAGTTCAGGAATCAGATACACTTGTCTGAAATCGGCAGCGCTTTCGCGTTTTTGAATATCATAGAGACTTGGATGTGAAGCAACTCCGGGCAATCTCTCAAAACGGTTGTCCTTAAACTGATGTACCATTAATGCTTCGTATGACCAGCGAGTCACCATAAATTCAGCCACTAACGGTACTTTGTTGATACTGCCCACGTTGCGGTTCAGCTTGTCGAAACTGAACATCGCGCCGCTCAATACCATCATTGGTATCATCAACAACGGTATAATAATGTATATGGTAACCGCAGAATTGAACGAAGCCGAAATATTTAAACCCAGGATATTGGCGAATACTGCGGTAGAAAACAAAGCCAGCCAGTAGGCGAAATACATGCCTTTTACTTCGAGTATCGAGTTGGCAATCAACACAAACATCAACGACTGAAGTGCAGAAATTGCGATCAGTATAAAAATCTTGGAAACCAGATAACTCGACTTGCTCAGGTTGAGGAATGCTTCGCGTTTAAGGATTTTACGGTCACGAAATATTTCTTCGGCGCTTACAATCAGCCCAAGGAACAGGGCTACGATGAGGCTCATGAAGATGAATATCGGGATATTTTCGTTTTCGCGAAAAATATATACGTTTGATGTAGGATCGGCAATGTAGCGGATGACATACGCCAGAATGAAAGCCAGTACAGGCGCCTCAAGCATCGTAAGAAGCAGGTATTGTTTGTTGCTGATTTTCGAGAAGAAATCGCGTATAGTATAGATGCGTAACTGTTTGAACCAACCCGGTATACTCAACGCCTTTGGAGGATCTTCGCGGATAGATTCCTGTTCTTCTGCTACAAAATTCTTCTGATATAAATCTTCCCATTGCGGCGGTGAAATCTTTCGGTGATCGGTATAATGACCAAATTCGTTCACAACCCGCGCTTCTATGATGTTAAAAATCAGTTCAGGATTCACATTACCGCACACAGAGCATTCACCAACATCGCTATTGATTTGTGCATCAATGCGTTTGAAATACATCACCGCTTCCACAGGGTTACCATAATATATAAGGTATCCGCCGGTGTCGAGGATGATCATCTTGTCGAACATTTTGTAAATGTCCGACGAGGGTTGATGAATCACTACAAAAATCAATTTCCCCTTGAGCACAAGTTCGCGCAAAAGGTCCATCACATTTTCCGAATCGTTCGACGACAAACCCGATGTAGGTTCGTCAACAAACAGTATCGACGGCTCGCGCAACAGTTCCAGCGCAATGTTCAACCGTTTGCGCTGCCCTCCGCTGATAGATTTATTCAGCGGTGAACCAACTTTCAAATCCTTACGGTCGTGCAAACCAAGGTTGTGCAGGGTTTTGTCCACCAATGCCATGAGCTCTTCCTCACTCTTGTCGCGGAAACACAGTTTGGCATTGTAATACAGATTTTCGAAAACGGTCAGTTCCTCAATCAGCAGATCGTCCTGCGGGATATAGCCGATCACGCCTTCAAGTTTTTCCCTTTCGGTGTGCAGATTCACACCATTGATAAGCACTTCGCCTTTTGATGGTTTTTCCAGTCCGCACAATACATTCAATAATGTAGTCTTTCCGGCGCCGCTTGCACCCATGATCCCAATGAGCTTGCCGTGTCCTTCGGTGAAGCTGATGTTGCGCAAACCGGTAGCGCCATTGGCAAACATAAAATCGAGATTCTTTACTTCAAAAGATATTTTATTGGCATTGAGATCGGCCAAAAAGTGCGCAACTACATCGCTGTAATAAACCGGTTTTCCTTTGGGCATTTTCACCGTACTTCCGCTGGCAAACAGATAGATACGGCGGTTGTTCAGTCCCAGCCCGTTCAGAAAAAGTGATTCGTTGCCTGTATATTTCAGAAAATAAAGATCAACACTCGGTACGCGCAGGATAGCCATAATTCCCTGCAGTTCGTCTGTTTTGATGAACTTGGCTTGAGATAATTCCGTCTGTTCACTGCTTATCAGCAAAATATCAGGAAGGTCGAGTTCTTCGGGCTGGTTTTTCAGTACAAATGTTTCAATACTTTGAAATTCCTCTTTCGACACCTTGAAAACCTCCGCCACCGTGTTGATGATTGCCATGCGCTGGCGTGAAAACTTGCGGTCGGCATTCACCAACTCGAACAAACGCAGTAATGATACCACTTTCTGTTCCTGGGTGAGGGTTTTGTTGATTTTCTTGCAAATACCCAATACGCGGACAGAATCTTTGACTGACGTCAATCTCTTCTTCCCCGTATCCGTATCTTCCTTTTCTATCTCTTTAGAGGACTGTTCATCGAACAATTTCAAGTACTCGTTTGCGGTTTCCTGGTTAAGTTGCTGGTTGAGAAAGCTCTCAACATAAGCACGTTCTCCGCTCAAAACACCTTCGTCCTGTTTTACAATCAATGCAAACAGTTGCATCAACGCCCTCAAAATTTCTTCACTCATATAATAACTTCGTTATAGTGTGCTTTTACGAAAAAAAAACTAAAATGTTTCCTAAAAATGCAGTAAAATATGTTTATCAAAAAAATGTTTCAAAATTGAAACCCAAAATCAGATTATTCCGTATAAGGAAAAGTAAACCTAAAAAAAATAATATTGTTAAAGATTCAAAAAAATTGTATTCAGTTGAAAAATGCCATATATTTGTGGCCAAAATAAAAAATTCACTCTTCATAAAAGAGATATATGGACTTTGATATCAATAAGTTGAATGCAGAGATATGTGGGAATGATGTATTTTTTACCTTTGCGGGAAGTATTGCATCAAATCAGATCAATTCTATTCTGGAAGAGGTTGAGGAGAGACTTGTCGAAGCATCTATCATTTTGAAGGTAAGGAAGAAAATCCTCAACATCATGGTAGAAAGTCTTCAAAATCTTTTCCATCATTCAGACGATGTACCCGAGGATTTCGTTGGAACATTGGGCAAAAGATACGGAATGGTTGTCATTACGAGAAAAGAAGATGATTTTCTCTTGACGGTAGGAAATTTTGTTTCATCGGATAAGGTGAAGTTTCTTACTGAAAAGATCGAAAAAATCAATTCATTGTCAGAACTTGAGCTGAAAGAAATGTACAAATATATTCTCAATTATCAAAAATTATCCTCGAAAGGAGGGGGAGGATTAGGATTGATTGATATGGCTCGAAAATCTGACAAAAAACTTGAATACAAGTTTTACCCTTATAATGAAAAATGTTTTTTTTACAGGTTAGATATTTTTGTTTCAAATTTATAAAAGCATAAAAAATAAAAAAAGGTTATGGATACACTGTCAATAGAAGGAACTCCGAAAACTCCAACTGTCCGGTTTGATGGGTCAAAGGGCATCATTGAAATCAAAGGCCGCTCAATACCGGAAAATTCCATTGAATTTTACAAGCCATTGGTCGATTGGCTCGAAGCTTATTCAAAGGAGGCAAAACCACAGTCGCAAGTCAACATCCAATTAGAGTATTTCAATACCAGTTCATCAAAATGTATTTTAGATGTTTTCAAGAAATTGGAAGCCATCCATAAAGTCACACAAGGTGTTACCATTAATTGGTTCTATGACGAAGATGATGAAGATATGCTGGAAGCAGGACAAGATTACGAGTCTATCATCCGCATACCCTTCAAAATGATTGAAGTAGTTGGATAATGAACTTTTCCTGCCGGGTTTTAAAAACCCGGCAGATTTAAAGTTGTCTGTTTCCCAATCAACGCTTTAAACCTTAAACTCAAGCGGCATTCCACAGGAACTTTCGCTGTAATAACCATTGTTGTACATCAGGTTCCCGTTTATCCATGTATGGGTTACAGCCGACCGGAATTTTTGTCCCTCAAAGGGCGACCATCTGCATTTGTATATAATATTATCCGGCGCTACCTGCCAGGTATGCACAGTATCTACCAGCACCAGATCAGCCCAATAGCCTGTTCGTATGAATCCACGGTCTTTTATCTTAAAAACCCGTGCAGGATAATGACACATTTTCTCCACAATTTGCTCTATGGTCATGCGACTGTCGTGAAAAAATTCAAGCATGGCAACCAGCGAATGTTGTATCATTGGACTTCCCGACGACGCCTTGAAATAACCGTACTGTTTTTCGGCTAACGTATGCGGCGCATGATCAGTAGCCACTGTATCAATGGTACCATCCAATAAAGCCTCGAGCAGCCGATCACGGTCAATAGCCGTTTTTATGGCAGGATTCAACTTGATGCGAGCGCCGTGTCGTTCGTAATCCGCATCGGTGAACCACAAATGATGCACACAAACTTCTGCAGTAATTCGTTTTTGTGAAACTGGTACATCATTACGAAAAAGATTCATTTCCTTAGCCGTGGAAAGATGTAAGACATGCAGTCGAGTGTTGTATTTTTGCGCGAGTTCCACAGCCAATGCACTCGACCTGAAACAAGCCTCATCGCTGCGAATGAGAGGATGGCAGGCAAAAGGCACATCCTCGCCGTACCTGATACGAAACAACTCTGTATTCTTCCTGATCATTTCTTCGTCTTCGCAATGTACAGCAATAATTCCAGCTGTTTCACAAAAGATTTTTTCGAGCATTTTTCGATTATCCATCAGCATATTGCCTGTGGACGAGCCCATGAACAATTTTATGCCGCAGGTTTTCGAGAAATCGCTTTTCAACAGTTCGTCGATATTTTCGTTGGTTGCGCCAATATAAAATGAATAATTGGCAAAAGATTTATGCGCAGCCAGGGCGAATTTTTCCGCAAGCCGTTCCTGTGTGGTAGTTTGCGGAACGGTATTGGGCATTTCCATGTACGAAGTAACACCACCTGCAACGGCAGCCCGCGATTCGCTGTATATATCGCCCTTGTGCGTCAATCCCGGTTCACGAAAATGAACATGACCGTCAATGACACCCGGAAGTAAATACTTTCCGCAGGCGTCGATGATTGTGCTTTCCTTAAGCACATCTTCCGGCGTTTCCCCTGTATAAACAGCAGCGATTCTTCCTTCGCGAATCAGAACGCTGCCTTTCTGTTGCCGCCCCTCGTTGACGATGATGGCATTGGTAATTAAACTGGATGTTCCCATAGAAATGATTTATTTTATTCCGAAACCTGTACTGTTATACCGTGTTTTTCTATCATCGTGGCAATTTCGCGAAGTTTTTCGCCGGAAACTTTGCGAAGCGTATCAACAGGCGTATTGCGGGCAATGGTGTAAATCATTACCTGCGCCGGATGGATAGCAACGATTGCGCGTTCCCATGCTTCCAGTTCCTCTGGCGTAGTGTTATCGACCATTTGTCCCCAGTAGGCGCCCTGTACAAACATGGTTTGGATGATACATTGATTCCCAAACGACTGTAACTGTTGGATGATTTGTGAAGCAGATGTTATTTTTGCCGGTTGGTTCAGCAACTCAATGGTAGCATCAAAAGCCGAATCAAGTTTCAGTATGGGCATGTCTGTTTTTTTCAATGCATCCACAATTTCCTGCCGGTGCAGCATGGTGGCGTTGGTCAATACAGATATTTTAGATTGCGGAGCGTACCGGTTGCGAAGCGAAACCGTATCGTCAATGATTCCTGAAAAATCGGGATGAATGGTTGGCTCGCCGTTTCCTGCAAAAGTAATAGAATCGGGCTGTTGTATGTCTATCAATTTGCGCTCCAATGCTGTATAAATCTCCTCGCGCGACGGTAAAGACGCGGCACGCCGCGTCTCTACATTTCTGCCACATTCGCAATAAATGCAATCGAAATTACAATATTTGCAATCCGATGGCAACAAATTGATACCCAAAGACACACCCAGCCGCCGACTCTGTACCGGCCCAAAAACAACCTCTTTAAACAAAAACGTAGACATAATTCTTTTTGTTTGGCGGCACATAATTGAACTTAGGGCAATCGCATGGCGCCATCTTGCGCTTCTTTTTATATGGATTTTTCGAACTGCTACACGAACAGAGCACAATTAATAAAATGCAGGCCATCCAACCTGTTTTGCTAATAATGCGTTTTAGGCCAACCAACATTTGAAAATCAATATAACTTTTCAACCGTAATTCCTAAATCCTAATTTGTAATTCCTAATTCTTTACCAATCTTTGCAAACGCAGCCAATGCCCTGTCGAGATGCGCCTGCGTATGAGCCGCCGAAAGTTGTACCCTTATACGCGCCTGTTCTTTTGGCACTACCGGATAATAAAATCCGACCACATAAATACCTTCCTGTAATAACCGTTCGGCAAATTTTTGCGAGAGAGGTGCATCATAAAGCATCACCGCTACAATAGCCGATTGGCTCGGTTTGATGTCGAAACCCAATTGCTGCATGCCTTTCATGAAATATTGGGTATTTTTTACTAAACAGTCGTGCAGTTCGGTTGATGATTCGAGCAGGTCGAAAGCAGCGATGCCGGCGCCTGCCACCGATGGCGGGATGGAATTGGAAAACAGATAGGGACGCGAACGTTGCCGTAACATTTGAATGATTTCCCTGCGACCGGTAGTAAAACCTCCAATGCCGCCGCCCAATGCCTTACCCAGCGTACCGGTGATAATATCAACCTTCCCTTTGACATCGAACAATTCGGTCACTCCGCGCCCTGTGGCTCCTACAACTCCTGCCGAGTGGCATTCGTCAATCATCACCAGCGCATCATATTTTTCGGCTAACTGGCAAATTTTATCCATCGGGGCTACATTACCGTCCATTGAAAACACAGCGTCGGTAACAATCAGACGGAAACGATGTTTTTGCGCTTCCTTGAGTTGCGTTTCCAAATCGTTCATATCTGCATTGGCATACCGGTAGCGGGCTGCCTTGCACAATCGCACCCCGTCGATGATGGATGCGTGGTTGAGCGAATCGGAAATGATAGCGTCCTCATCGGATAGCAACGGCTCGAAAACCCCTCCGTTGGCGTCGAAACAGGCGGCATAGAGAATGGTGTCTTCAGTTCCGAAAAACCTGGCGATTCGGGCTTCCAGTTCCTTGTGAATATCCTGTGTACCACAGATAAACCGCACGGACGACATTCCGAAACCGTGGCTGTCCAACGCTTCGTGCGCCGCCTTGATGATGGCCGGATGCGACGACAAACCAAGGTAGTTGTTTGCACAGAAATTCAACACTTCCTGCCCGTTATTCAATCCAATATCCACGCTTTGCGGGGTTACAATGATTCGTTCGTTTTTGAATAAACCCGCCGTTTTGATGTTTTCAAGTTCGCGGGTTAAATATTGTTGCATTTTTCCAAACATGTTCTTTCGTTTTATTTGATTTCTACAAGTTTATAATTATCCATGGTCTGATAAAAATCATTCAGGATGGCTTTGACATTAAAATTTTCCCATACCTTGATGGTTCTCTTGTTGTTGGGACGTTCTACCCACTGCCTGTCCTGCATAAACGGCGCAGGGATGACCTGAACTTCCGCCCACGAAGGATTTTTCACAATAGCCACAGCAGCCATATCGAACAACGAACGTCCGGGAGGATTGCCGTGATTTTCGCATTCTTCAAACAGGTTGACCGAATAGTCGCCGAAACAGCGGAACTCCTTGCCGTGTCTTCCGGTAACAGGTTCTTTTGCCAAAGGACCTTTACCCGGCATTTTTTTCAAAATATCTTCCTTGAAGGCGATTACTGCCGTGGTACCGGATGGCTTGTCGTACCTGACGGTAACCAGTTCAAATTCAATATCCGTATCCAGCAGGTAGTTCATTGAGGGAATATCGTTCACAAGATTGTATTCACCCGGGTCGGGATAGTTGGAGCCCAGCCACACCAACCGGATTTTATCTGTAATAGAAGGGTCTTTTTCGACGGCAAGGGCTACGTTGGTCAGTTTCCCTACGGCAATCACAACTAATTTTTCGTTTTTCATTGCCTTGGCCCGGGCAATGATGAAATTGACTGCATCACTGCCGTCAAAATCCTTTTGGGCAATGGTGGGAGCGATGGTTTCGAAATCACTGTCAGCCCCTTTTTTCACAGGGATTCCGGTTACGTTGCACAGCCGCACGATACGGTCGGCTTCGGCATACTGTTCGTCGATTTTACCGCCGCTGAATGTAGCATTTACAGTTACTCCCCTAACATCGAACGTGTTACCGTTCATAAACAGATAAGCCATTGCATGCTGGTCGTCTACCTCGTTATTCGCGTCGGTGTCAAAGATTACAGGTATCTTCTGCACTGGCGACGTGCAGTAGGTACAGAAGGCGCAAAGCGCCAGAATTGCAAAGAAATGAATGAATTTTGTCATGGTATTTAAATTTTAGGCTACAAAATTATGAAAATAATCTGGAATGGAAAAATTTTAGAAAAAATCGGGGGTATATCAAATTGCCGCGATGAGATTCCTCACTCTGTTTACAATGACGAAGATGTTTGTAGAGACGGGGCGTGCCCCGTCTCAAACGATGAATATCGCGTATCAGACGGGGCACGCCCCGTCTCTACAAACGTGAACGTCTTTGGGTTTTTAGTGTTTCAAAAAAGATCTTATGAATGAACAAGATTTTACTTCTTTTTTTTGTCAAAACAACCGCAGTAGAAAAATGTCGTCCAATAAAATGACCTCATTATCTCATTAAAATATGATAATTGGGGCTGTCTTAAAAGTCCACGAATTACACTAATTTTCACGAATTAAAAAAAATCAAAATATTATACTGTTGATTATCAGAATATAAAATTCGTGTTAATTCGTGAAATTACCTTCGGTGAGAAAAGTTCGTAGATAAATCACTTTTGAGACAGCCTCCTGTGTTGAGAAAAAACCAGCCTCCATTACTGTATGGCGCAAAACTAAACAAAATTTTCTCTAACTGCGATAATTTGAGCCGCAAACCACAGGTCTGGAAAATCAATTTTTCAACAAAAAAATGCAAAAAAAAAGTTTTGTTTCAAAAAGATATGTACTTTTGCAACGATGCACAAATGAAACAACATCAGAAGTGCAAAGATATATGTGTATGATAAACAAGGAAATAAATTGAATCTTAACCAAATTGTCAAAGAGATACTCAACCATGAGTGTGAAAAGCACGATTTGCTGTACTTTGGGTTGATAGATGATTTTGACGCCCTGACGAAACAAGTTGCCGGGAAAATTGAAATCTATCCCGATCTCAACAAAACCAAGGAACAGATTTTGTCAGTTTTATACGAAATCATCGATTTCCGCTCTTTTGCCGGTAAATGCAAAGACAATTC
>Ga0209737_10001316_pt1 | contig 17960 bp, 14 predicted proteins | sample TergutCu122P3_FD_187284 | JGI IMG/M metagenome (GOLD analysis project Ga0209737, IMG submission 187284) | Cubitermes ugandensis P3 segment gut microbial communities from Kakamega Forest, Kenya - Cu122 P3 (SPAdes) (version 2) | ecosystem: Host-associated > Arthropoda: Insects > Digestive system...
GGACGAGGATTTCCCGGAGGTGTATGTGTTGGACATACCGAACCGGGAGGTGAGGGAGGCGTTCAGCCAGCAGGTGGTGACAGTGCTGACGGGAAGCGGGGAGATGAAGGCGAGCGAGGCGCAAAAGGACATCAAGAGGGCGCTCAAGGGTGGCGATTTGCAGACGGTGCTGGAGCGGCTGCGTGGGCTGTTCGCCTCGATACCGTACCAGCTCCACATAGCAGAGGAGGCGTACTACCACTCGATATTCTATGCGGTGATGAATATGCTGGGCTTCGACGTATATGCCGAGGTATCGACATCGCGTGGCAGAATCGATGCGGTGCTGGAGTTATCGGACAGGGTATACATCATGGAGTTCAAGTATGCGGAGTGCCAAAAGGGCGTAAGCGTCGAGCAAAAGCAGACGCTTTTCGAGGCCACGCTGACCGAGGGTATGGGGCAGATCGAGGCTAAGGGCTATGCCGACAGGTACCTCGGGAGCGGCAAAACGGTATGCAAGGCCGCGTTCGCGTTTTTGGGCAGGGATGAAATCCAAATGAGCTCGATTTTGGGTTGAAAAGCGGTGTCTTTCGTTGAAACGAACTATTGTGTCTTCCAATCGCCAACTTTTAACACAATATCGCTGTGTTTTTTTTTGTAGGTATTGTAGCTGATTCTGGGATACAATCTGCTTATTTCCTCAATGACTTTTTTCTTGTTGTACCCAAACCTCGCAATATTGGCTTCCGTGTTGCTTTCCACAGCCGCGACAATTATTTCATCGAAAGAAATCTTCGCGATTTTTTCCGTCCATTCGTCGTAATTCATCGCCGCGAAAGAAATAGGGGCATATTCATACACCCAAAAAGCATCGTCATACCGGGTATCGTCGGCCTTGGGTGCATTGGCATCCCAGGAAACATGATATTGAAGATTTCCGCAGCGTGGCGCGGAAATCGCATTGTCCGACAACAATAGGTATTCATGCCCAGCATAATCCGGTATATCGAATTTTGTGTCGTTCCACGTGACATCCACATGGTACCATATCCCGTCAACTTTCACCATATTCTAGGCGTGGCTGATATCTTTCCAGACCTGGCTGTCATCATCGTGCTGTTTGGCAATGCCCGAAACTTTGACCACTTCCAAGCCGAGTCGCTGTGCCAATAAAGCAAACGCATTGGCATAACCTTCGCATATAGCCCGTTTATTCAAAAACACCGCATAAACGCTTGATCCGGCATAGCCAGGAGTGTCGTCATAGCGGCAATTTACGGCTATATAGTCGCTTATTGCGCAAACCAATTCTGCCTGGCCATAATTTTCCTGCAATTGGGTTTTGATAAAATCCATTGCCGAAACGACGGAAAGCTCGAATTGATCGCTGATGACATCGTGTACGTTTTCGTCCGTCTGTGGGGCGGAGGGAAAAACGGTATCGGTAGATTCGCTGTTTTCTTGGTTTACGTTTTCGCTTGTCTGGGGGGTAAAATGGGACACTTCATCGGTAGAATCGCTATTTTCTTGTTCGCAGGCAAACAAAGCGATACAGGAGAAGATAACAGCGTATAATACAAGCAAATATTTTGGGGTTTTTGGCATGATTTTGTCCATATATCCTTATCAATAAATACGGTCGCTTCATAGGAGTCGCACATAGGGCGACCCGGGGTTATGATATTACCTTAGTCTATCGGCGGGATTTCCATATACGGATTTACCAATTCGTTCAATAATTTTATCCATGTATTTGTATAATCTTCGCCCCATACGCCCTTAATACCAACATCTCGCCTAATTTTTTTTGAACGTTCTGTGAAAATTTTGATAATGAGATTATTGAATTCCCAACAAATTATAGGACCTCTAAGGAAGTCTCGCAGTCCGCCACGAGAGAATATTTTGAGGGCTTCAATCAAACCACTTTCAGAATCATATCCATGACCTTCAAAACCACGCCCCAAACTTATTTTCAATGCTCGTTTCAAGCAAGATTTAGAATCGTTAAATACGGCATTTTGTTCGAGTAGGTAATCACGCATAAAGATAGCCGCACCGAGATACGTGGGAACATAACATTCCTCCACGCGAACATCGCTCGGGACTTTCCAACTGTCAAGCAATTTGAACGAACCGTCTTCATCCTGAAAATTCGCAAGTTCTTGGAGTTGCTCCAAATCTGAATTATCCTGTTCGAATAAAATTTCGTGAAGATTTTTTTTCGAAGTATTCACAGTTTTCCAATCTGGCTTATCGGCTGAACATCGCACAAAAAGCCTACCATTTATTGTTTCCATTGCTTTCCCTCATTCACTATTTGTAATTTGAAACGATAGGTTTGTGAACGGTGGATTTCGCCACCGTTCACAGGCTCCATCCAAAGCTTTGTTTTGAAAAGATGCTCATTTTTTTTCGAAAGACAAACATCCCTGGCGTTCACGTGGATAATAATATGAGTCATACCAAGTACAATATTGTCTGCCATTGTTGTCCGTTTTGTTTGGCCTCCAGTAAATGCAACCACCCCGATCATCGCATCTTTCGCAGAAAAAACCCTGCGGGATTTTTATTTTTGCGGCTTCCTTTTTCACGATTTATTCCTCCTTTCGGTCATTATTTTAACATCATCGTTGATGATGGCAATTTCGTTTTTTGCCCGCAATGCTTTAAAAGATATCAACTCCTTGGACGGAAGCACTATAGGAAAATACAAAGAACGAATATATTTAGGCATAGCCCGCATGATTATCTGTATATATTGCATATCCCCAAACGACAACTCTTTTTCTTCACTAAAATGGCTGTGTACGATTCCATAAAACCGTATTCCTTCATTTTGCCAGTTTTCTATGCAAATGTTGAATTTTTCGATATCAGGGTGATAGTGCCGCTTTGAACCTAAATCGGTTCTTTCGTCGAACACAAATTTGGTTACAACATTATTTTTTCCGCCAATGATACCGCCTGTTTCAATCGAATTATTTGAACATTTGTTTATTATCAATTCATATATTTTTTCATTTATCCTCATGTTTCATTTCCCGATAATTTCCATTTTTAATTAGCAATTGCACAGATCCCTTGTCCGATATTTTTTTGTGTCGTAACTTCGTTACATCAGTTGTCAGACCTGTTGTATTCTTTTTTGTTGAATTATTTATGAAATTTTTTGTAAATTGGTGTAATATTTATTAAACTTGTGAATTAAAAAAACGGAATGGTGAGGAGTTGACACAGAACCCAAGAAATGATATAATGTGATTGACGAAAACACAAAAAATATTTGGAGGAAACATGTATCAACTCATCAATGACATTATACTAGTACTTTGTCCGAGCTAAAAGATGAGAACAATCAAATTCCGCAAACGCCCGCCGCTGCGGCGGCACCTTCTTTCAAAAGAGGGCAAGGGGATGGTAAGCTTTTAGTTTGTATTTTCAAATTCCTTTCATAATTTTCAAAGCCTTATGTTAATAATAACGGAAATGAAGGGATTGTCTCGTAAAATATTAAAAATTTCATTTAGGAGCTTGACTGTTTGGATTATAAACAGATTCACCCTCAAAACATATACCGTTTGAATAAATCATTCTTCCTTTTCCATAACGTTGCCCTTGCTTATACCCACCTTCATATCTGGCATCCGGCCAAGCTGTAAATCCCCAGTCACATTCCGGCTTGCCATTTACATATTTGGCATATTGAAACATTCCGTTTGGAAAAAACCAACGCCCCCAACCTTCTGCGTGGAAACCTCGCAATTCACCCTCATAAGCATTTCCATTTCTAACATATTTGATTCCGAAACCAGTACCGCTTGATATGTCTATTTCATTGTCAGATTTCATCACCAGCAGCGAACCATCATTCAACATAACAGTTAATGAATCTTTGTCGTTTGCAAAAGGTGGGATATAATTTATACCTCCTTTAAGTCGTATTCTTTCAATGTGTTTGCAATAAGTAGTAAAATCCAGGCGATATATTTTTGCATTAGGGTCGTTAGGATTGCACCGCATAAGTTTATCTGATTCAAAATATTCCATGAAACAAACTCCCGTACATTATATAAATTTTTTGCACCCTAGGTGCGTTTATTTTAAAACTTCTCCACGAATCGGTGATACTGATTCCATTATGTCGTTCCCTCGTTGTGGTTTCGTGCCATATGTTCGATTTTTGATTTAATCGCCATAAACCAGTTGTGATAAAACTCATAGGCGGGTATCCAGCGTTTTCGCGGTAATGAATGCACATCAATACCCAATGGCTGTATCTGTTCAACGGGCTGATGAAAACAAAACTCCACGCCTTCGCAGATTATGTTGATTTCCATACTCGCTTTGGCCGGAATTTCCGTTTCATTTGCCGAAGGCTCAACAAGTGCGAGATAATATTCAAAAGGTTTTTTATCGATATCGCGGCGCATCATTTCTCCCGCTTTGTCTTTGTGGGCATTGCTATATTGGTAATAGGGAACATACAGCATTTCAATTTTCAAACAATCCGGTTTTTGCTCGATAATTTGGCGCAAAACATCGTCTTTGAGGCGATATGCCGCCTCTCTGTCCTCGTTAAGCCAGCCATGTTCTTTGACTTTGCGGTTTAATTCATTTACAAGGGTCAATAACCCAAACCAGTGATTATCCATATTACCTCCCAATCTTCGTTGAAACGAATTGTTTATAGACGTATATTTATGCTTTTGTTTCATTATTGATTTTCATTGGTTTGTTTGATCGCCGCCAAAGTCCAATCGCATCTCCTGCCGCCAAAGTATTTTTCAAGCACAGCGGCGAATACACCATGCTCGGGCGCGACTATTGAAAACAGCGTCATGCAGGAGCGGAGCTTTTTTGCGTCTGTCCGCGAACCCATTACATAATCGGGGTCATTGCCTTCCATGCGAACACAGCAAAACTAATTTCAATAAGGTGCCCACCATTCATCCGTAAACACTACATATTTTTTAATCCAGTCTTTTAATTTGAGAATTTTCGAAATCTGATTCCCATGTGAATCTAACACATAAGTTTCAATACGCTCACCTCCAAACCCTTCAAGATATGTACCATCTGGATAAGGTATTCCGTTGGTGTAATCTTCTTCTTTTTTTATGGGCCAAATAGTAGGTTTATCCTTTTCAGTTTTCCAAAAACGATCTTGATTACCTTCGCTTTCAATTAAAATAGTCCATTCTCCGCTTATAAATTCGCCTTTTTGGAATAATCCGTGGATAAATATGGGATTATTTTTATAGCTTCTCAATATCGGATCGTTAAATGTCAGTTTTCCATCTACGCCGCTAAAAAGCCCATAGTCGAAATATCCTATATATTCATTATTATTACTCCATGTTAATCTATATTTTTCATCTCCATGCGGTTTATCGCCAGACCAACTTCCAACGTATTCACTCAATTCGTGTCCGTCTGGAAAAGTTAAAGTACCAGTTCCGCAGCGAATTCCATTTTGCCACTGACCATTATACTTTTTCCCAGATTTATAAATCATTATGCCTACTTCATCTTGCTTTCTTGTATTTCGTGTCGGATGTTCTGTATGGGGTTTATTTTCCCGAAAGGGACCTTCATATATATTGCCGTTTTCATATTTTAATACACCGTTTTTCAAGTAACCATTATCGTTTATTTCACCGATAAAATTACGATAACCTTTTAAATATAATTCCGTGTTTTCTTTGAATAATATTTTAACTTCTCCTGTGAAAACATTGTCTTTTCTTTTGACTTTGACTTCATAGTTTTCGTAAAGCTCTGTCATGTAGTTTGTTATTTGATAATATTTATCTATCAAATATCCGTCGTCATCGAAAGTATCATCGAAATTCACTGTTAATCTGCGGTCATCATTTTTTAATTTTATCGTTCCCTCCCCTATAAATTTAGCGTTTTTGTCAACTTTACCTTCAAAAATTTCGTAACCCCTAATGTTATTACCGCTGAAGATGAGTTTTGCATCGGAGGGCTTTGCGTCTTTATACTGTATAGTAATCTGCGCTATTTCATGATTCGCATAGGCACTGTACTTTTCCCCCAAATAGCCAGGATTGTTTTCACCGAATACTGTTTTTGGATTTTCAGTGGTTAATATACCTTCGACAATTTTACCATCTTTATATGTGCCTTTTAAACATGAACCGTCTTCCCAGTGAAGGGTTCCTTCTCCATGTAAAATGACATGAATATCAACGGAATCACGGGCGGACTCATCAAATTTAAGTTCGCCTTCATAACGATCATATTTGGGATAACATTCATTGGCAAGCGTCCATATGCCATCTAAAACTGTTTGTTTTTTTGGTATATCGAGTTCAAAAGACGTATTGTCTCTTTGAAGAAAGGGGGAAATAGGTTGATTTTTTACATTTGCATCGCCCTTATTGAAATAACCTTTATATCGACCTTTAAACCATTTTGGGGGCAATTCTAAAACATTCATGGGGTCTATTTGACCGATAAAATCTATTTCGCCCGAACCGGTGAAAGCGTCGATTTTAAAATTGCCGTGATAGAAAGGTTCATCATTTTTCTCATCGTCGGCATTTTTAAATATTTTACCACACGAGGTGTGAAGAGCCGAAGGTTCATAGTTTTCATAAGGCCCGATGTATTTCACATAGTTCCCGCCAAATCTAAATATGATTTTTCCCTTTTCCCCATCTGCAGCAAGCGAAAATGGTATGCCTTTCGTTCTTTCGAGCATTTTTTCATTTGTGTTATAGTTGTGATGTGGAAAATTGTTGATAAAATGAGGAATTGTATTGGGAAAAGCATACATTAAAACCGTTGCGGCCATCATACTAGCACAAACGCCAATCCATTCACATTTCGCGTATTTAAATATTTTTAATATTTTTTTTATATTCCCTATGTTTGGATCCACTCCAGTACCTTTGTTAAAAAACCGTAATAATACCCATAGAATAATGGACACAAACGCCCCTATCAATAAAATAACCACCATACAGTACAATTGTTTACGCTGAAAATCAAAACCATCTTCAAACCAATATGCATTAATTATTCCGCAGATAATTAACACGCAAAAAAAATGCAAAAACAAAAAAATAGCGACTCTTATTGAATATTTAAAATCCGTAGCAGAAGTGTATTTTTTTTTGACTAAAACAGACAAAATGCATACTGCCACAAGCGCTACCGCAATAAGAATCAATGCCCATATGCTACTATTTGCCATTTGAAAAAAAATAAAAATCACAGTTTGAAAAATTGGAAGATTAATAATATTTCCAAATAGTTTCCAATGTGTTTGATTGCTCTTGCCACTTTTTTGGTGTGCGGCGCGAGCTTTTTGATTTCTTGTGAATTTTAAATTGCTTCCCATATTTAAGTAATCCTAATTAATTTTAATTACTCAATTTTACCATTTCCCTTTTTTTTAATAACCGTTGTTGGCTGATCGTCTTCCATAATTTCTTCTACAATGCAAATGTTGTCCAAAATCAAATGTAAACCCCTTTTTCCAGCATACATATAATTTTTTATATCATAAGCATGATGATACTCGGCATGATAAATTGCTTCCGTGATAATCATTGGGTTTGGAAAGACATAATAAGATTTGACATCTTTGCTGTCATATGTCAACCAATAAGAAGGGTTCTCTTGTTTTTGCTTCGTTCGTGTTTTCCAAGATTCGCTAAAGCGAAAATCGGATATACGTGCGTCCATATTTTCTTTCAAGCTTATTGTATTGAACAAGTCTAAAATTTTAGCTTGATCGACTTCATCATTTTTATTTTGTTCTTTGCGTCCTTTTCGCATTGTTTCTAAGCTATTGAGAACGCTTGTATGTGCCAAACGGTTTATATAATTTTTTATTTCGGGCAGATTAAACAAATTTTTTTGCAAGTGCTTTTTATCGCTGTCATTAAAGTTGCCCTTTTCAATTAAATCATTCAAAATTTGAAATTGTTTGAGGAGATCCTCGATATATGTTTCATTTTTATGCACTCAAATACACCTCATTTATTCACCTTCTATTAACTCTATTTTCCCTTTTGTTGTACCTGTCGTTCCTAATACCTGATTGCTGACTACACAAGGTTCGATTATTTTTATTTTTATACAATAATTTGGATCGCTTAGTTTTTTATATCCGTCTTCGTTAATAATGTCATATAAACATTCGTGGCAATTGCCGAAACTCTGTCCGCCAGTTTCAAGGGGAATGGGGTTTGGAAAAATCAACTTTTCTCCGATTTTATCGGATACAGGATGGGTTGAAATCATTAAAATCAACCAATCGGAGTTTTTGTCGTTTGTAATTTCAATTTTAACCTGTGAATTAGTATTCGGTTTATTACCCAGCAAACTAAGTACATTTCCAAATCGCATTTCCCCGAAAAATTCGAATAGATTTACCTCGTTCGCCGTTTGTGATGAAATAATTTTTTCGGAAACGGAGCCATAAGGAGACTTTTCCAAAGCGGCATATTCCTCTTGTACCTTTTTTTTAGATTCTTCTATATCTTTGTATTTTTGTAATTCTTGTTGAGTGTCTTTTAGTTGCTGATCTTTTAGTTTATAATCGGATTCTAAATTCTCTTTTGATTGTAATATATCATTTTTTTCAATCTTGGCGAATCTAAGTTTTTGTTCCAAAGATTCAATATCAAGAACAGATTTACTTAAACGGCTTTCCAAAACATTGTTATGTTGTATAAGTAGATCTTTTTCATTTGAAACATCTTCTATTCTTTTTTCTAACATTTTTGTATATTCGTTATCGTCCACTTTTTCAATCATGTCGAGCATCGCTTGCAACATGACACCAATGACAAAATCAATATCCCAATATTCTGTAAATTTCAACTCACCGGATATAACAGGTTTGGCAAAACCATTGTCATCCACTTGATAATTTAACAATTTGATATTCGTTTTTCCGCATAACACCGAGTATATGGCGACTTTGAAATATTCGCGTGCCATATCTGCATATTTTGCCGTTCCATATCCGTTAAGAAAACATTCCGCAAGAAAATAATAAATTTCCCAATATTCGCAAGGTGAAACAGATTTCTCCCAATAATCACCGCTTTCCGTAAGAGGCGCATATTTGATAAAAATATTGAACATTTCTTCAATTGCCAAACTTCCTGTTTCTATCGCAGCAATATTGGTTTGCTCGGGAATATGTTTTTTATAAAATATTAAAATGGCATATAAAACATCGGATATATCTTTCGAAACTTTAAATTTTCCGTTAATATATTGTTTCACTAAGTTTTCAATATTGTCGTGTAAAAAATACTTAACGATCATAGAATGTACCTCCACATTTTGTTCACGCAAACCACGAAACCACACAAAGGCGGTTTATGCCGCCTTTGTTGTTTTGTGTGTTTCGTCGATATTTATAGTTTTGTTAACAGTTTTTTAACGGCAAGCACAAAAGTGGATTCAATCCGTCCAACGGCATCTTTTTGTAATTTTATCAAATCGTTATACACTTCGTCAAAAAATAATTTTAAATCAGGTACAATTTGGGAAAGATCAATTCTGTATTCCCTAGCATCTGTGGTCGGCAATTCCTTCTCTATAATGAGATCATTGTAAAATTCTTCAATGAATCTTTTAAAGGCTGTTGCGCTTTCAGCGTCTTTTAGCGTAAATGTATGAGTGCCAAGGTTTTTGAAAATACCGTCATCAGAATCACGAAGCGAGTACGCATGAAAAGCTTCCTCTGATTGTTCGTTTTTCGGCTTAGAGGTATCAACATAAAACAACTCGTCAGCGTTTAAAAAAATCTGCCGCGGGGGTTTGATTTTTTCAGACAACAACAACCCTTGTGCGGTTTCGGTTTTAGTGGTGCTGTCGTCGAATTTCAAGCTAAAATTTATCGTGTAATCATCGGGAATCTGTTTAATCCGCTCAATAAGCACTGGGTCGGCGATATACTCAGGAACATCATTTTTTAACGCATTGATTCTCCCTTTGATGTACATCTGAGTAGCTCTTATTATTGCATCCCTTTTAGGATCGCCTATCCAGCTTAGGATTTTGGACCCTTTTCCGCAAAAACCGAGAGTGATATTTTTTATTTTGCCCAAATCCAGATCAAAATAATAGGGCTTTTGATTTGTTTCATTATTTGGAGACCTTAAAACACCTGATGTCTCTTCTTTTCCTCTATCGTTAAGCAACGTCGCAATCAACAATTCGGCCGTATAATACAATATCGCTGAAAAACCAACCATCAGATTTCTGGTGAAGCAGGCAAAAGAACCTTTTTTTGGGGAGTCCTCGTTAATCTGCCTCAAAACATTGTATTTTTGAATAATTTCGTCGGAAAATTCAAAAAGTATGGTCTCCAACATATACTGCGCTGTATCTTGGTTATTTTGGTTTTTCCTGAATTCGTTGTATTGTTTGATACGAAGAGCCATAGGCGTAGTAATTTGCATATTGGTATCTTGAAATATGTCGCTGTTTTCCGACAAAAATTTTTGCAAAAACGGCACGAAAATATCGCGCGAGGCGAACTTTATGGAAGTTTGGACAATACCCCGGTCTTCGAAATAAACCGCCATATCAGAAGAGCCTCCTCCAATATCGACACTGATAAAAGTGCCTAAATTGGAAATTTTTTGAAAATATCGTGCCGAAGCGATACTCTCAGATATAAAATTCCCCGAAGTGTCCGAAATGTTCCAATTGTGAGCAATCGGGATGTCTATTTGGATATTTCGCAACACATCATCTACATTTCTTTTGAAATCTTGTATCCGGTCTATACCCATGGAAGTAGGATAAGAAAATTTCCAATTTATCAGGGTTCCGCCGATTGCCAAGCGGTGAGATATGTGCGTGAACAACTGACGCAAAAACTTCTTTGTGACTTCAAACTCACTACCCCATTTTAAAGAGAAAGACGAACGAGCTATTGTATCGCTATTTTGAAAATCCTCGTATCTCTGCCACAGCATTCTTCCGTAAATAAATGCATCGCTCAATGAATTATCGGTTCCCTTGGCACCTCTGCGTAAAGTTTCATATGCGGAAAGATAGCTTTTTTGGCCACAATACAATTCGGGCACGAAATAACGGGATTTGTCTGCTTCAAATGCTTCGCTGGAACAAAGGTCTTGAACCGCAATATCAACTCTATTTTCGCAGATAAATTTGTCTTGTAGCGTACGCGCCTGCAATGGCCACCCATATTCGTTTCCTAATTGCAAATATCTGGATCCCCCGCCGACAGAATAATAAACTCCGCTGCTTGTCGTTCCGAAGTCAACAGCGACGGTATAGTTGTCAATCCCTTGAATAGTGGGCTCCGGCTGCTTTACAAATACGTATCCGTACTCAATACGGTGCGCAGAATCCGTTTGGTTAGTTCCTGTAATTTTTAGGGCAAGCGGAAATTCCTTGGATGAATAGTAGGTATATTCCTTGGCATTTATTTCGTCGAGGGGAAGATTGCCGTCTCTTGCAAATTTTACATACGGCAACACCGAAATAACATCGTTTACACCCCTCGGCAATGAAGCGTATTTGTTTTTACCAGCAAAATAATAATATTTGTGCCAGATGTTTTCGTCGGAGTTGTTCGTGGTGATTTTCATGTAGGGATATACCGCAAGCATCGGCAAAAACTTATCCTTATCGAATGCGATTGCTTTGCCTTTGCGCGCGGTCATAGCCAAAGTCGGTTCAGCAATGTCATATTTTTTCTGTTCTGTGTGATACACGTCATCATGGAATCGAAACTTCAATTTGATAATAAAGCTGTTCCCTCTATGCTCGACAGAGAGGCTGTTCTTCAACAAACTTATGTCTTTGCCGAACAAGTCCATAACCCTGTTTTTCAATGGAAATATTATTTCGTATCCATTGTTTATCAGAGAATTGGGAAAGTCCTCTGAACAAAAGTACCGTTTGTGACTAGTATTTTTAAAAGCTATCATAGTATCTTCAAAGAGGTCGGCTGTATTCAACACATACACAACTCCGTGATCCCCGCTCGTAAAATGTGCGTCCGTTTTATCGCTGAGAAGAACATTGGCGTAAACGTAATGATAATAAGCGTCCGCTGATTCACGGACAACTCCCCTTACATTGTCGCCGCAGAGAACCACGGGCAATTCACTAACGTTGCCGCCTGGGTTCGTTACTGTATACGTCAAGTCTTTCAATATAAACGGATATTCTATATCATTGTTGCGGGTGACCACAAGGTTGTTGTCGTCAAAAACATTATACGGCGAGTTTATGGAGTTGGCATTAATTGTAGAGGCCATAGGCAGTATGTCCGTACCATCTAAAACATCCTTATATTCTTTGACTCTAGTTGTAATTGTTTTCAGCAACTGATTTTCACTGTCGGAACCACATTTGTTATTCAAATAATTGTAGAGGGCATCTAAGAAATACCACATGATTGAACGCGCTTTTTTACGCAAAAACCCGCTTCCTTTGAAAAAGCCATCGGCTGACTTAAAAAACCCATTTCCATCAACAAGGTCAGGTGCGAACTTATTAATTCCGCAATTTTTTAAAATTTCGGTTATATTTGTTACAGGATTGACTAAAATAGCGTCTGACAAGAAAGTCACGACATATTGTCCTCCCTGTTGGTCTACTCCGTTTCCTGGTATATTGAATACGACTGAAAACCGGACTTTGTCATTGTTTTTGAAAATGACGTTCTGCGGTTCACGCATTCCGTTGATTAGGAGAAGGAATGCCTTTTCATTTTGCTCCAACCCTCCCCCATCAGTATCAATTGCGAGTGCGGTATCGCCGGATAAAATCGGCGCAGAAATACTGATGTTAAGTTTATTTCTAAATGGTTCTTCGTCACGCAAAGCAATTAAGGTAAGCAATCCGCGCCATGTTTTAACTGCGTAATCATTCAATTCGCTGAACAAATTATCGGTTAGGATTAATTCATAAGCCATATACGCCGACCACGGGGTCGGTACCGTAAATTCTTCATATGTAAGAGCATTTGTGGAAAAATTTTGCCCCTTCGCTATTTCACCGAGCGCATCATTATTTTCCCGTATCCAAAATCCGCTGGTTGAGTTATTAGTCAATTGCAATTCCGTTCCAGTATCGTTTCCGACATAGGGAACTCGCTTTATATTGTCTTTTTTGTAGATATCTATTTTTGTTTTGTTGTCGCCCGCGCTTTGGAGTAGCCTATCGATGAGAACATTATACTCTGCATTGTCCGGAATGTGTCCGCCTTTAAGTTTTTTGTATATGTTGCTGTTGTCGGATGTTCTGGCATCTTGAATGATTTTTTCGAATCCATCTATAACAACATCTGTGGTGTCATCTTTTAGGATCTTGCTTACAAGATCCATGTTGAACAGACGAACACGTTCATTATTTTCCGTTCTTAAGACATTGTTTGTTATATTATTTTTCAAGTGGAGTTCGTTGAAATATGCGATAAACGAATCAAAATAACCCGTAATAGCTTCTTTTTTTTCCTTATTAATGCTCGTGAGAGAACCTGTCAGCTTATAATTTTCAATCCATCCGTTTGCGCACTCGCCTTTATCAATCTCTTTGCGCAATATCGCCTTAAAAACGATAACAACTTTCATCATCTCAAAAAGCTTCCCTGCCACATTTGATGAGTTATTTTTGTTTTTACCGCTTGTACCAGGGATATTCATGCGCTGTAGCATATCCCACGTGTAAATATCTCTACCATCCAGTTGATCCCTGCGGGCAGTAAAAATGCTTCCGTTTCTATCGGTATCGGTAGTTCTGTGGTTTATTGCGGTAGCAGCGAAAAGCTCTATGGGACAAGCTTTATTATTTTGGTCTTGCCCACCTTCGCTGTATTTAAATTCTTCGTAATTGCCCGCAGATTCTCCGATGATATACAAATATTTGTTCCTAATATTTTCGTCAAAAAATATCCGTTCGGATTCGTAATATTTGAGGGCTGCCCTCACTTTAGCTCCAAAAGCTCCTGCATTTGGAGCTACTTTGCTGCTATTTTGTGGCTGGTCAAACTTGAAATAGGGAGTACAAGCTATAAGGGAAATGCCAAAATTTTTTTCGGATGATCTCAGTTGAACTAATTTGTTGAGCAAAACGGGTATCCCCGAAGCACCCATTCCGCCGAAAACAGAGCCCGCAAGAATAACTTCTTTGTTTGTTTCCTGTCCTCCGAGAACTCTTTCAACTTCGTCCCAGAACGATCTTTGTCCGGCATCGGGTGAGTTATTTATGGAGTGTTCTATAACAATCGGGCCTATATTTGTCCGTCCATAAAAACCCTTATCCAACGGTTTATTGCGTTCGGTTTCAGAAAAAAGGAATTTTGCAAAATCACCGATATTACCCCAATGCTCTATTCCGAACAAAGTATTCATGGTTGCGTTGACCCCTACTAGTTCATAAAAAAAGTCGTTTCCGAACATCGGTTCAATTTTAGGGCATATTGTATTGTCATTCCCACCTACGGCTTCATAAAACTCCCTATATCTATCCAAAGTATTTTTAGTAGTTGTCCAAAGACCGTTAGTCCTGTCGCTGTCTATGACTTTAACCAAAATGTCGTCTAAGCCATAAACCCCCGCTGCGGCCAGGTGCACTACTGAGCGAAGCAGTTTATGACCTGTTCCGCCTATTATAAATAAGTATCGCTTTCCCATATTATTTTTCAAACACCTCTCATTATTAAATTTTTAAAGAAATCAATTTTGTACCTTAGATTTGCCACCTTTGAACCAGTAACAATACCTATACATCCCTGGAACGCAGAAACGTGAAACAATAAAAAGCACAGGAAAATAAATGATGCAAAGGCAGGAGTAAAGCACCAAGCCCTGTGTTTCAAGTCCCAGTACAAAACCCAATACCAAACCTACAAACATAACCACAATCACGCAAGAAAGAACAAACCCCACAATAAACTGCCTTTTCTTCGTTTTAGTATTTACGTTGGAAAAAGGCACGATAAACAGAATCCATACAGCGTGATACACGGCAGATACCACCGTTATAATAATAAATATTCGGTTGTACCACTCAAGCCATTCAAAATCCTCAAATCCAATCATGGGCGTAGCGTAAAAATCTGACAACAACCACCCCAATGCGAAATATATGAGAACCAAAGGTGTATAAACCACGAGCCACAAAACGAACACTTTCAATGACTCTAGAAAATAACCAACATTTTGTTTTTTAAAAGACATATAAAATTCACCTAACCCTTTCTTTTTAAGAAAAATAATTCTACTTCAAAACTACTCTTTAAACTTTTTTTGTGTTCTTCCGCAATATATGAGTATATTTTTGTCAAGTTCATGGTACGCATGATTGCCACTTTATCTGCGGCATCGTTTAAAATTTCTCTCGGATAGTCAGCATTATAATCCTCCACCAACGTTTTTAAAGACGATTTCGGGGGTTCTTCATATACATTTCCAAATTCAATTTTTAGACGATAGCCACATTCCTCTTTATATTTTGCAAAATCTTCATTCGACAACTCCACAGAAAAATAAAAATAGTCTTGTTTTTCAACATGCTTTTCATGAGTAGCGTGCTTCGGATTTTTCAATGCAATGAAGTCCCTCGGATGGAGAATTTTTATTCCACTTTCTTTAATCATATTTTTTTCAATCTTTTCATCTGCCAATTTTTTTAGCTTGGCGGGGGTTTTGGATTGAGTGATTTCCGCCGAAATCTCATTCAATTTGTATTGCAAAACAACTCTAGAAGATTTCAAGCCGATTTTAGAATAATTTATAGGCATTGCGAATACATATCTGCTGACCGGTACTTGATTGTTAATCACATAATACAATTTTTGTTCCACTACTGGAATTTTCTCCTTTAAATCCACCATTTCGTCTTTCACCTGAATTGGATAATATTTATCGAAACTGTTAGCTGCGCTTCTCAGATAATTGTTTGCGCTTCCGACTCCAATTGACTCATTTGGCTTACTATTAAAATCCTTAGCATACTCATCAGGTTTTTTTGCGTTATACCTTGTCGTATTATTATAATTTTCGAGATGGAACATATTAAGATTACCCATCGTCACGCCGACATCATATAAAAACAATTCGCACCCAACGGGATTTTTAACGGGATCTTTGTTAATGTCTTTCATTATGCCATTGAATAAATTGTAAAACCTCTCGACATCTTCTTTCTCCCCGAAAACCATGATTGAAAAAAGCTTTTTCCCACTGTACTTGACGACTACATCCCCACCGTTATTCCCCTTTTTAGGGGTTATATAACCAGTTTCTTTATCGTAATTGTTTCTGTTATACATATCAAGCGGATAGTATGCCGCAATATCACCCGGATAAATATTATAAATACAGCCATCGTAATCTGAAGTAATCAGAAAAAAAGCGAAAGACTTTCCATTTCGATTGGCAAACTTGAACAATTCCTGAAAACACGAATAGTCGTTTCCTTGTTCTTGAACATCGGTCGAAATGACCCAAAGCGAACCATCGCCTTTTTCCCATTGTGAATTAACATATTTTGTTAATAAATTAAACGGAAGATTCATTTCTTCATCGTTGGAAAGATCGGGAAGCAAAATATTTGTGTTTCTTTGAGAGTCTTTTTCTCTTAATTGATTTCGAGTAATGTATATAGACCGTCCTCCCGATGGGTCGTCTTTTGATGGGTCGTAACCCAACATCACCTCTTTTGCGTGAAGTTTATCTTCAAATTTGTTTACACCAATCATGACGGAGGGAATTGATTCGCCAAACCAAAAATATTCATTACCATCTAAAAAATTAAGTGTTTCATCAAAGACAAATGTCAAAGTGTGCCTATACAAAGAATCCGCTACATCATCATATCCTTTCATACTCCCCGTTACATCGAAAATATATTTTATGTATTTTTTGTTTGTAATATCAATCTTGTCCCCTGATCCGTTTTCGTTCGCAGTAACATCAGTCACAGAATCTTTTCCGCTATTAGCATTCCTGCAAGAAACCAACAACAAACAGAAAACAGCAGATGCAAAAAACATATATGCTATTTTTTTTGCCATCGTTTACCTCCATTTCGACTTTTGGATATTTCATCCGAATTCAGTCGCTATTTTATGACAAAATTATTTTAGAGACACTGGGCATCCACCATGGGGCATCTACTTTTATACCAACAACTTTATTATTTTTTATTTCTAAAGACCAAATTTCAACCATATCGCTTCCTTCATCATTTGCCCAATCTATACCTCCATCGTTACGTGTCACTTCTATTTTCGTGTAATTATCCCTATACTTATACTTGCCATTCCAATTTTCAAAACCCATTATATAACACGAAACCGTGCGTTTGTCACCGAACACAACTTTGACTACACCCCAATTGTATTCGTCATCAAAAGATGGTGCACGAGCGCAAGAAGAAATCGCCAACACAAAAACAAAAACCGCTGTGATTAGGGTAAGTAATTTTATAATAATTCTGGTATTCATTAAATCCAACCACCTTTCCGTAGACATATTAAATAAACCCGGTTATTCCACACTTGATTCGGGAAAATTTTTATCCCTCCTGTATCTTGCTATTGTTATATCACTCTTGTAATGCTTTTCTATGCAGCGGCATATCGATTCAACATGGGCATGAAATATACAAGCAAAAACAATTTTTTGAACTTCCGACAAACCGCAAGTCGTGGGAATAAAGTAGGATTATTTCGCAAAAAGTGTTGACAAGATTTTTTGTTTGTGGTATAATTTCAGTATAGTGGTTTTGTGGGAATTTTTCAACATACGAATCGGTTTGGGAACATGGTAATCGTTCAAAAATTGCGTGGCGAAATAATCCTAAATTTTTCACAATTTTTTTTGCCTCATTCTTCAACCCATGACAGAAACGTCATGCGGTCTACGCAGAGCCGCTTCGCCGCTTCCCTCGCCGATATCTCCCCCCGCTCCCACGACCCGCGAACCTCGCCGAAC
>Ga0209737_10001317_pt1 | contig 17944 bp, 16 predicted proteins | sample TergutCu122P3_FD_187284 | JGI IMG/M metagenome (GOLD analysis project Ga0209737, IMG submission 187284) | Cubitermes ugandensis P3 segment gut microbial communities from Kakamega Forest, Kenya - Cu122 P3 (SPAdes) (version 2) | ecosystem: Host-associated > Arthropoda: Insects > Digestive system...
ATAATGAGAATAATAGTATTAAACATACGTGTTAACAACAAAACCAAATTTTATTTGATATTTTTTGAACATAGTTATAATTATATGAAATATAAATAATGGTTACCTGATAACTGCTAATTTACCCATATTCTGTTTCAACCGCTTGCACGCCACAATACTTTGACCTAGTTACCTTCATACCTGCATTCCCGAAACACATCACTATGTGTTAGGCTCGATAATTAAAATTATTTGATACATTTATATGCATTTATTAGTATTTTTGCTGATTTAAAAAGACCTGGATTTTAGATTTAGTTCATAAAAAATATGTATTAAATTTCATAGTGTGGTGTTGCGATACATAACTATGCAGTTAATTTTCAATCGTTTAAAAATAATTTTGAGAGAAAATTTGCTTAATAATCTTATAAATTGCATATTTTAGAATTTCATGTTATCGCATAAAACATAGTTATGTATAGCGGGAATCCAGGATGTATAGCTACATTCTACGATTTTGAAACATTAAAAAATAGAATTAAACTAGATGAAAGTTCATTTGTCATTTAAAATAACAGAAAAAGATTGAAACAGACAAAAATAAGCGTTCATTTACGCATTAACAAAGAAACATAACAAACAATTAAGTAATTTTCAAATATGTCTCAAAACATAGGGGTAACTTGGAAGAGTTACGGTTTAAATAGCGATACATCTTGTATGTAGTCCTTATCTATTTTTAAAGCCGTTTCAGCTTTTTCAAGCTCGCTTCCCAAATAGGCTGCGTGATCTAAACGGGTAACTAAGCCAAGTTGTACAATTTTGATGTAAACAGCTCTAGCAGTTTTACCTTTAATAACACAAACAGGTACATCCATTGAAAGGTCAGCAAACAGAGAAGCAATTATACCGTTATTTTTTCGATCAATTGTAATTTTAAACATACCAACAGAGTCTAACTCTGGTTCTATTTCATCTGTTGCAAAGACAATATTTGTATTCTGTTCTAAAGCTGCATTATAGAGTTCCTCACGTGAGCGTTTATCCTTTAAAACCAGTAAGTCTATGCCTAAGTCTTTTGGTACGGACGTGCGTTTTTTTGCAAGATACATCATTTTAGCGGCTATGGCTTCTTCTTTGACTGTTCCTTTAGCTTTAGGGCTTTTTTCGGTGGCAAGCATTATGCTAGCGTCTACTTCAGCAGATAAGCGTGCAAGTAAAGCGTTTATACCAACAGAGTCAGCATCAAAGAGTTCAGTAACGTTAGCAACGCCTACAAATAGCGGCACATCGGGATTTCTATCACCAAAGGTTTTGAAGGCTATAAAAGAGTCTAGCACGTTTAGGGGTTCTAAAATTAGATCGGCTAAAATTTTGCGAAAGCCAAGTTTTTTTGCTTTTATAATTAACTCTTCAGTTAGTTGTATGCGTTCTTGGGGTTTTTTTGGAAAGTATCCTTCACGCTGATTTGTTGGGATAATTACCACAGGGATCTCTGTGGCAAAGGTTGCAAGTTGATCAATGTTTCCAGCATCTAGACTTAAAATTAAATCAACTCCAGCGGAGACGGCTGCTTTAATTTCATCTGGGTCAAGGGTGTCAATGCTTATAGGTAGGTCTACTGCGGTTTTTGCGGCTTTTACAATGCGTGCAGCGTTTTCAGGGTTGCTTTTGCCGGCAATCATACCTACGTCAATGATGTGTGCGCCTTGGTTAGCGAATTTTTTGGCTAAGTGTTGAATTTCTTCATCAGCCATTAAGGCGGCGTCTACTATTTCGGCCATAATGCGCATGGGAAAGTTTTTGCCGATGGCTAAATTTTTAATCAACATACTGCTGGGGTGACTTAAGAGTTTGTCAGCGTTTTGTTCGGCGTTTTCAATTTCTTTTAGAGCTTTTTTGGTAAGCAAATCACGAAGTAGGTCGCATGCAGGTATGGTGGTTGATAAGGTAGTTTTGTTTATAACTTCAAGTATAGTTGGTAAGTCTGCAGCGTATCTTGGACCCTTAAATACTGGCACCCCTATAACATCAGATATTGTTTTTGTATCTCCACGGCTTAAGCCCGGTGTGAGAATCATATCAACGCCTGTTAGGTTATGATTTTTTAGTCCTGCTAAAATGGTTTCAGAATTTAGAAAGGCGGCTACAGGAACATTTAACGTAATAACTTTTGTTTCTATGTCAGATATTTGTTGGGTATAGTTTTTTACCATGTCTTCTGCAAGGCGGCCTGTAACTAAGAGTATCGTCAATTTTGTTTCCCTAAGTGGTTATTTTAACTGTGGCTCCTTGATTATTTGCTTTTGCCACAAAAGCGTCTCCCCCAACATTTTTTGCAAGGTATTTTTTGACTTTTTTTAGAGTTTCTTGGGCTTTGTCTTGTTTTACAATGCCATATACGGCAGGGCCCCAAGAACTCTGGCCAAAGCCGTGAACACCAAGTTGTTTAAGAAAGGTTAAAGCTTCTGCAATAGCTATGTTTGAGTATGTTCCTCCTTGCACATGCGCAAAATAGTTGCCTGTTACTATTTGTATAGCTGTTAGGGCTTCGCCAAAACTTTCAAGGTCTTTTTCTGCAAGAGCGGGGAGGAGTTTGAACATGGTTAGGCGGCAGATTTTAGCAACTTCTTCAGCTGGCATAGGCGGCAGTTGGGTGAAAGCAGATTTCTCCTCAGAACTAAATAGGCCTTTTTTTACATTGGGTAAGGCAACAATAAAACGCCAATCTCTGGGGAAGGGTTGCTGATAAATTAGCGGAGGAAAGGCAGTGTTTTGAGCAGTTTTTTTGCCACCGTCAACAACAAATCCGCCCTTTTGAAAGATAGCTGTGCCAACACCTGTACGTTGTGCACGTCCCATGGCAAGAGAAAGCTCAGGCGTAGACACCTTAACACCAGATATTTTTGCCAAAGCGGTAGCTACTGCAAGGGCAAATTGAGTCCCTGAACCAAGACCACTATGGGCAGGAATTATTTCTTCAACATGAAGATGCACCGATGAGGATACCAAATAATTCTGAAAAAAACGTTGCATCAGCTGAGTTGCTAAAGCCGATTCCTTTCCAGTAACCAAAAACTGCTCTGCCTGCTGAGCATAAAGAATAATGTTTGGTTGATCTATACCAACACCTACACCGCCAAACATTCGACCCAAGTCGCCATTTAAATCTATTAAGCCAAGATGTAGTCGGGCAGGAGTTTTAACACAAATTTTCATGTTTAACACTCCATGTGTTGATTTTTTGCTGTAAGGCAAACATTAATTCAGCATAATGAGAATTTGGTGCTGAACGATTAACCACTTCATGACAGGTTTTAATTAAATTAAGGAGTTTGTTTACATATTCTTGCTCGCTTTCAACATTGTATAGAGCTTTTATACGGGTTGCATGGATTATAGCTTCAAGAACAGCCGTTGCAGCTCTGCAGTAACTTTGAGGATAACGTTTTAAAGCCGTTATATGACAAACTTTCCCTACAACTTTAGTCCTTTGACCATCAAGAGCTGAAAAGTTTTCAATGGTCACAGCAATTGTTGCATCAGCTATTTTCAGCTGTGGGGCATCAATTTGGTTAGATTTTTCAAACCACTCCAAGGGTAATCTTGTATCTTTTAGGGCTGTGTGAAAAAAAATATCAAGATTACCCGTAAGATTTAACGTTGCTAAACGATGAGATTGCAAATTCTTCAAAGTAGAGGCAGAATTATAAATTACAAAATTAACTTGACAAACATCCTCTACAATTACACCTATAGGGGCCGCATTTGGAGAGCCATCTTGATTGTAAGTACAAACTATAGTTTCATAAATTATATTTTTGTTAAACCCTAAATCAACCAAGGTAACCATTAAAGTGCCTGCCCAATTGGTGTGTTGATGTTTTTTCAATCGAGTGTAAAATTTAACAAACCATAATAAAGTTTTGCTTCAAACCGGTAGAGGTATTTCAAAAATCAAGACAAACACATACATACCACATAACTAACTGCACCATCCACCACAACTCAATACAAACATAACTTAAGGACCTCAAAACTTGCAAGAAAGAAAGAGTTACAACAGCATACTAAAAGTTGTACCTAGATGACCTCCGAAATTCCGTATTTTTCCAAAAATTGCCTGCTAAAAACCGTGCAACTATGTTGTTTGTTTTTTGAAATGAGGTTTTCGGAGGTTACCCATAGAGAAAAAGAAAAAGGACGTACTATTTCACAGATGTGAAATGTTGAAAGAAAAATATGAGGGGTTAATTGGTTTTATTGTTTGACTGTTTGTATTTGTATTGTCCTGTCTCGTCAATGTCGTAAAAGTCTGCAAAAGAAAGGTCCCATACGGATTTTTTCAGGTTACTCAAGTTTACTTTGTTTTTAATTAGATATTGCCATATACCGCTATGTGCGATATCCCCTTGCATGATAACACCTGCAATAGTATTGTTTCTTAAAATAATTTTTTGATAAACATTAGAATCTTTTCGTGTAAGTACCGTATCGTCATTTTCAGGATTAATCATGCCTACTGACACAGTGGACAAATCAAAAAAGTTTACCGCTGTCTTAGCCGTAAATGTATCTGTAAACGGGGTTTTTATTCCACACATATTTTTTGCCGCTGCTTCGCCTTGTCTTACAGCGCTTTGCCAAATGTCTCCAAGAGCTGTTACGCTACCTGCAGCGTAAATGTTTTCACAGGAGGTTTCAAGATACTGATTCACTTTTACACCGCGTTCAAGCTCAATATCGCTACGCTCTAAAAATTTAACCGAAGGTCTAACTCCAGCAGCTACAATTATCACATCGCAAGCTAATTTTTCACCAGTTTCCAATACAACATGGGTTATCGCGCCTTTTTCATTGCTAAGCGTGTGGGTTATGGTGCTATCTAGCCGGAAATTACATCCGTTTTGTTCGAATAATTTTTGATACGCAAGAGCTGCTGTGGAATCCATGTTTAAAGACATAATTTGAGGGTTTATCTCATCAGTAGTAGTGGTGGCTCTGTTTAGTTTTACAACAGTAACGGCCTTATGTAATTTTAAAAGAGCATAGGTAACATCAATGCCAACTAGCCCAGCGCCGATAACAAGTATGTTTTCAGCGCAGGCTATTTTTTCACGGATTAAATTTACATCTGTTAAATGTCTAAAGCCATATACATTTGTCGCAGTCCTCAACGCACCCACGTCGGGAATAACAGTATCAGAGCCGGTTGCGATTAACAATTTATCATAAGAAAGTGTTGTGTTCTGCATTAGAATGCATTTGTTTTTTGTATCAATGCCGTTAACGCATACACCTTTATGCCATGTTATGTTATGGGTAAAGAAAAAATCGTCAGAAACAAAGCTTAGATGGTTTATATCACGCTCATTTCCAAAGTATTTGTGTAACATACATCGAGAGTAGAGAACATCATCAAAGGATATCACTGCGATTTCGTCAGTTTTGTTTATGCTACGAAGGGTTTTTGCTGCAGCTATTCCTGCAGCGCCACTGCCGATAATTACATGTTTCATTTTTCTACACTTCCTTTACGTAAATTGTCTTAGCATGACAAGCTCTTACACAATTAGGTCCATTTTCATCGTGTATGCAAAAGTCGCATTTTATTACAAACGTTTTTGTTTTATCATCAGGTTTTAGAATGCCAAAGGGGCAATTCATAACGCACATAAAACAAGAGGCGCATTGTTCTTTATTGTAAAGCACCAGACCATTTTCAGCGTTTTTTGTCATCGCTCCGCTCATACATGTAGATACGCATTCTGGATCATCACAGTGTCTACAAATTAGAGGAAAATAAGCGCCAGTATCATCTGTTTTAACAGAGTTCCTCGACTCATTAACATTATTGGTCAGGTCTAAAGTATAGATACTGTTATTGTTGTTGGAGCTGTGGGCGTGCATGCAGGCTATGTAGCAATTTCTACATCCAATACATTTTTTGTGATCAATCATTATGCGCTTTATATGCGTCACCCTCTAGATGTTTAAGGCTTTTCGTTTTTCTAAAATGATATTTTCCAATATGTTTGCAGATTCTTTTGCATCAGAGTTTATGATAACCTGACCACCGGTTAATTGTTTCATATCTTCAGTTAAAACTTTGACGGCCACTTTACTTCCAGTAACAAATGGGGGCAGTCCTAAATGTAGGGGTAAGCCAAGTGCCAAACCGAAGGCACCATCAGCTAGGGCTTGTTCTTCTAGCCACTGGGGAGCGGATAACACTAAGGGTAATTGGGGTAGGTCAATGTTTAGAACTTTGGCTAATTCAACGGCAACGGTTTCTAAGCGTCCGATTGCTAGGCAAGGTCCAAAATTCAAAACTGGAGGTATGCCAAGTTTTTGGCAAACAGCTTTTAGTTTAGGGCCAGCGAATTCTGCGGCTTGTGGGATCATTAGGCCACAGTTTTCAATGCCTCCTGAAGAGCAGCCGGCAGTTAGGACGATGATGTCTTTTGCGATTAATTCTTTTGTTAACTCAACGGTAAGTACGTCATATCCGCCGGTTAAGAGGTTAGAGCATCCTACTACGGCGGCGACTCCTTTAATTTGTCCTGAGGATATCAGATCTATTAAGGGTTGCCAGCTGTTGCCTAAGAATTCTTTTAGAGAAACTTCGCTAACGCCTGTTAGGGTGTTATCATTGCCGTGGTCTTTTAATAGGTTAAGAGGGATTTGTGGTCGACGTGTTTTATATGTTTCAAGTGCAGTGTTAATGATTTCATTGCTTAGTTTTTCTTTTTCGTTAAAAGTAAATTGTTTCAGTTCGGCATTGGCTTTTTTTGCGACGCTGTCTAAACATATTTGTTTGATTTTTAAGGATTCACATATAGGTTCAATGCCTGGGAGGGTGCAGTTGAATTCAGAGAGTACTACATCAATTGCGCCTGTAGCTAAAATGGCCTCGCTGGCATAATTATTACCTGCATGTCCTTCAAATAAGCCCGTATAGTTAGCACCTCTTAGCTGTAAGTCTTGGCCTACACAGGTACATCCAACTATACGAAAACCTTTTGCGCCTGCGGCGTTTGCCAGTTTAACTATGTCTTGTTGTATTAGTCTTTGTTGTAGATGAGCAAATAAAGTGTGTTGGTGTCCGGTAATCATTATGTTAATGTATTGAGGGTCTATAACACGTAAGCCTACAGGTGCTATGCGAATTTTTGGTTCACCTAAAAGTATATCGTTTAAAAGGTTTGTAAGTAGCAGGCCATATAATCCTGTAGAAATACCTAAACGTAGGCAGTCTACAAGCATGTCTACTGGGTCAGAGTTAAGATTTGTAGAGGACTTTACCACGCCTTTAAAAACTTCAGATTTTGCGCCACCAGGTAAAATGCCAAGTTTTTGCCAAACTTGATATCTTGGAGCATACGCTAATTTCTGTACTAATTGCATTTTCTCAAATTCAGGTCGATAAAGGTCAGTTAATATGGCATCAGCAACTTTTACTGCTTTCTCATAATGGTCAGTTTCGACAATGCCAAGTAGGTCACAAATGTGGCCAAGAGTTTTTAGCCCTTTTAGTTCGCCTTTAGCTAAGGCGGTGTTTTTCAAGTTTCTTGCAGCGTTTTCCACAACATGAATATAGCATCCTGAACCTGCGGCTACAGCTCTTAAAAAGTTTCTTGCTACGATAACATCAGAGTTAGCGCCACATATGCCTTTTTGGGCGTTTGGCGTTATTCGACAGGGGCCATTAGCGCAAAGTCTGCAGCAAACACCTTGTAGGCCAAAGCCGCATTTTAGTTTTTGAGTTTCTACTCGGTGGTGTGAGGTTTCTAAAGGTAGTTGAGCAATAAAGCTCTCTAAGGCTTTATCAGCACTTTTACAGGTTACACATCCATAGCATTTAGTCATATTAATTTCTCCAACATTTAACACGTTAATTTGCTAATATTTTTATTATAAAATATCTGTTGTAGATATTAAGGGAAGGTATAAATAAACCTTTGTACGTCACACACTATATGTTGTGGCATATATATAGTACAGACACTATATTCACATCAACGTATTTACGCCAACACACTCAAACAATTACCCTACACAAAAAAGCCAAGCCAAACTACTATGTTGTAACATCTAAACGTTTACATATTTGTCATGTTGTGGTTCCAAATTTGCCCTGCCATACCGTACGCAACAAAGTAATTTTTTAGATGTTACAATATACTACGATAAAACCTTAAAACAAACCATGAAACTTAAAACATTTCATTTATTTAACAAATCAATTTTACACCATTACATTACATAACATAAAACCAACCACAACAACACAATAATAACACAACATATTCAAAGCCACATCAACCTAAACTGTTAAGAGCATTTTGAGCCCATTGAGCATCTCGCCATAATGCTCTACCAACTGCAACCAAATCCACCTTACCCTCCTGTACTAAGGCATCAGCAAACAGCGGCTCTGTAATACCACCAACACCAATAACCGGCACACCAACCACCTGCTTAATAGCCTCTGCCTGAGGTATGAAATAACCCCTAACCCGCTTAAACTGCTTAGGATTACTACCACACATACCCCCTGAAACATCCAAAACATCCACCCCTACAGCAACAAGTTTTTGAGCAAAAACAATAGCATCCTCAATATGTGTACCATAAGGAGCCAAGTCATCAGAGCCCAAACGATAAAACAACAATTTATCATCACCTATTCTACGACGTACAGCTTCAGTAACTTCTAAAGGAAAACACATACGTCCCTCCAAACTACCGCCATATTTATCGTCACGTTTATTTAGCAAGGGCGAGAAGAACTGATTAAGCAAATAGCCATGCGCACCATGAAGCTCAACACCATCAAACCCCGCCCTTATGGCTCTTTCAGCAGCATGGGCAAATTGATCTACTATATCGTAGAGTTCATAAACTTCAAGCATACGAATTTTTCCTGCTGAACTAGGCCCTGCAGGTTGATTGTGTATGATTTTTTTGTTTGCCACACCACCTGCATGCGAAATTTGAACTATTGCCGGAACACCCACATTATGCAGTGCGGTGGCAAGTTTTTCATACCCTGCAATTAATGTATCATCATAAATACCAAGTTGTTTGGGACCAATTTTACCTAATAAGTCAATGTATGCATGCTCCACTATAGGTAAACCAATATGTGCTGAGCGTCGGACATAAAAATTGATAAGTCTAGATGTTATGGATCCGTCAAAGTCTGCACGTCCGCTTTGCATAGGTGGAAAGACAATGCGATTTCTTAGAGTATAGTCTTTAATGATTAGAGGGTCAGATAGTTTAGGCAAGAATTGGAACTCCCTGTAAGGTGTTGTTTAGGATATAAAATATAAGAAGTGTTGTGGATAAATCATTTTTAGTTCGTTTGGGACTTCCTTTAGAAAGGAGCATAGTCGTTAACTATTGAGGGGATGGGCTGTATGATTTCTTGTTTTGCGTTTTCTAAAAACAGGTAAAAACGCGGCTGAGCAAATGTTGTATTACAGTAAAGAATCTTGTGAAAATAATTTTATACACACACTTTTGAGTTAATGTGTAGGAAAATTTGAAACAGGTATTGAAAATAGGTATTGAAAATTGTAGTTAAGACAGAGGCAGTACATCAGGGTTGTTAAATGTTATAATATTAGATATTCTATGATGTAGCCTATGGTGCCGGCTAGATATGATAAGAGCCACATTATCAATAACCATTTTACTACTTTTTTGCTTTTTTCGGGGAAAGTGGTAGAGTTCGGACGCCATATGGCTACAAACCAGCTTCCGAACGCAAGCGCAGGTATAGATAATACGCCATGGATGACAAATTTTACAATTTTTATATGTGAGTTAAAGTAAACCAAGGATAAATGTGTACTATCGGAAGGTGACCACATTAGGAGAACTGAGGCAAATCCAATTAGTGTTGCAATAACTACGGCAGTCATTAAAAATCCATGTGCAAAATAGTTGCCAACATATCTAAAGCCTATACTTGCTAAAATTAAGCTCATCCAGACACTTTGCATAATCATGTTAACCTCAGATTGTATGAGGCCCAAATTCATAAGAAAGGGGGCTAAAATTAAATCAGCAAACACTACAACGCCTACAACAATAATAACAATAAATGCTCGTTTTACTGTTACAGAGCAGCGTGAGCTGAGTTTAGATAAATTTTCTCTTTGCCAAATAAGTAAACCTGAAACTAAACCCACTACCCCAAAAACTAAACCCGATACAAGCAAAGCAAAAACAGGTTGATCTATTCCAAGGATTTGTCTATTCCATAAATTGGTATCAGTAGCCTGAATAATAACGGTTAAATTTTCATAATACCACCCTTCGCCGTCAGTAAACTTTTTAGCCGCCTCTACGGCGTAAATAAAAAACCCTGTATCTTTATCCCACTCTTTAACCTCTCGTAACATGTCACTGCCATACGTTACAGTTCGAACTGCCCCCAACACTTCTCTTTGCTCCTCACCCTGAATAAGTACATCAGAGGGTTCAGAATAAGCATCAAAAAACGTATCACCCACACCAAGATTTGCTGGAATAATAAGCCAGCCTCCAACATTGCCTTCAGTAAAATTAAATTTCCAAACCGAACTACCCCAAGACTCATTAGCATATCTAACAATAACATTTACAGATAACGCATCACCATCAACTGATATAACCTCCATACGAGTCCACCGCACATCACGATGTGGCGGCATACTACCTGTGCCCGATACAGAAACATCATACTCCACCCAATCACCCACCTTAACACCTACAGCAGGTTGCTCTGCATAAACAGACGTAAATAACGCAAAAAACGAAAGACACACCATCACACTGGTCAGAACTAAAATTACTGCCTTCTTCATCTTTATCACAATAAATGAGATAAAAGCGAAGTTTAAACGTTTTCATAAAAGACCAAAACGAAGACAACAACCAACGCCACATACCTAAAAAATCAGAAAAACTGCAAGAAACACGTGTTTTCCATCAAAAACCGAAAATACTGAAAAAACTAAAGTTAAAACACAAACACCGCACAATAAATCTATCTGTCAGACGTTTCAATTGTAGCTTTCTGCAATTGGCGTATAGAGTTTATGGAATTTGGAAAGATATGCAATGTAGTTATTTGTTGTGGGTTGGGTTGTTGTAGTTTGGGGTTTTTAGATGTTTTTTAGTAAACATCACTACCACAGCTATAGCGACACCTGCAAAGAGGAGCGCACCAAGCCACAACAAAAAGGACGGATGAAACACAAACCTCGGCGGTTGATTTGGATCAGATAATTGCGGTTGATTACTGTCCGCTGATGCTGTTGGGTTTTGAGAGGGAGCCACTGTTTGTGAAGATGATGAAGACTCACCAGGCATAGTAAACGTTTGAACATTACTCCAACCACTCGTTACATCAGCTTCAAACGCCATGAATGCCCACATGCTGTCAGGGTTTGTACAATAATAATGTCCAATTCTTGCTTCGACCCTAAAATCCACCTGAGCTCCAACAGCATAATTCGCAGGACCTGACACTACGTTACCTTGTAAATATAATTCTGGTGTCGATGACTGAAAACCTTCTCCAAACGGATCTATGTATTGAACTGTTGAACCCCAATCCTGCCACTCATCACCAAAAGATCCCTTAGACTGAACAAAAAAATACAGATAATAGTTAATACCGTTTGAGTCCTTATATGGTGTGAAGGGTTGATTTTTTATTGTAACCTCTATATGTTTATGTACAATGTTTCCTGGTATGTTGAGGGTTATTTCTTGTCCAGTGTATGTGTCAATAGTAGTTGTCGTTGAAGGTGGGCTATCATAGTAGGAGTCAACAAACTTTACAGTGAATTGTGGAACAGACGGCTTAGACACAGCCTGCACATTTACAGGTGAAACTGTAAGCACCAGTAAACTTGACAGTAACAAAATAACAAACAGCATTGTCAAAGTTTTATTTACAGAGTTCATACTTAATACGTGACGGGTAAGCGAATAAAAGGCTTTACCCAAATCACCCCCAACAACCAAAAATTCCTAAACAGCAGATTTTTAATATCTGTGCTTCTAAAATACTTCCACATACAATAGAGCAAACAATAAAAAATAGTCACCAGTTCAAAAGACCTGATAACTTGGTTTGGTAGGTGTTATTTTGGATTTATCAGTAGTTAGATTTGTTGGATTTTAGGGTTTGTTTCGCCAAAGATGCCTATGTTTATAGCCTCGGTAATTTGGGTCATACAATCTACGTTTGAGAGTTTGTTTAAGAGGGGATAGTTAGTTTTGTTTAGGAATGCTGCATCTATGGAGACGGGAGAATTTGCAGCAAATATGCCTATGTCAGGTATTATGGGGTTGCCGGGGCTTGGGACGCAGTCGCAGTGTTGGGTTATGTCTTTGGCAAAGTTGACATAGGATACTTTGTGGGGTTTGAATGTTTCAAGTACGCCTAGAGCTGCTGAGGCTAGGGCTTTGCAGAGGTTTTCTTGGTTTACATAGTGTATGGCGTTTGTGGGGCATTCGTTTTTGCAGGCGGGGCAGCGCATGCATAAGGGGGAGGTTATGTGGGCTTTTTTGTTTATAATTTCAGGTAAGTTATCAGGGCAGGCTGTTTTGCATGTTTTGCATCCGGTGCATTTTGTTTGATCAACAGCTATGTCTATGGCGCGGTGTTGTTGTAGTTTTCCTGCTCGGGAGGTGCAGCCCATGGCTAGGTTTTTAATAGCTCCGCCAAAGCCACTAAGATCATGTCCTTTGCAATGTGAAACCACTATCATAGCATCAGCTTCAGCAATTGCACCTGAGACTTGGATCTCAGAGAGGACTCCGCGAGTTTTTACTGTACGACTATTTTCGCTTCTTAAACCATCTGCAGCTATGAAGGGGGCCATGTTAAAACCATTCATCAAAGCTGTTTGTATATGATCATAAGCATTGTGCCGCTGCGCAAGATAATAAGTGTTTGAGTCAGTAAGAAAAGGCTTACCACCAACATCTTTGACTTTTTGAATAATATGATGAACAAAGAAAGGCTGTACATAACTAGGATTACCCAACTCGCCAACATGCAATTTAACAGCAACTAAATCGCCCTTTTCAATACCATTAAACGTTCCAGCTTTCTCATAGAGCCGTTCAGCCTCCAAAAGCAAATTTTGGTCAGCATCCCACGGCACAAAATAAACAGACAACGTAAACAGCTCCAATAAGAGATTACGACTATTTGTTACTTATAAAAAAATCGCCCAAATCAGATCATAAAACAAGCTTTCATTGAAGGGCAAGAACAAAATACCGGCAATGTGCGGCATAATTTAGGTCGATTTACGAGGCATACAAAGGTTGTTTCTCAGCTCACACTGGTTGATTTAATTTTGCAAATCTGGCACTCCATCAACCACCAACTATTCCATCAACTACAAAACAAAGCTCTAAGTATATTTAAGTGACCACCTCAAAAACAAACAAAAAGGCACATCCTTTTTATCCACAAAACTCAATCAATAAACAGGTAATCACCATGAAAGTTATCGCATTTAACGCAAGCCCAAGAGAAAACGGAAACACCGCCACCCTAATCCAACATGCCCTAAAAACTCTGCAAAAAGAAAACATAGAAACAGAATTCATCCAACTCGGCGGCCAACTAATTCAAGGCTGCACCGCATGTGGAACCTGCAGGAAACTACAAAACAAAGAATGCAAAATCATAAATGACAACATTAATCTATACATCAAAAAATGGTTCAATCCGATGGCATAATATTGGGCTCACCTACATATTTTTCAATGATGACCTCTGAACTTAAAGCCCTAATTGACCGCGCCGGCTACGTTAACAGATCCAATAATGGCCTATTTAGACGTAAAGTGGGAGCTGCCATAGTTGTGGCACGAAGAACAGGAGCTATGCCCACATTTGATGCCATTAACCATTTTTTCCTCATAAGTGAAATGATTGTGCCTGGTTCATCTTATTGGAATATTGGCGTTGGTTTAAAAGAAGGAGATGCAGAAAAAGATGCCGAAGGCATAGCAACCATGGAGACTTTGGGCAAAAACATGGCATGGCTACTAAAGAAACTAAACCCCTAAATTTTTACCAAATAACATTTTTTCTATATTGTACTTTTTCAAAACTTATCGTACAATCATTATTAATTTATTTTATTTTATAAATATTTTATATTATAGGCAGCCTCCGAAAACCTCTTAACTAGCAAGGTGTAATGTGCAGTAAAGGCAAAGTAGGGAAACTGTATGGGTCAACTGCACTTATTTGGAGCAAAAACACAACTAGAAATATTAACAAAACTAGGCGATCCATTAACAAAAGCAAATCAACTCATTGATTGGGAGATATTTCGCAAACCAATCGAAGATGCCATACGAAAAGACCTAACAAAAGGCGGCAGACCACCCTACGACGTTATACTTATGTACAAAATCACCATGCTACAACAATGGTACGGACTAGCAGACATGCACGTCGAATACATGATAAACGATCGTCTCTCCTTTATGCGCTTTCTAGGCTTAGAAATCGGCGATAAAGTACCCGACGGCAACACGATCTGGGATTTCAAAGAAGCACTAAAAACAAACAATTTAGACAAAAAACTATTTGACACCTTCAACAAGACACTTGAAGAAAAAGGCATAATCACCCACAAAGGCTCCATTGTTGATGCCACATTTGTCACAGTCCCCATACGTCATACAACAAAAAAGGATGATGAACATTTGAAAAAAGGTGAAGAACTTGAGGATCTACCCGCAAAATGTGCAGAGCGAGTTGAGAGGAGTGAGGTAAAGAGTCAGGATAATGTAGTTGCGCAAGTGGATGTGGATGCGCGTTGGACTAAAAAGGGTGAGGAATCGTTTTTTGGATATAAGAATCATGTAAAATGTGATAGTGATAGCAAAATAATTACGGCGTTTAGTGTTACTGATGCGTCTGTTCATGATAGTTTGGAGTTTGTTGGTTTGGTTGATGAAAAAGACCGTGATGTTAAAGCAGATAGTGCGTACATTGGTACTTATAGGGATGAGATTTTAAGACTGTTTCCAAGTGTTAGGGTTCATGTTTGTTCTCGTGCGTATCGTAATAAGCCGCTTACTTTTGAAGAAAAAGAGAACAATAAGCTTATTGCGCGTGTGCGTTGTAGGGTGGAGCATGTGTTTGGGTATATGACGCGGTTTATGTGTGGTGTTTGTTCTCGTGTTCATGGTTTGGGTCGTGTTGGTCGGGATGTTGCGTCTAAGAATTTGGCGTATAATTTGCGGCGTTATGTGTTTCTTGTGGGTTAATTGTGTCTAATGTTGGAAATATGTGGGTTGGTGGTGTTGGTGGGTTATTTTTTGGTAGGGTTTGGTGTTTGTTTTTTCTAAAAATTAGACTTTTTTGTTTTATGAAAAGCTGATTTTGTTGTTATCGCTTCTAAAGTACAAAAAGTGAGTTTTCGGAGGTTGCCATGAGTTTCGCAAGAAGTCTAATGAACAAGGTTTCTTGCTGAGGTTTACTGAATTTAAGAAGTTAAAACACAATAATACGGCTTTGTCAAAAATTAGTTAAAACAATCATTTTTCTATCTAATTGTTTCTTTAATTCCAGAGAAAAAGTAAAAATCCACGCGTAAAAAATTAACAATGAACAACGCTGAATTAACCCTGCCCACTCATTAAGGCCACTTGTTGTGGGTTGAGCAAATTTCATCAGTACAACAATAATGGCCATAATAAGGCTAACAAGAAAAGTCCATGTTTGCATATGCTTCCAGTTTGAATCAATACGAAAACGCCGCCAGAAAACAAAGCAACAAACAGGCGATAACGCAAAAACCATTGCACCAAAAATACCATGTAACATACCTTGAACGCTCATCTGGTTATCAAACATTGATGCAGGGTCAGTTACTAAGGGACCAGATACAAAATAGCATATAGCAATGAACATCAGCAATACAGGACCAGCTCGTGATGCTTTTCCGTCTGTAAACGCTTTTGAGACACCAACAGCAAAAATCATTAGACACAAACCCAAAAACATAAAGTTTACAATTTGAATCCATCCTTGCGGGCCTATTGAGAGTTCGCTCACATACATCTGTAAGGGATTATAATCAGAACGCAAAAAACCCAACAATGTAAACGTTATCGTGAACACTACAGTTCCAATAATGCCTGCCCATGGAGCGACTCTTTTTATCATGAACTAATCCTCTTCACTTAGAGTACACCTACATAAAAACTCTGCTGCAACTATTTTTCAAGAGCACAAAAATCAAAACACAACAAAGAACGATCGTCTGAGAAAGAATTCAAGGAGCCCATAACTTCATCTGGTCATTAGTTGAAAAACTATTATCAACAACAAAAAGAAAAATGAACAGTTACAAGTGCCGATTAAACTTACCTAAAAGTGAGAAATACCGCACGACCATTTTTTCATACTTTTCAGGCATACAGAATCTTAAAATATAAACCTGCAAAACACTAAAAACCAAGAAAGTGCCTTCGGCGCAAATTAACTAGACCTTACCAATTTGCATAATCAAAATCATCATCCCACTCATCATAAACCAAACCACCATCACCATCAGGTCTAGTTACGCCCACAAGATCCATAGCATAACCACAACTAGAACACAAAACAACATCCCTCTTTGACCTAACAGGCACCTTTTCACAACTAAGCACAGTAAGCACTTTCTGAAGCTTAGCCGAAGTACGCCTAGAATACAAACCATAATACCAAATAAGCTTCAAGTTCTTATCAGGAATAAGCCGAACCAAACGATCAATAAACTCAAAAGCATGAAGCGACACAAACTGCTTAACCTTATTCTCATCCATATACCAATAAGTCACCATATTAGTCTCAACATTAAAATCAGAAATCCTATACCCAGCAATAACAGGATGCCGAAGATAACGCCCAACATAACCAGCAATCTACCTATTGCTTAGAGACTCTACATTTAGCATAAACATAAAAACCATCCCTATACTCCCTAAACAAACGGTCAATTAACCGACTGTTCTCCAAGGACCTAGATAACACCCGTTTAACCATCGTTAAAAGCTGATACTGCCAAATACGCCTCAAAGCACCATACTCCAAAAAAGAAACAGAAACACACTCACCAGCCCTCGTTAAACCACCCTCAGTGAGCAAAACATGAACATGAGGATTCAAATTCAACTCCTCACCATAAGGATGCAACACACAAACAACACCCGACACAGCCCTATGCTTGTCCTTGAGCAACTGCTGCACGGTATTACTAACCGCATCCATAAGCACCTTAAACAAACTCTGATAAGCTTCAAACATGACCCACAGTTCCTCAGGCATAGTAAAAACCATATGACGATGAGGCACCACAAAAAGCCTATCAACCAACTCATCAACCCATTGATCAGCATGTTTTTTGCCACATTGCGGACAAATCCGACTCTTACAAGCCAACGGAACAATTTTAGTGGTGTCACATTTTGCACACTTATAGGTTAAAAAAACCATACTTGGGATCACGACAATGTAACATTTTTTTCTACTTCGTCGATTTTATACTGTGAGAGGCTTGGATTCATAACTTTGAACCGCTCCCAGTTTTGTGTAAGCGACAGAATGTTTTTGATGGCAATTTTGAAGGTCGCTGCCCTTCAAAAAGAAGGCAGCTCAATTATATAAATTCGTTAACAACAAAAAAACCTCAACCGTATGATCCGCACAACCATTCTTATCTCACCTTACACCATAAAACTGTGTTCCACGATCACTAATACATTCCCTAATGCTTATATTATAAGTAGACCGACAAACATCCAATGCTTGTTTTAGCAGCAAAACAAAGATAAACCGTAACTTTTCCAAGTTACCCCCATGAGATTTTTATCAGATCTGAAAATACTTCAAGAATCTGCTCAGTCTTCTTTGGCAAAGCACACAAATACT
>Ga0209737_10001318_pt1 | contig 17937 bp, 13 predicted proteins | sample TergutCu122P3_FD_187284 | JGI IMG/M metagenome (GOLD analysis project Ga0209737, IMG submission 187284) | Cubitermes ugandensis P3 segment gut microbial communities from Kakamega Forest, Kenya - Cu122 P3 (SPAdes) (version 2) | ecosystem: Host-associated > Arthropoda: Insects > Digestive system...
GGGCGTTGTGTAAGCCTAAAAAGACCCTGGCATTTTCTGGAATTGGCACGCGCATTCCCTGATGAAAAATTTGTGATGTTATTAGGACAAGATGACCTGTATCTCCAGCGATGGATTTTGCAGGACGCTATTTGCATAGATAACCTTGATATCATATTCGATGTGCCTTATGCAAAGACATGGGACTATTTACGCAGAGCAAAACTATTTGTGGGCACTTCCGCAATGGAGGGGAGTCCAGTCACATACTTGCAGGCGATGGCTGCCGGTGCGCCCATTCTATCCCTTGCATACGATGGGGGATTGGCGGAACAAGGGCTTATGTCTCATGGCCAGGATAATATTGAGCGGCTTAAGGCAATGCTTGCTGATGCACTTCAAAATCCGGAGGAACTGCGTGTGCAGTCAGTGCGAGCCTGGGATTACTTTGGGAAACACCACGCTATGGATGTCTGTGTGGGGCAATACCGTGGGTTCTTCCAATCGCTTTTCCGATAAACGCCTATAGTCTCACGTGCTATAATCAAACGAAAATGGAATTGTGAGGAAATGACTGTGCCAAAAAAGGTAATAACGCTTCTTGGAACACGTCCGGAGATTATCCGCCTCTCGCGCGTAATCGCACTTCTTGATGAGCATCTGGGCAAGAACCATATTCTTGCTCATACGGGACAAAACTATGACGATCGGCTTGACGGACTATTCTTTCGGGAAATGAATATGCGTGAGCCTGATGCCTACATGGGTGTCCGCGCTGATACATTTGGCGCACAGGTTGCACAGATTATCGAGAAGAGCGAGGCGCTGTTTTTGCATGAGCAGCCCGATGCGGTGCTCATATTGGGTGACACCAATACGGGGCTTGCGGCGTTTGTTGCAAAACGCTTGGGCATTCCGGTCTACCATTTGGAGGCAGGCAATCGCTGCTACGATGATTCAGTTCCCGAAGAGGTGAATCGCCGTGTCATTGACCATAGCTCCGATGTTCTTTTGCCGTACACATATAATAGCGCGCGCAATCTTGAGAGTGAAGGCATTAAATCCGAGCGCATCATTGTGACAGGTAATCCCATTAAAGAAGTGCTTGATTTCTACAGCGAACAAATCCAGGCAGCCGATCCATTCAGCGAATACGACGTTGAGCCGGACAAGTATATTCTTGTGACCGCACATCGTGCAGAGATGACTGATGTTCCACATAGGCTAACAGCGCTTATTGATGCGCTTGGTCAGGCTGGTGATAAATACGATATGCCGGTTCTGGTTTCGCTTCATCCACGTACGCGCAATAAGATGGATGCGCTGGGCATTGTCCCGAACAAACGCATTAAGCTTTTTCCACCGATGGGTCTCTTTGAATTCGTGCGTCTTGAGAAGGAAGCGTTTTGCGTGCTAAGCGACAGCGGCACAGTTCAGGAGGAGTGTTGTATCTTCGGAGTGCCGACCGTAACGATGCGAGATGTTACTGAACGACCGGAGACAATCGAGTGCGGAAGCAACGTGCTTGGCGGGGTGGACGCAGACCGTATTCTTCCCTTGATGGATGAGATGATTGCGCGTCGTGGTCAATGGGCGCCACCCGAAGAGTACATGCGGGATACTGTTGCTCAGACGGTTGTCGATATCATGTTGGGGGAACAATAGTGAGCGTGAGTCGTGTATTGGTGCTTGGGGCGAGCGGCATGCTGGGGCACGAGGCGGTTCGTGTGCTTGCGCCTGACTATGAAGTATTCGCCGCGTTTCGCAATGCTGATGGTTTTCCCGATCTTGGAATACCTGCAAACCGTATGCTCTCGGGACTTGACGCGTTCGATATCTCGACTGCGCGTGCATTATTCGATGTGGTACGACCTGATATCGTCATCAATGCCGTCGGCATCATCAAGCAGATAGATGATTCTAAAGCGGCAGTGCCATCGATTACCGTGAATTCTCTATGGCCACACCAACTGGCTACTTTGTGTGAAGAGTTCGATGCGCGCCTTATTCATCCGAGTACCGATTGTGTTTTTAGCGGTGAGAATTGCCCTCAGGGTGGCTATCGTGAAAGCGATGCGCCTGATGCGCGAGATCTCTATGGACGCTCGAAACTGCTTGGGGAGCTGGCCGAATATCCCCACGCTCTTACTGTGCGCACTTCAATAATCGGATGGCAAATTGGACTGCAGAATTCGCTAATCGGTTGGTTTGCGCAACATCGCAACGATTCCGATCTTAAGGGGTATACGCAAGCCATTTTTAGCGGGCTTTCCACAACACTTCTTACTGAAGTCGTACGTGATTACGCATTTGAGCATCCTGAGCTTCACGGCCTTTACCATGTATCACTTGCTCCTATCGATAAATACACCTTACTTTCGAAGCTTGCGACAGCCTGTGATTGGGATGTTGATCTTGAGCCATTCGATGAACCGCTGGTGAACAAGACGCTTAACAGCGAACGTTTTCAGGCAGGAACCGGATGGGTGCCACCTGAGTGGGATGCGGTGATTGAGAATCTTGCAGAGCAATACCACTCGAGCGTTGCAGTAAATGAGTTGACTTCGGGATGATAACCCTTTTTTTCGATAACCCTCGAATAGGCCATGTGCTCGATCCCGATTCCTTTGCGGAGCTACGGTTTGGAGGCATACAGGTTCAGATGGCACATCTCATTCAGGGTCTACTCCAAACAAGAGAATATAAGATCGTGATTATTTCCGATGAGCCGTTTATTTATCCAGGCGTTGAGATTCGCTCAAAAGCAAAACTTATTCAGCGTGGTGTACCGATTCTTTCCCGATGGATTAATAAGAATCGTAGGAAACGAGTTTTTGCTGCAGATACTCCTCGTCGTGTTTTCCTGCAATCCCACATTAAAGATGGACATATGACTGACGAGGCTATTTTTGCTGGTGTTGAAACGGTCTTTCGTGTGAATAGCGACTCTTTAGTGGATGATTCGCATCCCACCTCATCTGCATATCTTGATTTACTGCATTCCTATTTCTCAAAATTCGATATTATTATTTGTCAATCAGCCTATCAGCAGCGACTCTTGCGTGAGCGATGGAGGATCGAAGCTCCAATTGTCACGATGGGAACAAAACCGATTCAATTGGCAGTAGAAAAGAGTGAGCTGCTATGGGTAGGGCGGTGCACTCCTTTTAAGCAGCCGTGGCTCTTTCTTGAATTGGCGCGCAGTTTTCCTGAGCATGCGTGTCGTATGGTTCTATCGATTGCCCGGTCAGTCGATGCCGATCTTGCCGACGCACTTGCGATCAATGCCAAGGATATACCGAATCTTACCATTGAGCGAAATGTTTCCTATGCCGATATGCCTGAGCGCTATGCGCGTGCGTGTGCGTTTGTGAGCACTTCGCTTGTCGAGGGTGCGCCTAATGTTTTTGCCGAGGCAGGCATGGCGGCTACTCCCGTCTTTTCGCTCGCTGTCAATCCTGCCAACATGCTCGATGAGGGTGAGCTTGGCGCGTGTGCTGACGGTAATTTTGGATACTTACACAATTTGCTCAGAGATTATCTTGATGAAACTCCTGAGGTGCGAGCTGAGCGCCAGAGTCGCGCACATGAATTCGCGCAATCACAGTGGAGCGTTGGCAGAATGGTAGAGAGCTATCGGCGCGTCTTCGAGCATAAAGCGAATGCGCGGAAAAGCGTATAAAGGTGTTGCTCTAATGGACATGCAGCCTTTTAAGGGCATACGCATATGTATGCTCATAAATAACGATATTGTTCGTGATGGGCGGGTTCTCAAGAAGGCGCGGGCACTATGCGTAGCCGGAGCAGAGGTGCTGGTTATCGGGCAGGGAGAAAAGAGGAGTTCGCGGCTTGACGCGGAACCGTTTGAGTCTGTGGTCGTCGCCACACCCAGCGCAGATTTCTTGCCGCGGCTCGGCAGAGAGGATGTTCCCTGGTTGATTCGAGTGTTCACGAACCTAACGTATACGAAGCTAAAATTCTTGCTGTTGAAGCACACGCTGATCACAAACCAATTCCTTAATCGGCGTATGGTAAAACCAGCAGTACGTTTTTCTCCTCATGTTGTGGAGGCCAACGATGTATTCACAGGATTAGCCGCACTAGATATCGCTCAGCAGACTGACAGCGCACTTACATATGATAGCCATGAGTATTTCCACCAATATTTCTCTGGGCACAATAGCGATCAGCATCTGCAGCAATACTCGGATGGAATTGAGGAGGAGCTTTTCGTCTGTGTGCAGCAGGTGTTTGCTCCCTCCGAGGCAATTGCGCGCGAGATTAACTCACGTTATCCGCATTTAGAGGTAGCTGCTCTGCTGAATAGCATGCCTTTTGAACCGCAAGAAGTGTTGCCAGCGCATCATCCAGTTCGACTGCTCGATCAGACGAGTATGCGCACTTTCAACAATCATGAACTTGTTATTGAGGCAATGCGGCTGCTGCAGGGAAAAGCAACTTACACCATACAGGGCCAGTGTCTCAATGAGGAGTATCGCCAAAAACTCAAGAACATCATCATTGACTACGGGCTGCAGAACAGCGTTTTTTTGGACGGACCATTTGCTCCGGATGAGGCAGTCATGTGCGCTCACGCTTTCGATATCGGGCTCGCATCATATTCGTTCGCTGTCCCCAGCAAGAATCTCACTCTTGCGAATCGGATATTCACTTATCTTAATGCTGGGCTTGCTGTTGCGGCATGTGGAAGCGAAGCGAATATGCAGATGCCTGGATTTGATGAGTATGGCACAATCCTCGACATATCATCACCACAAGGGATAGTTGATTCACTGCTACCACTTATCGATGATCCTGCGCTCCTAGAGCACAAGAAAAGATGCGCATATGCTTGGGCCGCTGTTTTTTCGTGGGAGCATCAGGCAAAAAAATATGTGGACGCATATAAAACTATAGTAGAGAAGCTTTTGGGAGGCGAGCTATGAAGCCGCAGGTAGGCATAGCGATTGCAGCGCATGATGCCGAGAGTTCTCTGGAGCGCGCAATCGAATCGGTGCTCGCGCAAACCGATGGCAAATGGCGGCTCGCGATCGTTGATGACGGATCCACCGATGATACTTCTGCCATTGCCCAAAAATATGCGTCACAAGATAGCCGAATAATGCTCGCTCTTCAAGAGAATGCTGGGGCAGCTGTAGCGCGCAACACAGCCTTCTCGATGCTTAATACCGAATGGATTGCCTATCTCGATGCTGATGATGAACTATCTCCTGTGTATGTTGCAGAGATGCTTAGATTCATGGAGCAGTATTCGGATTATGATTTTTATTCGTGTAATGGACTTGTTATAATGCCCGATGGGGTAAAGCGTCCATATAGGAGCATTACTGGGCCGCGAGAGATTACTCTTGCGGACATGTTTCACGGGTGTCAAATAATCAGCGGCGGCACCCTGCAGCGCAAGAGCACATTCCTCGAGACCAAGGGGTTCAATCCACACCTTCGCCATGCAGAGGACTATTGTTATTGGCTCAGCACCATGGCAGGAGGCAAGCGCCTCATGGTGACCGATAAGATTCTTTATTTTTATTATGCGAACAAAGAAACTGGAAAATCGCATCACATTTACGGCAAGATTAATGCATCTGCGCAGATACAGGAGATAGTAGCGCAGAAGGAGCTCAGCTCAGAAGAGCGATGTGCTGCTCAAGAGGGGATTATTAGCCTTAGGATGGCAATGGCACGTGATTACTGGACATCGGACGATGCGTATCGTGCAAAAATCATTAATGATGGAAGCATAGATCAAGATATCAAGCAGATGTTGGCGCAATCACGGCGTGTGCTGTCTGGCGTATATGCAGAAAGGATACAAGAGAAGCTCAACAAGATGTTAGGCGTGCACATTGGCGGTTTCGTCTGGCGCCTAGTTTTTCTGCCTTACAGAATCATAAGGGCGGCATATCGGCGGACAAGAAATCTGTTGAGATGTCATTTGGCATAGGTGTGAAGTAGCTATGGATAGAGCAATCGTCGGGATTATCATTGCGGCATACAATGCCGAGGAAACACTTGCACGTGCACTTGATTCTGTCTTGGAGCAGACCTGTGAATCATGGCAGGCGGTGGTTGTCGACGACGGATCGACTGATAGAACATTCGAGGTCGCCTCCTCTTACGCAGTCTCTGATAGTCGGGTTACGGTAGTGTCTCAAGAAAACAAAGGTGAAGCGGCTGCTCGTAATGCAGCCCTTCCCCTGCTCTCGACCGAGTGGGTAGTATATTTGGATTCTGATGATAGTTTTGCGCCCAACCATCTTCAGAGGCAGCTGGAGTTTGCAGGAGAAAACCTAGGGTTTGATGTATATGCTTGCAATGGGAACATGATCGTATCAGATGGAAGCCGCACACTTTTTTCCGATATTGCTGAGCCCGTGGAGATTACATTTGAGTCACTGCTTCTCAAGTTTGTGATTATGGGCGGCGGTTCTTTGCTGCCGCTAAAGGTTTTGCGAGAATATGACGGATTCAACGAGGAGGCCTACACTCCGGATTTTGATTTGTGGCTGAGAATGCTTGTGGACGACAAGAGAATCATCATGAATCCAGAAGTGCTCTATAATTATTACGTTGGGCATGCATCAAACAAGACGAGCTCTACTGAAAAAACAATACTGGCGTCAATAATGGTTCTCGATGATATCATGCATACGAAAAGTCTATCTGTAAAGCAAATTGCAATTGTGCGGCAGGCTATAGAAAAAAGATACGAAACTATTGAGCGATACAGAGAGCACCTTCGCATGCTAGCACAGCGCGAAGCGATTCTTGTGCGCATTGAGGCGCTTTTTGGAAAGCGTATCGCAAATATCCTCATTCGGTTTGGCAGGCGGTGGTCACGCTACTTGATGCCCTTGCGCAAAGCGATGATAAGAGTGGCTGGAAGATGAGTGTATCGCCATTACTGACTTTTATTATGCCGGCGCACAATGCGCAGGAGACTATCCGGGAATCATTGGATGCATTGATTGCACTGGATGATCCTTGCTGGCTTTGCATTATTGTCAATGATGGCTCGACGGATGATACTCTTACAATTGCTGACGGGTATCGTATCCGAGACTCACGATTCAGTGTCATTAGTCAGAGGAATGGCGGAGTTGCTGCAGCGAATTGGGCAGGTGTTCAGGCATGCACAACGTCTCACTATACTATTTACCCTGCAGATGACTTCGTAAAGTCTTGTTATCTCTCGGTATTTCGAAGGCAAAGAGAGAGGCATCCCGAGGCTGATGTTTTTGTTTTTGCCGGTGCACTTAGATATCCTGATGGCAAAGTTGTTGAAGTCGACGGTTCCCGTTTTATTGAAAATGATACTTTGGTGGAATTAATCCGCGGGAGCTTTTTTAGTCTTGGGGCAGCGGTCAAAGTAGATGTCTGCAAAGACCTGGGTGGCTGGAATTCCCGCTTCTATACAGAAGACTACGATTTTTGGGTTCGTGCATGTTTACATGGCTGCAGCTTTGTTTTTTCTAACGAGTCGCTTACTGTGGCACAGGTTAGCGATTCCCAAAAGTCGGCGGATTTACTGCGCATGTTTCAGAGTGATTTGGCGATCATGGTTGAGCTTTACGCTCAAAAGGATCTGTCATCTGAAGCTTACCTTGCCATTGAGGAGCGCACAAGGATTCTTAGGCGTCATATCTTGGGCCAAAAACTGAAAAGGGTACTCGAGATGTTCCTCGGAAGGCGATTTGGTATAGCGGTATGGGATATTGTGCGAAGGATAACCAAGTGAGCAGCCCACACATCCTCATAATTCCCAGCTGGTATCCAACGATTGATAACCCAACCGCAGGCGCTTTTATAAAGCAGCAGGTTGATGCGCTTGAGATGGCGGGATGTAGTGTGGACGTGCTCTATCTTGACAAAAAATACTCACGCCTGCAGCTCATAACCTCGCTTGCAGGCAACTATTCTGATGCATTTGATGGTGTGCATAAAGCAGGATTTACGCCCGATATTATTCATGTGCATGCGCTATGGCCAGCTGGGCTGGGTGCAGTAGCGATTTCAAAGAAATATGATATCCCCTTTGTGGTGACCGAGCACTCCGAAGAGTACTCGCGTGGCACTGAGCGCAAACTCATCCGCACGCCGGGAATGTTGCCGTTTGTCCTGCGACCGCTCGCTCAAAAAGCAGCAGCCTACATTGCTCCCAGTACGTGTGCAGCAAAGCGTCTTGAGGAGCTAGGGCTCTATTCGCCCGTGCAGGTGATCTCCAATGTGGTGCCCGTGCGTCAACCGGCTCCGCTTTCCACAAAAGAACCCAAGCGCATCGTGCATGTGTCGCAGCTTGGTCCCGCAAAGAACCTATCGCTATTGTTGCGGGCAATCGCGCGTCTTCGAGATCGCAGGAACGATTTCGTGCTAGATATCGTCGGGGATGGGCAGTGCCGTGACAAATACGCAAAGCTCGCATCGGAGTTGCACCTTGATGGTGCTGTCGGATTCCACGGTCGCGCCTCTACGGATGAGGTTAACGCCCATCTTGATAGGGCCGCCTTCGGCGTTCTGGCAAGTGACCATGAAACATTTTCGGTTTTCGCGGCCGAATGCCTGATGGCAGGGCGACCAGTCGTATCAACACGTTGCGGTGGTCCCGAGGGGTTTATCGGTAGTGAGCAAGGCATGCTTGTTGACACTGGGAATCTCGACAGCCTTGTTGCCGCACTTGACCATATGCTCGATCACTATACTGACTACGATCCGATCGCACTTAATGCATATGCCGCCGAGCGGTTTTCCCCATCAGTTGTTTCTCAGCAGTTGCTTGAACTCTACGCGGATGTGCTGGGAGGTTCGCGGTGAACAAAATGCCTCTCTTCAGCATAATTATTCCTGCATTCAACGCGGCTGAAACCATTGGCGAGACCCTCGGGTCTGTCATCGCCCAAACCTATGAGGGTGAATATGAGGCGATTATCGTCAATGATGGTTCGACCGATTCGACAGAACAGGTGGTAACTTCGATTGCAGAGGGTAATCCACGACTTACCCTTGTCAACCAGACAAATGCAGGAATCGCATCTGCGTATAATACAGGAATCGGTCGTGCGAACGGAGAGTGGATCGTCATGCTTTCTGCCGACGATGTGCTTGAGCCAGATCACCTGGATACCTTTGCCCGGACAATCGCCGAGTACCCGGAGGTTGCGCTACTATCCAGTAACGGCTACTTTCTATATGACGATGGCAGGCGCGCAATCGTTTATCCCGAAGCACCGTGGTTTGGCGAGCAGGAGTGTGCTCTTTCCGATCTTTTCGATCAATGCTTGTATGCTACGGGTATTGCGCTCAAAAAGAGCGCATGCGAATCAGCGGGCGGGTTCATTGCCGATCTGTATGCGGAGGACTACTATTTGTTCCTACGCATGCTTGCAGGTGGATATCGACATCGTTATATTCCAAAATGTCTGTCACAACACCGCCGCAATCGCCGACAACGTTCGGCCCAAGGGCTTTCGATGAGGCAGACAGATCTTGCGAGCATAGAGCGTATTGCCCGTGAGTTCAGCCTGACCACCGAACAGCAGCAGGCGTTTGAGGGCGCGCGCAAGAAGCTCCAAAACAATATCAGGCTCAGGCGTCGCCTTTACCGCATCGCGGGTCCTTTGCTGGCTGAACGTGCAATCGAAACATTTAGGCGCGAATAATATGAGAGTTCTAATGATTACTGCGGGGAATACGAGTGCTGGTGGCGGAGAAAAGCACGTACTTGATTTGTCTAGCGGGTTTATCAAGCGTGGACATAACGTTATGGTAGTTGCTCCAATCGGAGGCGATGTTCTCGACAGAGCAAGTGATTTGGGATGCGAGACACAGGGAGTGGAGTCGTGGAATCCACTATCTGCCAAAATCCATCACGCGCTCGCTCGATTGATACATGATTGGAAGCCGGACATTGTGCATGCGCATGGACCACGCGCCGCTTATTTCGCCAGACATCAAAGTGCAGAAGTGCATTCACGTCTGGTATACACCATACATGGTATTCATGCAGGGCATGGCATGCTGGGTGCCGTCAAACTTGCAGTTGAGCGTCGCGACAAGCAGAAAGTGGTCGCATACATAGTGACGTGTCGAGCGGATTTTGATCAGGGCGAGCAGATGGGTATCCTCGTTCCGGATATTACGCGCATCATCTATAACGGGGTGCCCGACCCCCAACCAACTACCTCTGGACGGTTTCGTGCCCAGATGAATATAGATTCCGCTCGTCCTCTCGTTTTGCACGTAGGGCGCATCTCTCAGCCCAAAGATCACCCAACACTTCTTGCAGCATTTGATCGAACATGGAGTATGCTTTCAGGTGCCATGAAACCGGTACTCGTGCTCGTCGCGTCAGGCTCATCGTGTGACAGGGCTTTTTTGCGGCGTCGCATTAATCGTTTGGATAGTAGGAGCGATATATATCTTTTAGATGTGCAGACCGACCTTGCTCCGCTCTATACCGATGCCGATATTTTTATGCTCTCCTCTCTGTGGGAGGCGCGTCCCTACGTCTTAGTCGAGGCGATGCAATACCAGTGTGCTGTGATCTCCACCGATGTCGGTGGAGTCAACGAGGTTGTCACAGATGGCAAAACGGGCATACTCGTACCCCCAAAGAGTCCCGAGCAACTAGCTCAAGCACTCTGCAATATCATCGTTGACCATGATGTGTGTGGACGATTGGCGATTGCCGGACAAGAGTCGATTGTCGGTCGCTTCACTCTTGACGAGATGGTTGATCGCACGCTTGAAGTGTATCAACAAGCACTCGGCACACCTGTGAGATAATAGCGCCTATGTCACAGCGAACATTCATCATATTCTCTGTCCTGCTTGATGCGGTGTGCATCGTCGGTGGAACGGTGCTTGCCTACTTCGTTCGCTTCTCTGGTCAGCTTCCCGCGCATAACTTCAACGCATTCCTTCTCGCCGCGCCATTCATCTTGTGCGCTTATTACATCGCAGGGTGGATCCATGACCTCTACAAGCCAGTCTATATGGATACCCCCTGGAGTATTACGCGCTCGACGTTTTTGACTACGATGACCGGTGCGTTGCTGACCGCTCTCATTCTGTTTCTGGGATCGAGCGCAACCGCCGCATTCGCGCGCTGGACCTTCCTGCTCAGCGTATGTATCATCTTTACGTTGTTCACCTTCTGGCGCATGGTCTTTCTGCGCGTGGGTTCCATCTCATGGCCGACCCAGCGTATTCTTATCCTCGGCACCGGCGATATGGCGCTCAACCTCGCCCGCAATCTTCAGAAGTACCACGAGAAACATCTTGAGCTTGTCGGATTCGTCTCAATGGATTTGACCGATGACTCGGCACATGACGAGCTTGCCCCGTTTGCTCCCCTTAGAGGAACGTATAAGCAGCTTCCTGACATTATCTCTGTCGCGAATGCGACGCGTCTCATAGTCGCGTCTCCTGCTGATTCGCGCGAGGTGATTGAGACGATCGCGCTTGTCGGCAAGAACAGTATCGCTATCGATATCGTCCCCAACATCTATGAAATCCTGCTTGCCTCAACGGACTCGATCGTGGGCGACATACCGCTCATCCACGCCACGGGCAAACAGCTGTCGGGATACGCGCGCATTCCCAAGCGTATTCTCGACCTTGTCATGAGCGCAATCGTTGCGCTTCTCGGCGCACCCGTTATGCTGATTGCTGCGCTCGCCATCAAGCTGGATGACGGGGGACCGGTATTCTACCTGCAAGAGCGCGTCGGCAAAGACGGAAGACTCTTCAGAGTTGTCAAGTTTCGAACGATGGAGCTGGACGCTGAAAAGGACAGTGGCCCCGTACTGGCGGAAGATGGCGATGTACGGATCACGCGTGTCGGCAAAGTATTGCGGACCTTTCGCATCGATGAGATGCCCCAGTTTCTCAACGTTATGCGCGGGCGGATGAGTTTCATCGGTCCTCGTCCGGAGCGCCCCTTCTTTTCCGATCAGTACATGCGCGATATCGAAGGCTATGACGAGCGGTTGCGCGTGCTTCCGGGCATCACTGGATTGGCTCAGATAAACGGAGGATATGCGACGACTCCAGAGCTTAAGCTCAAATACGATTTGATGTACGTCTACCACCAGTCGTTTCTTCTTGATCTGCAGGTCATGGCCGAGACTATCAAAGTGGTGCTGACCGGCAGGGGAGCACGTTAGCGAGTTGACAAACAAGTCGCTAGAATTCTTTCCCATGAGTTTTTTCTTTGTTATACTTGATACGTGCGCAGCATGGTGATGTTGTGCGTTGTACGTGTAATGTTTGTGGAGACGATAGGTTGTGCGTATGATTCATCCGATTGAAGCGTTTAGGAATCCGGTTTCGCGCCCTCGGGCCATTATTTGGACGTTCGCTGCGGTTGTAGCCCTTTTGCTCGTTGTGGCGGTCGCGATGGCAGCTACCACTTCATTTTGGTTCTGTGCAGAGATTTGTCATGCGGTGCAAGATGACAGCATCAACGCGTACCTCAATTCGACGCACAGCAATGTTGCGTGTGTATCTTGTCACTATAAGCCGGGCAAAAGCGTCCTTGCTTATTTTGAATCAAAAATAGCGGCTGCGGTCGGCGAGTTGCCCCCAACACTTCTGGGCACGTATCACATTCCACTTAATCCCTATAGCGAGATAGCGATGAACGGCTACAAGATGCCGAGTTTGCAATGTCTGTCGTGTCACCAGGGCGGCGATCGGTTCGTGACTCCTTCGCCCGGAATCATCATGGATCACGATATACATGATAGATATGACATCGCCTGCGCCGTATGCCACAACCGTGTCGGCCATATTGAGGACGGCATCGAACTTACGCTTGTCGATCCGCAATCGGGTGAGCCCGCATTTCCGCACTTAGACTTCATGAAGATGGATGCGTGCTATCGCTGTCATCGTCTCGAAGACGATGGTCTTGCAAAGTTCCCTTCACCGTTTAAAAACGCTGGCGGAGAGTGCGCCCTTTGCCACACCAGTGACTTCGACCTCGTTCCGCCAAGCCACAAGGTTGCTGACTTTATCGGTATCCACGGAAAGCTAGCGGTTGATGAGGATGCGCGCGTAAAAGAGAAGCTTCCTAAAGTCACCGAATACTTTGAATACAAATATAAGAAGTACGGCGGACCAAAATATGATGCCGAGAGTCAGGCTGTCAAGGATGTCCCCAACGGCACTCTTATTAATACGTGCTACACTTGTCACCCGATTTCCTTCTGTAACGACTGTCATGGTGGTGTAGAGATGCCTCATCCCGACGGATTCCTCACAAATCACGTGACCGAAGCGAGTCTGTACATGGAGGCATGTGAGATGTGTCATGGTGGTGCGGAAGCCTGTTCGATTTGTCATCATACTGCGCCGAATGTCGCAGGATTTGATTACGATCATTCGATTTCCTGGCTGGCACAACATTGGGTGCCGTGTGAGGTTGACGGTGCCGCGCAGTGCTTCGACTGCCACAAGCCTACGGACTGCGCTATCTGCCACGTACGGGGAACCGGAACGGTTGACTAAAGAAGACTGATGATCATAGTTTGGCAACAGCGCTCCATAATGGGGCGCTGTTTGTTTTTCAGCACGCATCTCATCGTGAGGAAAAACCAAACTCCGCATTCATGGCGAGGCAATCGCTGCGGTATAATATGTGTTTACCATCAAGCGAGCCGAAAGGCTTTACGAGGAGGACAGCTCATGATTTATACCTCACGATACGTACTACCCATCTCCCAGCCATACATTGAGAATGGTGCGGTCCTTGTCAAGGATGACAAGATTGTCGCGGTAGGACCCCTCGAAGATATCAAAGCCACCTACCCCGACGAGCAGATCGAGGACCTCGGCTCCGCCGCGATTCTGCCGGGATTCATCGATTGTCACACGCATCTTGATCACAGCGTCATGCGCGGGTTGGTCGAAGACAATGCGTACGCTATGTGGAAGTACCACATCATGCAAGCTGAGGAAAAGCTTGAGAAAGAGGACTGGATCGTCAGTTCGATGCTCGGTGCATTTGAGGCGGTATCGGCAGGAATCACGACCGTTGCCGATATTACGGCACACAAGACCACTCTCGATGTCGTCCAGCAAATCGGACTTCGCTCGATAATCTATCGTGAGGTTGAAACGATGGATAAGAAGAGAATCCCCGAAGTGATGGAGGCGGCGATCGCCGATATTGAGGCGTGGCGCGCTCAATCAGATTCAAGTCGCACTACGATAGGCATCGCACCTCACAGTGCGTACTCCTGTCATCCCGAGCTTTTTAGAAGTGTGGCGCGTTACGCCACAGACGGAACCCCCGTCGCGCTTCATCTTGCAGGAAGTGTTGAGGAGTACGACTTCGTCAAATACGGCTCATCGCGTCTGGCACGTGAGGTTCGCGATCAGTACGATGCGGACGCGCCGTTTTGGCTTCCCACCGGCGTCAGTCCGGTGCGCTACGTGTTGCAGTGGGAGATATTCGACTCACCGAACGTACTCGCTATTCACTGCACGCAGGTTGATGATGCCGATATCGAGATCTTTGAAAAGAAGGATATCTCGATCGCGTACTGTCCGCGGTTCAATGCGAAGCTCGGGATGGGCATCGCTCCGCTGCGTAAATTCATTGACGCGGGGCTTCGCGTGGGTATCGGCACCGATAGCCCGGCCGCCTCTAACGGGATGAGCATGAACGAGGAGATGCGCACCGATCTGCTGCTGCAGCGTGCGGCATTCGGGAAGAAGAGCTTCTTTACCGCAGCCGAGGCACTGCGCCTCGCGACGCTGGGCGGGGCGGAGGCGTTGCGTATCGATGATAAGGTTGGCTCACTTGAGGCCGGAAAACAGGCTGATATGATAGCGATCAGTCTCACGAAATCATCTCAGGTTCCAACGCTTGAGCCTGAGAGTGTCGTTGTCCACTCGTCCAATCCGAGCGAAGTGTTCATGACGATGGTCAACGGGGTTGTGATCTATCGTGACGGAACGTTTACCCATGCCGAGAGCACGAAGACAAAAGAGGCCGCAGAGGAGATAATCCTGAAACTGAGAAGCTAGGTGATAATTAATAAATCTTAACAAAAACAGACGCTCGTCTTCATCACAAAAAATACACAACTCATCACCGCTTTTGCTTGACAAGCAGGGCTCATCTTAGATAAACTACAAAATTGCTGAAATTAACCCTTTGAGACCCATAGAAGGAGGAATGCCTCGTGTCAAGCGCCACAGGTTCCCCTCTTGCTAACAACGCCGCCCGAGAGCGGCGTAGTTTTGCAAAAAGCCCAGAGATTTTGCACGTTCCTAACTTGATTGCAATCCAAAAGGAATCCTTTAAATGGTTTTGTAGCCAAGGACTCCAAGAAGTTTTTAACGAGATATCTCCCATCACCGATCGCGATGAGAGATTCAACGTAGTGTTCAAGGATCCGACGTTTGGCCAGCCTAAGAATACGGTGGACGAGTGCAAGGCGAAAGGTCTCACGTATCAAGCCTCGCTTCTCTCAACGGTCTATATTGTGAATCGCGAAACTGGCGAAGAAATGCAGAAAAACCTCATCTATCTGGGGGACTTCCCGATGATGACCGATCGCGCAACATTTGTTATAAACGGGTCGGAGCGCGTCATCGTCTCGCTGCTCCAGCGTTCTCCCGGCGTGTATTTCTCCATTGGCGAGCGTCGTGACAAGAAGATGTTTTACAGCGCGGAGATAAAGCCACATCGTGGTGCGCCGCTCTCTTTTGAGTTTGATAACCGTGACTGCATCCAGGCAACGGTAAATAGAAGTCGTAAGGTACCGGTCACTTTGTTCCTGCGTGCGATGGGTATTGCAGAGACTGACGCGGAGATTCTCGAACTATTCAACGAGGCTCCTGCCATCAAGAATACCCTTGCTCGTGATACGAGCACGAATCGCGAGGAGGCGCTGCTTGAGCTTTATAAGCGCCTTCGTCCCGGCGAGCACCCCACGCTTGAGGCCGCTCGCTCACTTCTCGACAGTCTGTACTACCGTAGTGGGCGTTACGATTTGGCGCGCGTCGGTCGGTACCAAATCAACAAGAAGCTCGGCCTGGACTATCCTGACGAGCAGGTAACACTGACTCCCGATGATATCGTGGGGACCATCCGATACCTCTGCCATCTCTTTGAGGAGACACCTGGCTACTCGATTGATGATATCGATCATCTGGGCAATCGTCGTATCTCGACGGCGGGTGAACTGATTCAGAACCAGTTCCGCATCGGCTTTGCGAGAATGGCGCGCACCGTCAGCGAGCGCATGGCGACCGCAACGGCAGAAGACATCAGCCCGGAGGCGTTGATCAATATCCGCCCAATCAGTGCAGCGATCAAGGAGTTCTTCGGCTCAAGCCAACTCTCGCAATTTATGGACCAAACCAACCCGGTTGCGGGACTTGCGCACAAGCGTCGTCTTTCAGCTATCGGTCGTGGTGGTATCCGCAGTGCGCGTGAAGCAAAGATCGACGTACGTGACGTTCACCCTTCCCACTATGGGCGCGTGTGTCCTATTGAGACGCCGGAAGGCATGAACATCGGACTCATCAACTCTTTGGCGACATACGCCCAAATCAACAGCTACGGCTTCATCGAGACGCCGTATCGTAAGGTCGTTAACGGTAAAGTTACGACTGAGGTACACCACCTGACCGCTGATGAGGAGGAGCGCGAGATCATCGCTCAGGCAAATGAGCCGATCGATTTGAAGACGGGCAAGTTCCTCAACACACGCGTTCTCTGTCGTGTCAAAGGTGCCGGAGTCGAAGGTCAGTTCGGAGAGCCGGAGGAGCGCCTGCCCGAAGAGGTTACCTATATGGACGTCTCTCCGCGTCAGATGGTTTCTGCTGTCACCGCGCTGATTCCATTTTTGGAGCACGACGATGCGAACCGCGCGCTGATGGGCGCGAACATGCAACGTCAGGCCGTTCCGCTTCTTCGTCCGTCAGCCCCGCTGATCGGCACCGGTCTTGAGGCGACGGTCGCCATAGACTCGGGCGAGGTTGTCCTTGCTCGTCGTGGCGGAATCGTCGAGAGCGTTGATGCCAACACCATCGTGATTCGCACAGATGACGGTAATCTCGACACGTACTCACTCCCCAAATTCAACCGCTCGAATCAGAGCACCTGTATAAACTATCGTCCAGTCGCCTCCATCGCTGAGGGCGTGCGGGTCGAGGAGAACCAGCCTTTGGCAGATGGTCCGAGTATTGAGGGAAGCGAGCTCGCGCTGGGCCAGAACCTTCTGGTCGCATTCATGCCATGGGAAGGATATAACTATGAGGACGCGATCATCGTCAGCGAGCGCGTCGTACAAGAAGACCTTCTGACCTCGATTCACATCAAGGAGTACGAGCTTGAGGCGCGAGACACAAAGCTCGGTCGCGAGGAAATCACGCGCGAAATCACTAATGTCGGTGACGACATGCTCGCCCATCTGGACGAGGATGGAATCGTCGTGGTGGGTACCGAGGTCGGTCCCGGAGATATCCTGGTAGGTAAGGTTACCCCGAAGGGTGAGAGTGGTGAGCAGACCGCCGAAGAGCGTCTTCTTCGCCAGATATTCGGCGAGAAGGCTCACGATGTACGCGATACGTCGCTGAAGGTCCCGCATGGTGTGTCCGGACGCGTTATCGCGGTCAGCCGTGTGAGTAGCGGAGATGCCGGAGTAGAGCTCAAGCGTGGCGTTAACGAGATGGTTCGCGTCTTCGTCGCGCAAAAACGTAAGATTCAAGAGGGCGACAAGCTTGCCGGTCGTCATGGAAATAAGGGTGTTATCGCTAAGGTGCTTCCTATTGAGGATATGCCGTTCATGGCCGATGGAACGCCTGTTGATTTGATTCTCAGCCCGCTGGGTGTTCCGTCACGTATGAACGTCGGACAGCTGCTTGAGACGCACCTCGGTTTTGCGGCGGGAATCGGATTCGAGTCCGTTACCGCGAAGA
>Ga0209737_10001319_pt1 | contig 17920 bp, 11 predicted proteins | sample TergutCu122P3_FD_187284 | JGI IMG/M metagenome (GOLD analysis project Ga0209737, IMG submission 187284) | Cubitermes ugandensis P3 segment gut microbial communities from Kakamega Forest, Kenya - Cu122 P3 (SPAdes) (version 2) | ecosystem: Host-associated > Arthropoda: Insects > Digestive system...
AACAAAAAGCACCGGTCCGACAGAAGTGGAAAATAATGACAAGGATCTATTACAAAGAGGAGAAGATCGCAGGGGAACCGATCGAAACGCCGGTGATCAATGTAAAGAACTTCGATTACTTGATGGAATGTCCGAAACCGCAGCTTTCGTTCGAACTTGCCCCTGACGGATCGGGCGGATATTCAGAGTGGTTCAGGTATACGCTCATCTCCAACCGCGCCCGGCATTATGATGCGGGCGGGGAGGGAAAATTCTACCTCCCGAAGGCGATGATCTTCTGGGACATAGACGATTTCACTTTTCCTTCGCAGTATTACTTCATAGCGAAGATCGGTGATGAACTGGAGATCCGCTCCGTAAAAGGCGGTGCGGACGTCAAGTGGTTTCAGACGGTCGATCTGCATAAGCAGGTGACCGACAGTTCCGTGATAGCAAAAATGCACGGTTCGATGCTGAGCATCATCGAATTCCTGAAGGATTATGAAGAGCCCGAGAAGCCCAAGGCGCCGAGGATAGAAGGCATGAAGCTTAATAAACAGGTAATGGAGAGTTTCCTCGCTCAATTGGGCGCACAAAATGTGGATGCGCAAAGGATCGTCGACATGGCAAACTCTCCCTCCGATTACTTCGAGGCGAATGAAAAGGATCTCATGAAATATCAGATACTCGAGCCCTCCAAGGAAATGTATTTGCTGTATCTCGTTGCGGCCATGGAAGAGAGCGGGATCATGGCAACGGTGGATTGGAAGGCAGAGTATCCAGACGTCGTATACGCACTGAATGAGATAAGCGGCATCCGGCTTGAGAGCGACGACAGCGGCAAATTCAAACGCAGCACCGCCGGAAAAATACTCTCGGCCCTGAATCAGGAAGCAGAGGGCAGAACGGACAAGACCATTTTCATCATCGGTACGGACACAGACAGTTATTCTTTCGGTCTGATCGAAAAGGACAAGCTGAATGAACTGAAAAGGACAGGGAAGGAACTGGGGATCACATTAAAACAGCCTAAAAGATAAAAAGTGGTTGACAGCGTGTCAATGTTCCCGTACGCTTGCGCAGTACAGTACAGAGAGATACGCGGGCGGACTTTACTGCCGGGTTCGAGATGGGACCGGGTGTTTCCCCGCCGCTTTGGCCGTCAGACCGAAACCAGCCATACTTAGCAAGTATATTAATCTATGCCGTCCGAAGGGGGCAACCCCAAACAACGCTCCGGTGAACGGAACTATTGGTTTTTATTTCCCGCTCTCCAGGACGTCGTTCCATAATTTCAGGGTCTCGTTGGCCTCTTCCTCATCCATTATCTCTATGGCGAAACCCGCGTGAACGACCGCCCAATCTCCGATCTTAGCTTCCACCATTGTGATGTTCGCTTTTCGTATCACGCCGCCGAAGTCGATCTCTCCGATGTCTCCTTCGATCCTGATGATCTTACCGGGCACTGCAAGGCACATCGTATCAACCTGTCATTATCTTGAGTATGGCCTCCGCCGGCTGTCCGTTGGCGCTTTCCAGAGCTTTGATCGCTTTTTCTCTGTCGCAGCCGGTCTGGGACATCACAAGTTCGATGTCCCCCGCCGGGAACGATGCCGTTGCGGCGGCAGCGCCGGCGGTTCCGGGCTTTCTTATCTCCTCGGTGCCGGAGATCTGGTAGTTGCGGTCGCCTTTCATTTCGACCACCACAACTTCCGGATTGGTGATCACTATCTCTTTGTCGCGGGTCCGTATCACTACCTCGATGACATCATCCATGTTCGTCTGTTTGATGCCCATCTGTTTCATCGCTTGCTGCATCTGACGAGGGTTCACACCTCTCATATTTGCCATATACACCTCAATAACGCTTCACTTAATTAACTGTAGCCGTTGTACTACTTCTTTCATGAGAGCGGAGAACACTTCCTCAGCAAGTGCGGGGTCGGCAACGCCGCCCTGAGCGAAATCCGGTTTGCCGCCGCCTCTTCCGCCGAATTTTGAGAGTATTGTAGACAGAATGTCCCTGCAATCGATCCTTGCCGTTCCGGAGGATATCATCACCGATACGCTCTCTCCGGCAGATACAAGGATGCAGACCTTTCCGGAGTTCTTGTACATCTCCGCAGCATCTGAAAGGACGGACCTGTCAACCGGCGGGAATACCCCGCCCACCACCTCCGTACCGTTGACAGTCGAAGGCTTAAGGTCCGCGATCTGTTTCTTCACGAAGGCGCCGGCGGCCTTTCTGAGCATTTCATGCTCGGCTTTCAGATTGGACACCGCTCGGACGATATCATCCGGCTTGCTTTCGGCAGCATCCGAAACGCGAAGGCAGGCGTTGGCCAATCTCATCGCAGAGTCCTTTGCCTCGTTCCCCACTTTGAAATGTATCGCAACCCCGTCCTTTCCAGCAGAGACCTTCCTGTCGACGAATATCATCTCCAACTCGCTTGTCTCCATAACATGGAGACCGGTGCATGCGGAAAGGTCGATGTCCCCGATCGATACAACAGATACTTCCTCTCCATCGGGGATCCTTTCTTTCTTGATCCTTACTTTCTCAAGCTCGGGATCGTCGCGGTCCATTATCGCCTTGGTTATCGGAAGATTATCTCTGATCGCCGAGTTGGCGAATTCCACTGCTTTTTCGATATCCTCCCAGCTTATGTCCCTGTCAACTATGACATACTTGCTTTCGGGAGAAATGAAGATCTTGCCGATGGTCAGTTCGGGGACCTGTCTTCTCAGGGAGCTGAAAAGCAGATGCTCCCCGGTGTGCCCCATCATCAGATCGTAGCGTCTGTCCCAGTCCACGCTGCACCATACTCTTTCGCCTGCTTTCAGGTTGTTGTTCGGAACTTTGTGGACGATCTTGTCTCCCCTATAGAAGACCTCGGTGACCTTACGGTCCCTGATCGTGCCGGTGTCGCACACCTGTCCTCCGCCGCCGGGATAGAATGCGGTGATGTCCAACTCCACTTCGTCCTTCTCCGAGGAGAGGACCTGAGCCTCGAACTCAAAAGCATATCCGTCCCGCCTGAAGACCTCCTCCGTCATATTGCGGGATATGAAAGACCAACGTAATAAATGTATGACGGGAGCCCCGAATACGTTCGGCTCAAAGTTCTTCTCTCTTCAAGAATTCGTCAAGTCCGCAACAAATTATCCCGTCTGTGTTTCCGCGCATATGTTCATCCATCGTGACAACATATTTGGGATGGTTGTCATCGATCCCTCTGAGATTGTCGAACTCCCGTCTCACTGCGTTCTCCGAAAATCGATATACTGACTGCACGTACACCCTCTTTCCAAACTTTTCTCCGATAAGGTCCACTTCTTTCCCCGCATTGTTACCGATCCATACATCGTATCCCCTCGCCTTCAGATCCAGGAACAATACGTTCTCCATGTGTCCCGGTATGTCGTTGAATCTGTACCCCAGGGCCGCATGTTTCAGCCCGATGTCCGAAAGGAAGTACTTGTACTTCTCGGAGAACAGTCTTTTTCCTTTCACATCATACATATGCGCTTTGTATACGAGATACGAGGACTCCAGGTACCCGGCATAATCGTAAACTGTGCTTCTTGATACGCTGCTGTTCTCTGCGTGAAGGATGTTGTACATATTGTTCAGTGACGTAAGATTTCCCAAATTGCTGCAGATGAACATGAATATCCTGTCAAGAAGGTCTCGATCTTTGATGCCGTATCTGTCGACGATGTCCCTTGTCTTAATAGTGTTGAGTATGTCCCTCAGTGTAAGATATGCGGACGTGTTGCTCTGTTCCCTCAGCCACACCAGCGGGAACCCTCCGATCTCGATGAACTTCCACAGTAACTTCTCGTCAGTTTTCGGAGAGCAAAATGCATCATTGAACATGCTGCACTCTCTGAATGAAAGCGGCAGCATCTCCAGCGTGTTGATCCTCCCGCTCAGGTATGTTGCATATTCGGACGAGAGGAGTTTTGAGTTCGAGCCTGTGAGGTAAATGTCGCATACCTTCTCCGCAATCAAAGAACGTATCACGGATTCCCATCCTGTTACTTCATGCACTTCGTCCACGAACAGTACGTTCTTCTTCCCGCTTATCAGTTGGTCTTTGATATGTGTGTAGAACTTTTCCATGTCTTTGAGATGGATGTTGGCCATCAGTTCAAAGTCGATATAGATGATGTTCACGTCCCCTTCCGAACAAATTTTTTCTGAAATTTGATGCATGAATGTGGATTTTCCGCATCTCCTGACGCCGGTGACCACTTTGGCGTTAGGGTTCCCTATGAAATCAATGATCCTTTCGAAGTACGCCGGCCTTTCGATGCTGTCCATGTCAAATTGTATGCAAAAGGGAGTTATAAATGTGTCGAAGTTTCTGTTGACAGCAGAAACTTGATATGTTTTTACCATAAGTTTCTGTTGACAGCAGAAACATACGCCGTTTTTACCACAAGTTTCTGTTGACAGCAGAAACTTACAACAGTACTCCCTCCTCTGTTTTATGCGGATCGGACTCAGTGTGCCCCATCGAAAAAAGACGTTAATGAACAAATCTTTATATGGCCCATTTATTAGCGGGTTTTGTAAACCCAAGAGGTACACAAATGAAAAGAACGAACACCTGCGGAGAACTGAGGTCCGAAGACATTGGAAAGAAGGTCTGTCTTCAGGGCTGGGTAAGGTTCTCCAGAGACCACGGAGGAGTAGCCTTCATTGACCTGGCAGACAGATACGGAATAACACAGATAGTATTCGATCCGGAAGATGTTCCGGCCGGAACGGACGTGAATTCCCTGTCGAATACAATGAAAGGATTCACCCGCGAGTCGGTGGTGTCCGTGGACGGCATCGTCAGGAAAAGGGTCGAAGGCACAGATGACGGCAGGAACCCCACCGGAGAGGTGGAGGTACTCATCACATCGGCGGAACTTCTGAACAGATCGAGATCGCCGCCGTTCGAGCTCGGCGATCAGAAAGAAGGCGTGCTTCCCAACGAGGACACGAGGATGAGGTTCAGGTACCTCGACCTCAGAAGAACTGAAATGATAAACGCCATCGAAACAAGAAGCAGATTCATTCATTTGGTCAGGCAGTACATGGATGAGAACAGATTCCTTGAGATCGAAACCCCCATACTGGCAAGATCCACACCGGAAGGCGCAAGGGATTATCTGGTGCCGTCAAGGGTCCATCCCGGTACTTTCTATGCTCTGCCGCAATCCCCGCAGCTGTTCAAACAGATGCTGATGGTAGGCAGCATGGACCGTTATTATCAAATAGCCAGATGCTTCAGGGACGAGGATTCCAGAAAGGACCGCCAGCCCGAGTTCACCCAGATAGATCTGGAGATGTCCTTCGTTGAAATGAAAGATATCCAGGACACGGTGGAGGGTCTGGTGGCATATGTCTGGAAGGGTCTTTTCGGAAAGGAGATCGAAACACCTTTCAGACGGATAGGTTACAAAGAAGCAATGGAAAAGTACGGCTCGGATAAACCGGACCTCAGATACGGGATCGAGTTCGTCTCTCTTACCGAAACGGTGAAGAACGCTCCGTATGACATTTTCCAGAGGATAATCAGATCCGGAGGGATCGTTGCAGGCATCAACCTGAAAGCGGAGATAGCGGGGGAACGCATCGGAAGGAACGATGTGGACCGTTACATCAACCAGGCAAAGAAGTTCGGTCTAGGCGGTCTCACATGGATGAGATGCAAGGACGGAAAGCTTGACAGCAACATCGTGAAATATTTCACACCGGAGATCCTGGACGCAATAAAGCAAAAGATGGGAGCGGAGGAAGGAGACCTTCTGTTCCTGATCGCCGGACCGTGGAAGTCCACGTATGAAGGAGGCGGGGCCCTGAGGAAGAAGCTGGCGGAGGATCTCGATCTTATCCCGAAGGATGAGATGCAGTTCTTATGGCTGGTGGATTGTCCGATGTTCGAGATCGATCCGGTTTCCGGAAAGCATGACGCGTTCCACCACCCGTTCGTTCTCCCGGAGAACGATCTGAACGCCCCGTATGTCGGCGGTGCATGTTTTGACCTTTGTCTGAACGGCAATGAACTGGGGTCGGGGTCCATCAGGATACACAACCCGGAACTGCAGAAAGAGGTCTTCAGAAAGATCGGCAAGAGCGATGAGGACATCGAAACGGAATTCGGATTCTTCCTGGAAGCCCTCGGATACGGCGCACCGCCGCACGGAGGCATCGCGCTGGGAGTGGACAGGTTCGTCGCGATCCTTCTGGGTAAGGAGACGATAAGGGATGTCATCGCATTCCCCAAGAACAAGAAGGCCGTCTCTCTCCTGGACAGATCGCCGGCGAAGGTCGACGACAAAAAGCTGGAAGAACTGCAAATAATATCGTTGGCGGTAGGCGATATGGACTTCGGGAACCTGGAAAGCGCCGACGAGGAATGAGCGGGAAAGGGCACATCAGCCGTGTCTTGGCAACAGCGATCATGCCTTTTACAGCCATTCTTTGCACCAGGCGTATTCTGCAGCCGGCATACAGGCGCCGCCATAGACAGAAAACAGCCTCTATTGAAAAGTGCCGCGTTCGAACGGACTTGATCAATCATCGGTTCTTTTTGATACCAATGCCCGTAGCAGTTCGATACGGCTTCTCAGTTGAGTGCAAAGTCTCCAGTTTCGCATTTCAAGATTCGGAGAGCCAGATACCGAGTCTTTCAGTATTTCTGCGTATTCGTCCTCGATCCCGTCAAGCGCATCTATGTCCAGCCAAGAAAAGTCTTTTACTAGCTTTATCTGATTGATATGTTTGCTCCTGAATGGTTTGCTTTCGATACGTAGGTCTTTCGCATCTATCTCCTCAGGTAATTCTTTGCACCACATCGATGTGCCGCTGTCGTAGATCGGTGCGACCGACATCCATTCAAGAGTGTCCGCATTGCGGATCAGACCAAAGTTGTTGTAGTGGCGGTCGGTATTGACAATGATGAAATCCAGCACAATCATCATATCTATCCTGCGCCGGACATCCTTGATCCCCAATTCTTCCGCTTTGGCGATGAACGAGTCGTAATCGGAGGTGCTGTTGTCCTTTTTTATTAGGTTCTTTATGTGCCATGCCGTAACGAGTTCGGTGTCGCCTGTAATAAAATCCTCGCAGACACAATACTTTATATCATCAATTTCAATGATCTCGTAGTTGATGAACGGAATACCCAGACGGTTGCATATGCGCGAGGCCAATACTTCATTTGCAACTTCCTGATTCCATGGCTTACTTCCGCCTTTGATCAGACAGCGTTTGCCATCGATGATCTTCCATTTCTTTTTCAGTACTCCGTCGGAAGTATTATCAGGCGAAAGCAGGCTGACTGCTTTCAGATTGCTAAGTTCCATCTTTCCGAACAACAGATTGCCGACATCATCGGAGAATGAATTGTGAAAAAAGTTCACATTGCTCCATTTCAGGCCCCCGCCCAGTGGACATATCCAATATTGGTCTGAAAGGCTGAGGCCGAAGCTTTTATTGAGCAATTGTTGCGGCGCGACCATTTCCAGGCTCTCGAGCAGATCTCTTAAGCCCTCGCGACTCGCTGGTATAGATCGCCCCTTCCACCAATCCCTCAGGGCGGTGATCTCCGCACCGCCTTTCTTGTTTGTAGTACCTACTGGTAAATGTTCCTCTGTGAATGTTCTTCCGATGGATGATATCAAGCCATAGCTGTCTAGTTCGATCTCCAGAACATCCTTGTCTTTATGTTTCAGAACAAATTTTTTCTGAGTACCGTCGAATTTCGTCAGCCATTCGATAAATGCTTCAGTGTCTGGTGATCTTTTTATCTGCCTTGCTACCCGCACAGCATTTTCTCTGTTCAGCATATCGGTCTTATACGACTTGCCGTCTGCGGCGAGCAATTTCAGTTGTCCGATTTTTACGGACAACTGATCCTCTTCCAATCGTTTTTTGAAGTCGTACCAATATTTTCGCGGGTTCTTGGGGTTGGCAAGCACTCTGACTATGTCCGTGGCGGAGAACAACCACTCTTCGTTTTCATCATCATACTCCGCCCTGATAGGGGCCTCATTGAATTTGTTCTCAGATGGAACCATGGGCACGTACCGCCGTAACTTCTAACCTGACTGTATCAAGGCCGTCTTTCATATTGTCTCAGCGGTTTGTTGATTGTTTCTGTGATAATTAAACATACGCTTCACACCTCGATACAGTAAAGAACAAGCCCACTTAGGTCAAAGCCTTGTGTCTAACGCACTCTTTGCCGCCGCAACGATGTCTGATGAGGAGTACTTTCCGCCCGTTTCCTTCATCACATGGCCGATGACGCGGTTGACAGCTTTCTCGTTCTTCTTTATCTCGGCGATGATCTCCGGATGTGCATCAAAGTAGTCTGCAATTATCTTATCCAGATCGGCGTTCTGTGCTTTTACGACCTCTGTGCTCTTACCGGTCATGTAGGCCCTCAGTTCCATGTCCGCTTCCACATCGGTCATCCTGCCCTTTGAGAATCTTCCGATGATATCCGCGATTCCTTTCGGATCTTTCCCGGATGATTCGAATGCTTTCCAGTTGGCGCTTACCGTTCCTTTGGTCCAGGACACCGCGGTCTGAACGGATCCCGTTTCCTTGACTATCATCTCGAATGCTTTTGCCAGGTTGACCGAAGTGGAGACGAACTGCTCCGCTGTCTTCGCATCGATCCCGTAGTCCTTACTGAGCCTGACCGTCATTACGGCGGGGCTTTCCTTGATGGTTATGGTTTTTACCAATTCGGTCAGCCGGAACACTCCCAGGTCGGGTTCGTCGATGTAGCCGTAGTCCCCTTCGTACTCTTTTTTCCTGACCGAGAACGTTACTCCGCGTTCCTCATCGAAGCCTCTGGTCTCTCTGTCGATCTTCCCGCCGGCCTTCAGGATCTTCGTCTGCCTTACCATTTCGAAGGTAAGCGCTCTTTCCACGTTCCTCAGACCGCTGACGTTCTTCACTTCCACTCTTTCTTTCCCGACGGATATGTTGCAGTCGCAGCGGATGCTTCTTTCCCCGTCACCGGGAAGGTCTATCGTGTGGCGGATGTCCGTTATCAGCTGTTTCAGGAATTCCCTTGCTTCCGCGGGGGATGAGAAATCGGGGTCGGTGACTATCTCCGTAAGAGGAGTACCGGCTCTGTTGTAATCTACGAGAGAGGACTGATCTCCGAATCTCTTCGTTTTTCCCGGGTCCTCTTCAAGCTGAATCTTTGTTATTCCTATTCTCTTCTTTCCGTTGATAAGATAGAATCCTTTCTTTCCCACCGCATGATCGAACTGTGTCACCTGGACGCCTTTGCTCATGTCCGGATAGAAGTAGGTCTTCCTGGAGAACCACATCACGTCCGGTATCTCGCAGTTCAGCATCTTTGCCAATTTTATTCCGTATTCCACGCACTTCTTGTTCAGCACCGGCCTGGTCCCGGGCATACCCAGACATCCCGGGCAGACGTGGGTGTTGGGAGCTTCGGCATCGGTGATGGGGCAGGAGCAGAACATCTTCGTTTCGCAGGGAAGCTGCACGTGTATCTCCAATCCGATCATCATGGCGATACCTCCGGTCTTCTTACTTTGAAAGCGGATCCCCATTCCTTCGCGAATGTCAGAAGAGGATCCTCGTTCCAGTGGTCGGTCACTATCTGCATCCCGATGGGCAGACCCTTTTCGCCGTATCCGCAGGGTACGGACAGGCGCGGCATGCCGGCGAGGCTCGGCGGTGCGGTGAGGATGCCCGCTTCCCATGAGGCGGCAGGCGTCATTTTTATGATCTCATCTAACTTCGGCGCAGCGAACGGCATCGCAGGCGTCAGGACCGCATCATGTTCGGCAAAGACCTGTTTGTATTGAGAGACAATATGGTTCCTTACTTTGAGCGCTTTGTAATAATAACGATCTCTTTGCACAGCCATTCTGACGTAGGTTCCGAGAAGGATGTTCCTCTTCGCTTCGTCGCCGAAGTATTCTGTTCTGAAGGAAGTGAAATAATCGTCGAACTTCATCGCAAGGTCGCCGTCCTGTTGTCCGTACCTCATCCCTACGAAACTGGCAAGGAAGGTGGACGCTTCCGCCGCGGCGAGAACGTGCAGCGCTGGCAGCGCATACTTCAGAGAAGGCATTTTTATCTTTTTTACTTCGATCCCCATGCCTTTCAGCATTTCAAGGGATGATCCGAAGGCGGAAAGGACATCTTTGCTCAGGCCGCTAAGCGATCCTTCCGGGACCGCAACGGACCGTATCCTTTTTCCTTTCAGCTCAAGTGCGGGTTGCGAGCAGGATGTGGGATCCCTCGGGTCCTTTCCGGAGATGATAGGAAGGAACTCGGCGAGTTTTTTGGGATCCGAGGAGAACAATCCTACAGTATCAACAGAGCCGGCGCAGTCGATCACGCCGTGCCTCGACACCCTGCCGTATGTGGGCGCAAGGCCGTAAACTCCGCAGAAACTCGCGGGGCAGCATATCGAGCCCGTGGTGGAAACTCCCAAAGAGACGTGGTCTTCGAGAACGGCGGCGGCGCATGCCGATCCGCCGGATGACCCTCCGCAGGACCTTTCAAGATCGTAGGGGTTCTTGGGAACGCCGAAAGCGGAATTCGTGCCGAAGGAGCCGAAGCCGAACTCGTCAAGGTTGGTCTTGCCGATCAGCTTTCCTCCCGCGGCCGTAAGTTTTTCTATCGCAGCGGCATCGAACACCGGGCGGTGACCGTCCAGTATCTTTGAGCCGCTCCTTGTCAATATGTTCTTTGTTGTCAGGCTGTCCGCCGCCGAGAAAAGGAACATCGCCTTTCCCGCATCGGCATCCTCAGCGATACAGCTGAATAATGAGTATTTCTTGTTGAGGGCCGAAAGCCGAGCAGAGTTGGTCATAGAAGTCTCGGCCCCCTGACGTAGTTCTCGTATGTTTTCATGTCCTTCAGGAGTTCATAGGGGTCGGCATAGGTTATGGGAACATCCTCTCTCAGAATATCCGCGACCTCTGTCGGGATCACCCCGAACCCGTCCTCTCCCGGAGCTTCGTCCAGCATATTGAAGATATTCAGCATCTCGCCGAGTTCGGCGTGGGTTCTTTTTAACTCTTCGTCGCTGAATGCCAAGTGTGCGGCCTTGGCGGCCCTCTTCAATATCTCTTCGTCCATACGGTTCACGGCCAGATGATTCCTACGAAAGTCCGCTTTGGATAAAATATTTACTAATCAGGGGTTATTGTACAGTATGATCGCATAGAGGGTCATCGTTCCTTCCGCGAACTCGAAATCGATGTTCTGGGACCCCATATATTCTTCCATGGATATGCCGTAAGAGGATATGGAAGGGACCAATTGGTCGGGGAACCTGCACGGACCGTCCGGATACGAGCACTCGCCGCAGTAGCTGCAGCCGCCGTCCGAAAGCGGAAGTACCTTGTATCCGTCCTTTCTCAGCACATTGCTGAACCTTCTGCTCATATCTTGAAATTCTGCAGCATATTTTTTTATGATATCCCTTTCGCTGAGATCGATGTTCTCATACCTCTTCATGAGGACCGCCGCATTGGAAAAACATTTCATTCTTTGAAGGCACTCGTTCTCGGTACCTACGCCGGGAGGGCATCCCCAGGTCACCCCGTATGCGCCGCAGAGGTTCTCTTCGCAGAGCTTCCTGCTTTTCTTCATGTTCTCCTCATCCGGAGAGGGCGGGGATATCTTCTTAAAAACAAATCCGGCCGCCGCGGGATCCTTTGACATCTTCTCCCACAGGTCGTCGATCATAGCATGTCATTCTTCTCCGATAATAAATATGTGACCTTGGCCGGAGCGGGCCTCTTCCCTCTCCTGTTTTTATACAGCGGAGCCCGTAAAAAAGGAAAGTAATTATAATCGGCTCCTCTCTTTCGTACCTGATAACAATGGCGGAAAGCGCACCGGACAAACAGATCGCGGCCGGAATGAAGGCCATGGACGAAGGGGATTTCAAGAAGGCATACTCTCTGTTCAAGAAACTTGCGGAGGAACAGCCCAAGAACGCGGATGTATGGTATTACAAAGCGGAATGCGGAAATTATGCGTCGGGAATGTTCGGCGCGAAGGTCGCAGTCGAAGAGATAATGGACGCTTACAGGAAAGCCATAGAGATCGACGGCGACAGAGTGGAATTCTATCAGTCATACGGATCCTTCTGCATCTCCGTCAACAAGTATGATGAGGCGGAGAAAGCATACAACGAGGCCGCTCAGATAGATGAGTCGATGGAATCGTCGTTATATGCGGAGTTCGCCATAGAGTATTTCAACAACGTGATGGCAACGTACGGCGAGATCATGGAGGACCCGAAAGCAAGGGCGCCGTATGCAAAGAAGGCTCTGCAATACATGCTCAAAGCGCTGGAACTGTCACCGGAAGAGGCGAAGAGCCTGCTGTGAGAACGGAATACCCAGCAGAGAGAATTTGACAGAAGATGGTAGCGAGGGGTCGATTTGAACGACCGATCTCCGGGTTATGAGCCCGACGGGATATCCTGGCTACCCCACCTCGCTGCAGAACCCTCGTACTGCGAGTTCATATAAAAACTTTGCACAGTCACGGATACAGTCACGGACATGGACATTTTTATCGGACAGACATGAAGAACGAGGCGGGGAACACACCGTTTGCTTCAATACCGAAACGTTCATTGGGTGCGACCATATCTTTATTAATGTATTATCCCCCTTCTTTTTTCAGAATCAAATAAATCTGTGAAAGACACGGTTTTTTTGTAAAGGAGGGAGTAATAATGCAAATAAGCAAAACGATCAAGACGGGAACGGCACGCAAGCTGCTTCCGGCGCTCATCATCACATTAACGATGGTGTTCACCGCAGCGGCGGTGCTTGCGCCTGCGGCGGAGTCGGGCCCGATCGGCGGCATAGAGTATCTGGATATGAGCGGGGTCGCGGTAAACACTGATACATTGCCCGGACACACTGTGACCGAACTGTTATCATCAGCGGATTTCGTCCCGATCGGATCCAACTTTGCGCTGGATGAAACTGTTACATACGGATGGTACTTCGTAGCGGGTGACTTCACACTTCCCGGCGATCTCATCATACCTACCGGCAGCGCAGTGAACATCATCATCGGTAATAGTTATACACTTACGATCACAGGCAAAGTGACCGTTCATGCGAACGCAGGCCTCAATATCTACACGCAGGACCCGGTGCAAACAGGCCTCAGCGGTATCGGTACAATAGAGATCGGAGGAGGTATCGAATATCTCGGAGTCCACAAAGGCGGAGCGACGGTGCCCTTCATCAACACCGCCCATATCATAATCACAGGAAGCGGCGTCAGCGGCATCTACGTATCAAGTGCCAACGCATTCACGTTAAAACTGCATAACGGCGCCTCAGGAGTGATCTCAAGCATCGGCCGCGGTCTGGAGCTGAATGTCGGCGCAGGCACGGAGATAGTCAATCGCGGCGTGATCGCCGGCGACGGGAGTCATGGAATTGAAATAATCGGTGCGGCAGGTTCCTCGGCCAGCATTATCAATGAAGGGTCAGGCAGTATCTCTGGTGCTACTAACGGCATCAATATTCGATGTCCCGGCGTCACGGTCGATAACTACGGTGCGATCGCAGGCAGCAGCGGCGGTGTCAGCGGCAGCGGCATAAACTCAACCAATGCCAACACAACCGTGGCCAACTTTGCCGGTGCCGCGATCAACGGTAAAGATAACGGGATCTTTTTAAGGAGCACCGGCGGCAAGGTCGACAACAGAGGTCTGATCGCAGGCTACTACGGCATCCGTGCCGATTATTCCGCAACGATCGAGAATGACGGCGACGGACTTATTAACGGTATAATCGAAGGCACCCTATATGGTGTATATATCACTAATTTCACCGGATCGGACTACATCGCAAACTACGGCAGGATCGAGGCAACCAATTTGTCAACCGGCAACGGCATATATATCGGCGCCGGGAACAACACTATCTCCAACGGCGTCAACGGCACAAACATAGGTAAGATCAAGGGCGGCTTCAGCGGCATCCTGCTTGAGGCCGGCGGCAAGGTCGATAACAAAGGCCAGATCACCGGCGTTATATATGGCATCTTTAGCTATGAAACCGCTACGGTCGTCAACGACGGCGATGGCATCACTACCGGAGTGATCCGCGGAAATACCGGCATATCACTGCTGTATTTCTCAGGCATAGGGGGAGCGGGCGACCTCATCACCAACTACGGCCTCATCGAAGGTACCAACTTTTACGGCATATATATTCACAACGGGATCGACATACTTGTCACCAACAGAATCAGTGCCGGCGGCAATGTCGGTACGATCAAAGGAACCTCTTCCTATAGTGCGGTCAACGTAACCGCTGCCCCGGCCGATTTTGTCAACAAAGGCACAGTTGACGGAAATGTTGTTTTGGGCAACCATCTCAACAACGTGACCTTATGGGCAGGCAGCTCGATCACGGGCACCCTCACAATGGGTACCGATGCAGGCACTCTTCTTAAATTCGAAGGCACCCCCACGGGTACCCCGCTCAAATACGCAACCGTAGGCGGCACCGTAAATCTCGGCAGCGCCGCAGTGAGCTTCAAGGACCTGCCCGCAGGATATTCCCCCGGCTTGGGCTCGATCACCTTGATAGAGATCACTTCGGCATCGGGGGCTTTCTCAGGCGCTCCGGCGAACTCTACGCATGCCACGATCGCGCCGGACCCGGCGCACACTTTCAGCATAAGCGTTCAGAATAAGGTGCTGGTCGCAGCGCCGATGGTTTCGGCCCAATATTTGAAAACGGACTTTACCAGTGATTACCATAATGTGATCGTTATCAATCAGTCATACTTCGGAGCATCAGGAGTATCCGGTTCGCTGAAAGATACCTCCGGCGTTACCGGCACCGACGGCACATGGTATTATGTGGCAGGGAACATCGATCTTTCGGCCCTTTCCATAACGGGCGATGTGAGCATCATAATAGGGAACAACAACATTCTGACGGCGGCCAACGGCGTCACTCTCAATGCGGCGGGAGATAAACTCGGACTTTATTCGCAGCCGCTCGGGGCAGGCGAAGCGATGGGAGAGCTGAGGGCCACCGGCGCATCCGGGCATGCCGTCAATCTGAATGTTGCCACCACCCTGGACAACACCGCCTCGATCAATGCGACCGGCACCGGTTCATACGGAGTGAATATCGCTGCCGTATCGACCGTTACCAACAGCGGTAAGATCGCCGGTACGAGTGCGGGCATCAACTCCGCAGCTCCTTCTGCCATTGTTTTTAACTACGGCAAAGACCCGACATATGGTATGATCAAGGGCGCCGCAGGCATATCCTTCAGCGTTCTTTCAGCAGGCGGCATTTCCCAGGTCACCAACTCCGGTCTGATCGAAGGTACTGCCGGGCCGGGCATATCCTTCGGGAAAATCTTATTGGGATCGCTCGATGTCCTCAACAGCGTCAGCCTCAGCGGGAACATAGGCAGGATCATCGGTACCACCGACGGCATCAAACTTGATGCCGGTTCTATAACCAACGGCGGTTACATCGAAGGCGGATCCAACGGCATATACACAGGCGCATCCGTTTCCATCACCAACAACGCAGGCAACGGCACCACCACCGGGGTCATAAAAGGCGGTACAACGGGAGTATACATCGGGAACTTCGACGGAACACCGGGAGGTGACGCCTTCGTCAACCGCGGCCTGATCCAAGGCACGGCGGGATACGGCGTCCGTATTGTCAACGGCTCTTCGATAACGATCGAAAACAAAACCACCGGCAGCATTACCGGAGGCACATCCGGAGTCTACTTCCAAGCCGAAGGCATCGTCTATAACGAAGGTCACATCTCCGGCGGGGCAGACGGCGGCGTTCAGATCACGGCAAGGGCCACGGTGGTCAACTATGCCGGCGACGGCGTCTCCACGGGATTGATCACAAGTACGGGGCACGGAGTAAGCGTATACTCCGGTACTGTTAACAACTACGGCAAGATAACCGGCACCGGGGCAACGAGCTACGGCGTCTATACCAACACCAGCATCACTTTGCTCAACCAAGGCAACGGCACCTCCACCGGTGTGATCATCGGCAACGGGATCGGGGTCGTCTACGTGAACTTCAACGGCGTCGCCGACACCTTCACCAACGAAGGCCTTATCGAAGGTACGCTGGGCGGCGGGGTCTTTTTCACCTACGGCAGCGATATTCTGATAACCAACACCGGAGAGATCAAAGGTCCGGGAACGGGAGGATTCGGCGTTTATGTTCAAGATGGTACAGGCAGTACCGAGATCAAGAACAACGGCGGCATCATTTCCGGTCAGGCCAACGGCATTTATCTTGCCCGCTACGGTGTTGTCAAGAACTACGAGACCGCTTTCGGCATCGGCGTCATAACAGGCACTGCCGCTACCGGAGTACGTCTTTACAACGGCGGCGAGGTATACAACTACGGCAGGATCACAGGCGGACAGTACGGTATATACTCCGGCAACGATTCGCTCATCGTCGCCAACGACGGCGACGGTCTCAACACAGGCGTCATCGAAGGCACTGCCGATATTGGCATATGTTCTGACGATGTCGCCCTCATTATCAACAACAATAACGGGCTCATTACCGGCGCATACGGGATATATGTCGGATATCTCGACAGTGACAACGGATATATGATCACAAACTTCGGCACGGTCAAAGCAACGTCGGGCAACGGCATCTCTGTGGCCGACGGTGACTGCATCATAGTGACCAACTTCGGCAAGATCGATGCAGGTTTGGACGGCATCCGAGTCTTCAACGGGACCGAGACATACCTCTACAACGATGGAGAGATCGACAGCACAATCTATGGCATCTTAGTTTATTACTCACAAAGCATATTGATCGAGAACAACGACATCATAACCGCAGGCGAGGGCATCAGGGTCAATGAAGGCGACTACATAAGCATATACAACGTAGGCACCATCGACACCGGCGGTTACGCTATTTGTGTCAACGGCGGTAACGAGATCAATATCTTCAACATCGGAGCCATTGAAAATGCTGAAGCAGGAATATGGGTCGAAGGCAACGGCGGAACAGTATGGATCGAAAACACCGGCACAGGAGAGATCGAAGCCGATATCGGCATCGGTGTCTGGGACTATGAGGTCATCGATGTGATCAACGACGGGGTCATTACCTCCTCTGATCTCGGCATCGGCCTTAACAGCAGCGGCAGAATAGAAAACAACGGAACCGTTACCGCTGACATCGGCATCATCCTTGTCAACGGCGGCAGCATAGAGAACAACGGCACCGTCTCAGGCACCAGCACAGGTATATGGATTCAGAACGGCGGCGATGTCTATAACAAAGGCGGAGAGATATCCGGCGGCACCGACGGCATCTATACCGAGGGCTCGGTGTACATTGAGCAATATGCGCTCATCACCGGTAATGTGATACTTACCAACGATGTCAACTATGTGCTCTTCGCAAGCGGAAGCGTCATCGACGGCGATTTCAGGATCGGCTCGAACCCGAGTTCTTTCATCAAGTTCATTGACGTTCTGGATCCCGTTACTTTAACGTATGCATCGATAACCGGCAGCACCGATATCGGTAACAAAACGGCAGAGGTGTACATATTTGTCGTGGACGCAATGCTGCCGGCGGGCTTCACCATTGGCGATAAGATCATCCTGATCGACGGAGGAGCCACAGGGACCGTGGTGACCGTACCGGCCAACGCAACGTACACCGAGGACGGGAAGTTCTTCAGGATATATGTGAAGGATAACAAGCTGATAGCGGAGCTTTCTCTGCCCGGCAAGGACTATTACATCACGGCATCCGCAGACGCAAAGACCTCCATATCCCCGGCAGGTACGGTCATCGTGCAGGGCGGAACGAGTGCGAAGTTCACCTTCTCCGCAGCGGCGGGATC
>Ga0209737_10001320_pt1 | contig 17914 bp, 10 predicted proteins | sample TergutCu122P3_FD_187284 | JGI IMG/M metagenome (GOLD analysis project Ga0209737, IMG submission 187284) | Cubitermes ugandensis P3 segment gut microbial communities from Kakamega Forest, Kenya - Cu122 P3 (SPAdes) (version 2) | ecosystem: Host-associated > Arthropoda: Insects > Digestive system...
TAATAGTTAACTAATTTAATATATTGAAAATGAATAATGTAAAGTATGTTTACACCTTTGGAGGAAAAACTGCCGAAGGTAAAGCCGACATGAAAAACTTGTTGGGCGGAAAAGGCGCAAACCTCGCTGAAATGTGCCACTTAGGTCTTCCTGTGCCCGCAGGATTAACCGTAACTACGGAATGTTGCACCGCTTATTACGCAAATAACTGCCAACTTCCCGCATCGGTAATGCCCGAAGTGTGGAAAGGAATGGAGTTTATTGAAAACGTAATGGGCTTGAAATACGACGACGCTGAAAATCCGCTGCTTATGTCGTGCCGCTCCGGCGCCCGCAGCTCTATGCCCGGTATGATGGACACCGTGCTTAATATCGGTCTGTCTTCCAAAACAATCCCCGGATTAATCAAAAAAACCAACAACCCCCGCTTTGTGTATGACTCGTACCGCCGACTTATTATGATGTATGCGGACGTGGTAATGGAAAAAGCTGAAGGATTAGACCCCGCAGATGGAAAAGGAATCCGCAAGATATTAGACGAAAAATTAGACGAGTTTAAACACTTAAAAGGTTATAAATCAGATACCGAAATCAGTGCCGATGAACTGTTGCAATTGGCAGAAGCGTTTAAAGCATTGGTAAAAAAACACCTCGGCGTAGAATTTCCCGACGATGCCCGCACCCAGTTAGAAGGCGGTATTAAAGCGGTTTTCAAAAGCTGGAACGGAAAAAAAGCGGTTTCTTACAGAAGAATTGAGGGTATTCCGGATGATTGGGGCACCGCTGTGAATGTACAGGCGATGGTGTTCGGCAATATGGGCGATACCTCCGCTACCGGCGTTGCCTTTACCCGCGACCCCGCCATCGGTACCAACATTTTCTACGGCGAATGGCTCATCAACGCACAAGGCGAAGATGTGGTTGCCGGTATTCGTACCCCAAACCCGCTGAACGATGACACTAAAAACGAGCAAAACAAACACCTGCACTCGATGCAAGAGTTGATGCCCGATACCTACAAAGAACTGTTCGACATCCGTTGCATCTTAGAAAGCCACTACAGAGATATGCTTGATATTGAGTTCACTATTCAGGAAGGGAAACTCTATATGCTGCAATGCCGTGTGGGTAAACGTACCGGTTTAGCTGCTATGAATATGGCTTTAGATATGTTGCACGAGGGTATGATTAGCGAAAAAGAGGCGGTAATGCGCGTTAATCCACACCAGTTGGACGAGTTGCTGCACCCCATATTAGACAGCAAAGATGAAGCCAAATATACGGTGTTGGCAAAAGGTCTTCCGGCAGGTCCCGGCGGCTCTGTGGGTATTATTGCCCTTACCAGCGAAAAAGCGATTGAATTTTCCCGCGCAGGCAAAAAATGCCTCTTGGTTCGCGAAGAAACCAACCCCGAAGATGTGGAGGGTATGCGCGCGGCAGACGGTATTTTGACTGCACGCGGTGGTATGACCTCTCACGCTGCATTAGTAGCACGCGGCTGGGGAAAATGCTGCATCGTAGGTTGCGAAGCAATTCATATTGACTTGGAAAACAATCAGATAAAAATTGCCGGAAAAACTTTCAAAGAAGGCGATTTATTGAGTTTGAACGGTACAAAAGGTTGGGTGTATGAACAAAAAATTGAGATGGTGGACGCTACCGAAAATCCACGTTTTCAAGAGTTTATGAATATTGTGGACAAATATCGCGTGATGGGTGTACGCACCAACGCCGAAACCCCCGAAGATGCTCAAAACGCCCTCGATTTCGGCGCAGAGGGTATCGGATTGTTCCGCATTGAACACATGTTCTACGGCAAAAACAGCGAGCAACCGTTAGCTAAACTAAGAAATATGATTCTTGCGGATGATACGGCAAGCCGTGTTAAAGCGTTAAACGAACTTGAACCCTATATTAAAGAAGCCGCCAAGGGTACGTTGAAGGTTATGGATGCCAAACCGTTGACTTTCCGCTTGATGGACCCGCCGTTGCACGAGTTTGTTCCCCAAACTGAAGAAAAACAGCGCGATCTGGCTGCCGAAACCGGAATTCCTTTTGAAGAGATTAAAAAACGTATTGATGCGCTGCACGAAGTTAATCCAATGATGGGATTACGCGGTGTACGTCTCGGCATTGTTTATCCGGAAGTATCTGAAACACAGTTCCGCGCTCTCTTCCAGGCTACTGCTGAATTAATGAAAGAAGGACACAAACCGATGCTCGAAATTATGGTGCCTCTGACCATCAACGTGGAAGAGTTGAAACACCAGAAGGCGATTGCCGACAGAGTACAAAAAGAGATTGAAAGCAAATTTGGAGTAAAAATAGATTATTTGTATGGTACGATGATTGAGATTCCGAGAGCTTGTATTGTTGCCGACAAAATTGCCGAAGTAGCACAATTCTTCTCATTCGGAACCAACGACTTAACCCAAATGACCTTAGGTTTCTCCCGCGATGACGTAAATGCGATTGTTCATAACTACATTGACAACAGAATTTTGGACAACGACCCGTTTAATACCTTAGACCAGGAAGGTGTGGGCGAGATGGTAGAGATGGGTATCAATCGCGGACGCAGCACCTCCCCGAAACTGAAAGTGGGCGTTTGTGGCGAGCACGGTGGAGACCCCGCCTCTGTAGAGTTTTTCTTCAAAGCAGGTATGACATACGTTTCCTGTTCGCCATTCCGCGTGCCTATTGCAAGATTGGCTGCCGCACAGGCATCAATTAAAAGCGAGAAAAAGTAGGAGTTAATTATAACAAGAAGAGGCTGTCTTTAAAGCAAAGGCAGCCTCTTAATAGAGATAACATATTTAAAATTCTTTGGGGACACTATTGTTGTCTTATGGTTTTCATCCCCTCTATAAACGGATTGAAATAATGCAACGACTTCCCTGCAACCCCCAGAAGTCCCTTACCCCCCGTTTTGGGTCGTTTTACATTTCCAAAATTACCCTTCTCTAAAGTGGTAAAAAGTCCTTCCCTTTCTATTTCTTTCAAAAGTTTTATCGCTTCATCCAATACAAATTGAGCACGTTTGCGAATAACCCCTCCCTCCTTAAACTCTACCTCATCTCCAATATTTGACATATTATTGAAAATATATTTGGCGTTTTCAATCGCTAAAAATCTGTCGGACATAAAGGGCGTGTGAATCGCCTCGGTGGGCATTCCCAACAACTGAATCCCCTGTTTTGTCCAGATACCTATCATATTAAAAAGGGCATCCTGCAAGTGTCCTTTAAAAATATTGCCGGTCATAAATTTGGTGGGAGGCATATATTTTAGCGGGGCTTTCGGAAATATTTCGCGGGTCATTTGGGCTTGGGCAAGTTCGTAGAGAAAACCGTTTTCCAACTCAGGGTCCATTTCAAAGGCGTGTCCCAATCCCATTTGCTCTTCGGGAACCCCTGCCAACAACGCCAATTGCTCGTTAATCAGGTCGGAGGCAAGCACGGTGTGCGCTTCTTCAAAAGCATCGGCAGTAGTAAGGTAGTTGTCCTCTCCTGTATTGATGATAACACCCGCAAATCCGTTGATAATTCTGGAAAAATATTGGTCAATGAGTGTTCTTTGGGGATTGATATCGCGGAACAAAATGCCATAAAGGGCGTCGTTAAGCATCACATCTAAGCGTTCCAGTGCGCCCATCGCGGCAATTTCGGGCATACACAGTCCGGAGCAGTAGTTGCACAGGCGAATGTACCGCCCCACCTCTTCTCCCACCTCATCCAATGCTTTGCGCATAATACGGAAATTCTCCTGCGTGGCGAACGTGCCCCCAAAACCTTCCGTAGTAGCACCGTAAGGTACGTAATCCAACAAACTTTGCCCTGTTGTTCTTATTACCGCAATAATATCTGCCCCCTGCCTCGCGGCTGCCTGCGCTTGGACAACATCTTCATAAATATTTCCTGTGGCAACAATTACGTAAATGTACGGTTTTGCACCCTCTCCCAGCGTTTCAATAAAACGATTCCGTTGTACCACATTGCCGGAAATTCTTTGAAGCGTTGCTTCAATATAGGGTGCTAAAACATTCTTAATCTCTTCATCGGGATGGATAGAAAGTTTGGTAATATCCAACTCGTTTTTTGCTATTTTTTCTGCTACCTGTTGAGGATGTAACCCTGTTTCCAACATCGCGTTCCCCAGAAAGTAGAGTACCCCCTGACCCAACAATCCGTTTTGATGCAATTGGTCAACCACCACACTCGGAAGTGGGGCTTCGTGTGCATCAATCCCATCAATCCCCATCAAGCGACAAAGCGTGCGCTCTACGGCAACCGTAGTATATTGGTTTACAAACTGTTGTACTTCATTTGCAATCGTCGAAGCGATGGTTTTTGCTTCGTCAACTTTCATAAAATCAATGCCTAATTTGCTGCTTCTCATCTTTTATTAATTTGAAATAGAAACCGCAAATTAACATAAAATTCTCTAAGTCGAAAGCACAGTCGCGCAGCGACGGTACTTTATTAACCGTAGATTTTAATCTACGGTAGAGACTACTCCCTCACATAAATTCTTGGAACGCGCCGCGAAATAGCCGTTAAAAGTTCGTAGGGGGTTTTAGCAATAGAGGAACCAATGGTATCTAACGAGTTTTCCGCATTGTAAATAATCACTTCATCTCCTATGTTAACCTCCTGACCTGTAACATCTATCATCGTCATATCCATACAAATTTTTCCTACTACGGGACACTTTTTTTGATATACGAGCATAGCACCCACGCCGTTGCTGAGTTCCCGCGGGTACCCATCGGCATAACCTACAGGAACAATCGCTATTTGCATATCTTTTTCGGCGGTAAACGATCTATTGTACCCCACCGTTTCTCCCTTATTAATAGTTTTTACCTGTGTAATTACGCTACTGAGGGTAATTACGGATTGCAATTCCTGTTGCACTTCAGGCAAAGGACAGAATCCGTACAATCCCAACCCCAACCTTACCATATCGTATTGTGCTTCAGGAAAACGTACAATTCCCGCAGTATTGAGAATATGTTTCAGAAAGGGATAGGTAATTTGAGTCTCAATTTTTTCACAAACCCTGTTAAATTGTTCGATTTGATTTTTGGTAAAAACATCCTCCTTTTCATCCTCCGAGGCAGCCAAATGGGTAAAAACAGAGGCAATTTTTATTTTTGAACAGAAGTTTACCATTTGCAACATCTCATCAACCTCCGCGGCATCAAATCCCAACCGGTGCATTCCGGTATCTATCTTAATATGAATAGGAAAAGAGTCAACATCAGGGTAATTTTGCAGTGTTGAAATGAGTTCTTTTAAGTAAAAAGTGTTGTAAATTTCCGGTTCCAAATGATAACGAATCATCGCATCAAAACCGGTATCCTCTGCACCTAAAACTACGATGGGTCGGGTAATATTCCTCTTTCTCAGTTCAATTCCCTCATCCGTGTAAGCCACAGCCAGATAGTCCACCTGATGATAGCACAGTTCATTAATTAACTCCGCATCTCCCAAACCGTACGACATTGCCTTGACCATCGCCATAATTTTGGTTTCAGATTTAAGTAACTTTTTGAAATAGTGTAAATTATGAATTAATGCCGATAAGTCAACCTGCAGGGTGGTTTGATGGGTTTTAAGTTGCAATGCCTGTACCACCCTTTCAAACCTGAAAGAGCGTGCCCCTTTAATCAAAACCGCCTCATCCCGAATGTTTATTTCCTCTAAGTGAGCTAATAGTTCGTTTGTATTGGCAAAAAAGTGTTTCTCAACCACCGGAAAATATTGATAGTGTTTGCGCATCTCGCTTCCCACCACCACCATTTTATTAATATTGTGATTGTTAAACAATTGTGATAGTTCCAAATACTCTTTTTCCCCCCAGCTTACCTGTTCAAAATCGGAAATGATTAAAGTTTTTTTCGTAAATTGGGTTTGGTTTGACAAAAAATCAAGTGCAATTCGTAAAGAATTGATATCTAAACTGTAAGTATCATTAATTATAATGGAGTGATTTTGTGCCTCCTTGATCTCCATACGCATATTCAACGGCGAAAGGAGGTGCAACTGCTGTGAAATATAGGATAGCGAATATCCCAAAAACATCATTAAAGCACTGATATGCAAAATGTTTTCAACTGAAGCCGCATCCGTGAATGGTATTTCAAGATATTCCGATGAATGTGCAAATTCCACAATGGTAGCGTGTTGCAGTTGCTTTTGTGAAATAATTCTGAAATGAGATTTTTTGTTTTTACCCCAGGAAATTTTTTGTAAAGTTTTAGAACTGCTTCCCTCCAAAGTTTCTCTGATAAGTAGGTTATCATTGTTATAAATAATTGTAGATGAAGATGTAAACAGTTGAAGTTTTTCCAACAATTTTTCCTTATCATTTGTAAAAAAACCGGAATGTGCGTTTCCGATGTTCGTTAATATGCCGATATTGGGTTTTATCACGGCTTCCAATTTGCGCATTTCATCTTTTTGCGAAATACCTGCTTCAAAAATTCCAAAATTGTGGGTATCATTCATTTGCCAAACAGAAAGGGGCACCCCAATTTGAGAATTATAACTGTTTGGACTTTTAATGATGGAAAAATCTTTCGCCAACATAGCTGTGAGCCACTCTTTCACAATGGTTTTTCCGTTGCTGCCGGTAATTCCAACAATGGGATAGTTAAACTGTTTTCTGTGCTCGGCGGCAATTTGCTGCATCGCAAACACGGGGTCATCCACCAGATAAAAATTAGCATCGTAGTTTTTGTAATCGTCTAACTCTTCACTTACGATAAAATTCTTTACTTTTTGCTTCACAAGTTCGGGAATGTAATGATGTCCGTTGTTTTTTCCGGTTTTTATGGCAAAAAAAAGGGATTGTTGCGGAAAAGTCAGTTTTCTGCTGTCGAACACCAATTCCGATATTGCCCAATTTTGGTCAACGATTTTACTGTTTTTGGGAGTAATAATTTCAATGATTTTGTTGGGCAGCAGCATATTATGCGTTTATTTTTCGATTATTCAGAATATCAACTGCCAAATAGATGGCGTTTCTCATCGCATCGGGGGAGGCGATATTTTTACCGGCAATATCGTATCCGGTACCGTGCGCGGGGGAGGTTCTCACAATGGGTAATCCGGCAGTAAAATTTACCCCGCCATCAAAAGCCAGCAACTTAAAGGGAATCATCCCCTGGTCGTGGTACATAGCCAGTATTGCATCAAATTGTTTATACTGTCCGGAGGCAAAGAAACCATCTGCGGGAAAGGGACCAAACGCATTGATATTTTGTTCAAACGCTTGATTTATAGCGGGTTTTATGATTTCAATCTCTTCTTTTCCAAGTAGTCCATTATCTCCGGCGTGCGGATTGAGCGATAAAACAGCAATTTTGGGATGGGTGCACAAAAAATCTTTGAGCAAAGAATTATTGAGAATGGTAATTTTTTTCAACACTAACTCTGTGGAAAGAATTTTACTTGCCTCATTTATAGGAAAATGATTGGTAACGAATCCCACTTTAAGATTTTCCGATACCATCAGCATCATAGTATCCTGCGCTTTAAACTGTGCGCTAAAAAACTCGGTATGTCCGGGAAAATTGAACGTTTGAGATTGGATATTATGTTTATTTACAGGTGCGGTAACAATTGCGTCTATTAAGTTGTTTTTCAAATCGTTGCAAGCAGCCACCAGCGCTTTTTCCGCCATTTTTCCACCCATTTCCGAAGGAGTTCCACACTCAATTCTAAACTCTTCATCAGAGAGATTAATCAAGTTTAGTTTTTTGGACGAAATTTGCTGCACGCTTTTCACAAAATTAAAAGCAAAATCGTTCATTTCAAACACTTTTCTATAGTAGCTTGCTGTTTTCGACAAACCATAGACAATCGGTGTGCAAATTTCCACCATCTTCGGGTCGGAAAGGGTTTTCATAATTACCTCATAACTAATGCCATTAACATCGCCGTGGGTAATCCCTATTTTGGATAGTTGTTCCATATCAATTTGTATTTATAATAAAAGGGTAACGAAATTTTGTTGATTTTCTTGTAAATAGATGAAGTTTGTATTTTCTACACCGAAGAGTAGGGCACCGTGTTTAATTCGGCAAACTCTTTTTGCAGGAATTTGAAATAGCCGTAGCAGGCAATCATCGCGGCGTTGTCGGTGGTTAGAGCCAACGGCGGAATAGTAACACGGAGGTGATGTTTCTTAGCAAGTTCCAGCATCCGTTTTCGCAGTTCGGAGTTGGCAGCCACCCCGCCCGATAATGCAAAATTGGTGCATTTGTGGGCTTTCAACGCCTTTTCCATTTTTATGGTAAGTGACTCAACGATGTGAAATTGAATAGATGCCGCCAAATCGTTGATATTCTCTTCGATAAAGTTGGGATTTTCTGTCAAACGGTCTCTTACAAAATAGAGAAACGATGTTTTTAATCCGCTAAAACTGAAGTTCAGGTCGGGCAGTTTGGCGATGGAAAATTTGAATTTGTTGGGGTCTCCCTGTTGGGCAAGTTTGTCAATAATGGGACCTCCCGGGTAGGTCAGCCCTAATATTTTGGCAGCCTTATCAAACGCTTCGCCTGCGGCATCATCGATAGTTCTTCCCAAAACTTCCATCTTAAAATAATCGTATACCATTAACAAAAGCGTATGTCCGCCCGAAACCGTGAGACACAAAAAGGGAAACTCCGGTTTTGGATTATTATCTTCCGTATCTAAGAAATTGGCTAATACGTGTGCTTGCAGGTGGTCAACCATAATTAAGGGGATATTCAGACTCAGTGCCAATCCTTTGGCAAACGAACTGCCCACGAGTAAAGAGCCGAGTAGTCCGGGACCATTCGTGCAGGCAATAGCGGAAAGTTGTTTTTTGTCAATTCCTGCTCTTTTCAGTGCAGTATCTACCACAGGGATAATGTTTTGCTGGTGCGCCCTTGATGCCAACTCCGGCACTACGCCTCCAAACTCAGCGTGAATTTTTTGCCCCGCAATCACGTTCGACAGTATTTTCGTGCCGCAAATCACGGCAGCCGAAGTGTCGTCGCAAGAGGATTCAATACCAAGAATGTAGGGAGGTGTAGCCATAATGTTCTTTTCAGAAAAGAAGTTCGCAAAGAAACATTATTTCGTTAATAATCATACGTTGTGTGTAGTGCATTTCATTCCCTTTAAAATATTTTTTCTAATAAAATTTTCAAATCATCTCTTACCCTTTCATATTCAGGTAGTTTTCCTCTTTCTATTTGGTACTCCAAACTATTTTTCCACGCGGATTTTAAAACTTTGTCATTGTTTTCGTTGATTAATTGCTTAACTCCCAAAAATTGCAGATTTTTATATTCTATTTTTTTGTGAAAACCGCTTGCGACTTCTTGCCAATCAATATTTTCAATATGTTTACTCAAAAACCAAATATCAAAATAATCTCTTGGGGCGGTGTAAGAACGCTGTATTAAGGCTCTGATTTTTTCTGTGAGCACTTCACTAATGCTGTAAATTGGAATATTTTGTGCGTTTTTGGTCAATTTGTCGCTGTAATTGTGAATTATGTTTGCAATTTCGGGCGTAAAAATCATTTTTTCATATAAAATTATTTCAATCTTTATGCTTGTTTGCCAACGATTTGGCTCTGGTGGTTGCTGGTTTTTGCTGTGGTTGGCTCCCCAAAATTTTATTTTGGCACTATAACCTGTTATTTGATTGTTAAACTGCAATTTTTCAAGAGATTGAATGTGCAAAAGCATTTCAGTCCGCCCCGTTACCAACTCAACAATCTTTTTCAGCATTTTCAAATCGAACACAAAATTCTCATTTGTGGCTGTAAAATCAAGGTCTTCCGAAAATCTGTAATCGGGGAAACGGCACTTTTTCAAACAAGTTCCACCTTTGAAAATCAAGTTGTTACGACATTCGGGCAGTGTATAAATCGCATCAATAAAATGCCCCAACACCCAATCTTTATCAATCGTGGTCGTGCGGACTTTTTGCTCTTGCGCCAATTTGTTGATTTCGCTTTTACTTATCATTTCAATACTGATTTTGAACAATTCCTAAAATATTTTCTTTCGACAAATTCATTCGCAAATACCAATCGTTGTTTGGCTCGCCTGTGTTTTCGCCAAAAGTGTCAAACAAATTGTAACTGCGATTTACTTTTGACTTCGCAAACTTCACAAAACTGCATAAATTTCTCTTTTCAAAAAGTTCCGCCAAAAAACCAAGTCGCTTGATAACAGCGATATTATTAACGGCATTGCAATAATCTGTCAATTTTTTAGATTTTAAATTCGCGTTGTAAAAAGCACTAATTAACTCCGCAAAACCACCGCAGTATTGTGGTAAATCGAAACAATCAACAATGGTTTTTTCAATATCTGTTATTGGATATTTGTAATTGCCGTAACCATTAAAAACAACTCCTGTTCTTTTATTCGGTTGAATTTTAATAAATTGATAGGTTGTTCCTGCAAATTCCACTTCTTTTTTTAGTTGAGTAGTTTGAATAAGAACTTTGTTCGGGAATTGTTCTGTAAGTCCGTATAAATTCAATGCAGACCAATAGGCTACAGCACTTTCTTTGGCAAGAAAAGTCCCGATTACATTTTCATCTCTAAAGTTGGCACGGCAATACTTGCCTCGTTCAATGCGGGATAAAAATCCTTTATCAACAAGATTTTCGACAATTTCATTAATTGTTCGATTGTCTAAATCAAGTGCGCTTTTCAGACTTTGAATTTCAAAAAATGAAATTTCTTCTTCTTCAAGATATTTTACTAATTCGTTTTGTGTCATTATTTTTATATTTCAAAACCGCTTTTATAGCGGTTATATTATATAGAAATGCAAAAATAAACTTTTATTTTGAATTGACAGAATTTATCGTAATTTTTTTTGCTTGGAACCGCTCGTTAGCGGCTGGGCTTTTTCCTAATTTCATTTTTCTTTCATTTTCTCAATCGAAATAATTTATACACCCAAACAGGTATTACATATATTCCTATCATACAAGTAACCATTATTGGAGCGTATGAGTGGGCAAAATAACTTGCTAAGATATGCCAAACTAAAAAAGAAAGTCAATCCCAAATGATACATAAAAATCAGTAATTTAGTAATATTTTCCTTGTGTCTGAAAACGAATGCAATCAATGACACAAAAACTATCTGTCCAACAGACGCTACTATGAAATATTCAGGATGAGAAACCGCCATTTCCGCTATATTCAAATTTAAAATCAATAGAGATTTTGGTATTTTGTCCGCACAATCAATATACCACTGAAAAAAACTGATACTTTCTTCAAGTTGGTGAAGAGCGTGTAAACCAATAATGGGTTTCCAAAATTTTAAATAGATATTATCCATATTTTTCAATTCTCATCTTTGTTAAGTTGCTGAGTTCCACCCACATTGCCTGATCCCTAACTATAAGCAAAAATAAATGAAATTAGTGTATCTACTATAAGGAACACTCTTTCTCGTGAGAAATGCCGCTTGTTTGTATTTTTCTTGTCATTGCTGTTTGTTTTTTTTAGTGCCGAAAAAAATGATAATAAGAAACAAATCGTGTTCATACCAAACCCTTATTTACTAAAAATTCCCTTAGTAGCGTTGTTTTTTGGGCAGGAGTTGAAACAACGCCCGCACCCCACACATTCTGCGCCCTTTACTTTTGAGGGTGGCTGTATGGCATCCACCGGACAGGCTTTGTGGCAAAGTTTGCACTTAATGCACTCTTGCTTTGTTACTTTTATTTTCCAAAAGGAGATCCGCGAAACAAGTCCCAGAATTACGCCATAAGGGCAAATAAACCGGCAGTAGGGGCGCCCGGTAAAAATAGAAATTACCAATAACACAATTCCTAAAATCAGAAAAGGCAGTTCGCCACCCAGACGAAAAATTCCTATAAAGGGGTCGTAATGGCAAATGATAAAGGCACTGTTGGTGGCAGCGTGCACTACGGAAAAAACCAAATAGAACCAGGGGAAGAAGCTAAGAATACGGGTTACTATTTTCGGTAATTTGTAGGTTTTAAAATGCAACAACTCCTGCAGCGCGCCAAAAGGACACACCCCTGCGCAAAACACCCTCCCGAACAGCAATGCAAAAACAATGGGAAGCAGAAACAGCAGTAAAATATTCAACGGAATATTGTAAGTAGGACTACCTATCCACAGTGCAACATTTTGAATGGCACCGATGCTGCACATACACCCTTGCCTGAAAAAACCGAAGTAAGCCACCGAAATTACCGAAGTTAATATTACCGGCCATCTTACCTGCTTTTTAATGAGTGCCCAAGATACAAAACTCATTAACAAAACAAGCAAAATTAAATCAATATATATCCATTTCATAAATAGCGAATTTTGTTGCGAAAATAGTTTTTTTTTGAAACGATTTTTTTTTAAAAAATCAGTTTCGTAAATTACTAAAAAAGTGTATTATTGCACGCTTATTGTGAAATTATACATTTTGCTGAAAAAACGAAAAAATTAACCAAAAATATTATTAACTAAATACTTAATTTACAATGAAAAAACACTTTATTCTTTCATTTATTTTGTTAGCATTTTTGCTAATGGGAGCACAGGTTTCTTATGGACAAAGAAGTGCTCAACACTCCGAAGGGAATAAACCTAAAGCCCTAAAACATCAAATTGAGACGCAGAATCTCAATAAAAAAGAGATGGCACTTGCCCGACACAATGAAAATCAGGAAACACTTCCTAAGTATGGTTCCAGATTTGAAGAAAGGCAAGATAAGCCGGTGCAGAATCAGAAACGCAGGATTGATTTGTCGGAATTGAATATTCCTAACGATGAAAAGTCAAGAGCAGGAGGCTGCGACCTGAAATTGGTAGTAACCTACTACGAGTCTGATGGCGGAGTTGCCTACTGGTATTATGGTGAATGGAATTATGGTTATGATTGGGGTTCCGGACAAATTACCGGCGTGGGTGAGTATTTTATCACAAACTATACCCCCGATTTCTACCCCTACATCGAAATTTACGAAGGTAACGGCGGGTACATTTATTTAGAATTTAAAGTGATTTATGGATGTAATGTAATTTGGGAAGATTATCTTTACAGTGATTATGGTTGGTATGATTATACTTACAACTATGGGTTTTCCGGTTTACAATGCAGTGATGAGTGCTGCCCCATTACCATAACCGTTACCAATTTCAGTGGAAGTGGATATGCCTATGCTGAATGCGATGAGATTGGAGGCTCCTGGGGCTATTCGTATATTTATTTCTACGGCAACGGCACTTATGAAGTGATAGGCAACGCATTTACGGACTTTGCCATGTATATTGCTGGAGCTACCTCTGCCAGTTGTTCATTTCACTATGTTGTTAAACACGGCGACAATGAAATTATGACCGGTAACTTTTCCGGAAATTATAACACTACCAAATACGAAGAGTTCTACGGAATGTACTGTGGCGACCCACCTTGTGTAGAAATTGTAATCTCGGATAACAACCATGGAGATGGCTGGAGTTGGACTTTAACAGATAACAGTACCAACACCGTTGTATTAGGCGGCGGATACTATTCTCCCTACGGGACGCTTGCATACGACGGCATTTTTACTTATGGTTCCGGTAATTTTACTTTCAAATCATGGCAAAGTGGTAGCTATGCAGACAACACGGCCACAGTTGTCATTAAAGTTGGCGGTGTACAAATTTATACAACAGGTAAGCAAACATATACTTCCGGTAAAGTTATTACCCACACATTTACTGCAGATTGCTCTTCCTGCGAATTTGATTATAATCTTGGGGTTACCAATATTGGAGGGCTCAATGCTACAGTTACGTTAACTCCTCCAACGGGACAAACCCAATGGACTATTGAGTATGGGGTAACAGGATTTACCCAGGGTAACGGAACGAAAGTAAACTCCACTAATACCTCTATTCCGCTTACGGGACTTAGCCCGAAGACAGACTATACCGTTTATATCTATCCGGTGGGTGCTCCCGAATATGAGTGTAACGTAATATCTTTTACAACACTATGTTACTTAGCACCTCCAACGAATGTAACGGCAACACCAAACCCCATCTGTATGGGCAGTTCCACCAATTTGAAAGCTACCACTACAAGTGGTGCTACAGTAAAATGGTACACCTCTGCCACAGGCGGCACGCCGATAGGTACTTCTGCCAGCGGGGCCAACTTCTCAGTTACACCCGCCACAACGGGAACAGTTACTTATTATGCAGAAGCAGAAGTTAAAGTAGAAGGCGGGGCAGCTACCAATTATCCATATACGGGGAGCGTGCAACCCTTGACATTGTCTGATGGAAAATATCTCATAGAGTGTTGGGGTGCAAAGGGCGGCGGACCAAATTACGGAGGCGTTGGAGGCTACTCAAAAGGAGAAATTAATTTACCGGCTGCAACTACACTCTATCTTGTAGTAGGTGGTACCGGCATAATGGGAAAACTTGCAGCAGGAGGATATAATGGTGGAGGTATTTCCGGAAATTATAGCGGTGATAATCAAGGAAGCGGCGGCGGTGCAACCCACGTGGCTAAAGCAACCGGAACTTTGAGTTCGCTGTCCGGCAATCAGTCGGCAGTAGTTATTGTTGCAGGCGGCGGCGGCGGCGCAGGCTCTAATTACAGTACTGGATGCTATGAGAACGCAGGCGGAAAAGGCGGCGGGTTAACCGGTGGAAACGGAAATAATAATGGAACAACCGGCAATGATGGAGGAATTATGCATGGTGCAGGTGGAACCCAAACAGCAGGCGGCGCAGGCGGTTATTACAGCTATGGTGGTGCAGGAGGTGCCGGCACTTTTGGTCAAGGCGGTAATGCTGCCAATACTACCACCGGTGGCGGTGGCGGCGGCGGCTGGTACGGCGGCGGCGGCAGTTCATGGGAAGGCGGCGGCGGCGGCTCCGGATATATCGGCGGCGTTACCAACGGTCTTACCGCACAACAAGCACAAACAGGATTCGTGGCAAACCCCATGACAACCGGAAACGGCCATATCAGAATAACGGCTATGGAAGATATTTGTACTTCTACCAGAGTGCCCGTTACCGTTACCGTTATCCAAAACCCAAGCATAGGCAATAAAACCGCTACCATTTGCAGCGGCAATACATTTACCGTAACTACCGGCGGCACAGACGTTGTGCCCGCAGGTATCACATATACATGGGGCGCACCCACAATCACCCCCGGCGGAACTGGCGCAGTTACCGGTACAACAACCGGCACAAAAGCCGCACTAACTACACTACCCAGCGTGTTAACCAATACTACAAACGTTACACAAACAGTTACCTACACCGTTACCCCAATTGTAGATATTTGTCAGGGTAATAACTTTACCGTAACCATTACCGTTAACCCTGTGCCGAGCATCAGCAACAAAACCGATGAAATTTGCGGCGGAAATATATTTACAGTGGCTACAAGTGCTACCGATTTAGTGCCCGCAGGTACTACCTACACATGGAGTGCCCCCACGATTACCCCCGGAGGAACAGGCGCGGTTACCGGTACAACAACCGGAACTAACGCCGCCCTTACTGCTTTGCCAAGTGCGCTGAATAATACTACCAATGTTATACAAACGGTTACCTATACCCTTACTCCCAGAGCCGGAACCTGCAACGGAAGTGCATTTACAGTAACCGTTACCGTGCATCCTTTAATGGCAGTGAGCAATCTGGAATTAAACTATAACGCCAATTGCGCCGCAGTGCTTACATGGACTGCTCCTGCTGCAGAATATACCTATAAAGTTTACAGAGACGGCATTCTTAGAACCCCAACCCCAATTTCTGCTACCACTTTCACAGATACTAATTTCGATGTTTCCCAAACACACGAATGGTCGGTTACTGTTATTTGCGGTAACGGCGAATCCAATCCGGTTAGCGTTATTGGTCTCCCCAATGTATTTACTATAGAAACTACTGCAGGCATGGGAGGTTTTATCACTCCCGGTGGAACCGTTGAAGTATTTTGCGGCACAAGCCAGAAGTTTACAGTTACTACCGAACTGGGATATATGATTTCAAAATTCTATATTGACGGGGTTCATAATCCGACAGCTGCACTATTTAAAAGTTATACTTTCACTAAAATAAATGATAATCATACCATTCTTGTGCAATTTGTAGAGATTCCTACCCATTTTATCCAATTCGGACCGGATGCATCTATGAATATGGGCGGTGTTGTTTACCCAACACTTAATCCGAACGCCATTCATTACATTGAAGTGGACTCCGGTGCTAACGTTCAATTCTCCATTGTTCCCAACCCGGGCTACGAACTCGACAAACTATATGTAGATGATGTGATTACCACCCCGAGCTATTTTGGTACTTATACGTTTACCGGCGTTCAAATCAACCACTCTATTTTTGCTACATTCAAACCAATTGCACATATTATTACCGCCACTACAAACGGACACGGCACGATTAATCCTGCCGGTGCTGTTTATGTGAATGAGGGTGCCGACCAAACTTTCCAGACTACTCCCGATGCGGGCTACCACTTAGAAGGTATCTATGTGGATGGTGTTTATGACGCCGCTGCCACATTAGCAGGACTTTATACCTTTACTAATGTAACGGCAAACCATACTATTCATGCAGCGTTTGCTATCAACACTTATACCATAACTGCAACAGCCGGTCCTTACGGCACTATTGACCCTGAAGGCGTAATTAATGTGAACTACGGTAGCAGCAAAACTTTCAACTTCACTCCGGCGGAAGGCTATAAAGTGGACAAAGTGTTTATCAACACCATTGAAAATCCTGCGGCAGCGCAGGCAGGAACCTATACGTTTACAGATATTGATCAAGACAATACCATTCATGTAACGTTTACCAAACAGATGCTCAAAATTACCTCCAATGCCGGACCTAACGGAACGGTTCAACCGCAGGGCATTCACTATGTAGAATACTGGGCACACTCTGAAATTTATGTATTTAATCCTGCTCCCGGATACCACATTAAAGAAGTTTTGGTGGACAATGTGAACAATCCGTTGGCAATTCAAAACGGCGAACACCGCTTCCTCAATGTTATCACCGACCACACGCTTTTGGTATTCTTTGCAAAAGATATCTATACCATTAATGCTATGACTACTGCCGGCGGTGCTATCAATCCTGCCGGACTAACCAACGTACCCGCAGGCACCGACAAGACTTTCTATTTTGAGCCTTATGCAGGGTACAAATTAACTCAGGTCATCATCAACGGTATTAACCATCCGGAAGCAGTTGATGCAGGTTTCTATACATTCTATAATGTATATGATGATTATAACATTACCGCCAAGTTCGAGCAGGTTACTTATACAGTTACCCTTCCAACAGACGCAGGTATTGTTGCCGCTCCCATAAACGGTTCAAACTCTCCGGTGGCTTATGGTGCTTCATACTCGTTTGTGGTTGATCTATTAGCAGGTTACACCCAATCTAAACTCACTGTAAGTGCCAACGGTATTGTAATCAATCCTGTAGCGGGTGTTTACACCATCAATAATATAACGATTGACCAAGTTGTAACGGTTACGGGTATTGAAAAGAATGTTTACAAGATTTCAGCCAAATCCAACCCGGGCGGTATTATTTTACCTGCCGGAGTTTTCAATGTAGCGCACGGCGAAAGCAAGACCTTTGAAATGGTTCCAGATAAGGACTATATGGTTAAATCTGTGGTAGTTAATGGTGCAAATGAAGGTGCGGTAAGTTCCTACACTTTCCACAATGTAACCGCAGACGGCGTAGTTGAAGTGTTCTTCAAATACAGTCCGCTGAACTTGGAAGATCCCGATGCTTCTGCCATTCATATTTTCAGCAATAAAAACGTAGTAACCATTTCCGGCGAGAATTTGGTGGTTGGTAAACAGGTTGAGATTA
>Ga0209737_10001321_pt1 | contig 17912 bp, 25 predicted proteins | sample TergutCu122P3_FD_187284 | JGI IMG/M metagenome (GOLD analysis project Ga0209737, IMG submission 187284) | Cubitermes ugandensis P3 segment gut microbial communities from Kakamega Forest, Kenya - Cu122 P3 (SPAdes) (version 2) | ecosystem: Host-associated > Arthropoda: Insects > Digestive system...
TGTAGATAACAGTAGAGTAAACGTCTCCACTAGGCAACACTTCTATTATGAATTATTTTAAGCTATTTGGAAATACGGTAGCTTATTATGCGCTTACATATTATCAAATTGAGTCAAAGAAAATTACCGAAATAGTAAATAAGCAGATAAATGCACTAGTTGAAGCGGATATTGCAAATCATACCAATATTAGACTTTATGTTCCGAAGGATTATCCCGGAAATATGCTGGATATTAATAGTTGCAGGGATACTCTTGTTGCCCACAAAATAATAACACAAAAAATCATAATACATGAATTAGTATACATTACGGATGGGTGCATATATTATTTGCCAAGTGAATAATCTCATCTCATATAGAGATGTAACAAACTTTGAGATAAGTAAAAAAAGAGCTACAGACCGAAGTTTGTAAAAAATATGACCGCCGATGTCATCAATGATAAACTGGTGGCTTGCGAGCAACCAAATCAAACCCGATAATTTCCTTGGTGTGTACTGGATGGTAAGTATGGTATACATGATACAAATCAAGTAAGACTTAGTTGATTTATTTATTGAATTTATTAAGATAATCCGCCGGTAGCATTATAAACGCTTCATCAGGATAATGCTTAATGTTTCCGGTAACTAATATGGTTTCATCAATAGCTTTTGCAACATCATAAAAAATACGGTCGCTTTCATCTGTAAAAGATACAGTGCTTCCTGTCGGTTTTACAAGAGTTCCGATTTCCTTGATGGCATCAATAGTACTTTGCTGAGTTTGAGGTGCAATATTCAATTTTTCATATGCTAAAACTCGATGATATTCATCTAATATTTCTTCGCTGTAATAAAGTTCAACTTGCTTATCCGATGCTAAACTTAAAACTTTTGCGGGATTTCCTCCCGGCGAAAGGGTTGCAGAAACCAAGATGTTTGTGTCGATAACAACTCGTTTCATTTAGTCCTCCGCTTTTCTTCTCTGACCTCGCTGATAATAGCGTTAATTTCATCAAGAGTCATATCGGATGTTCCATTTGCCATAGCTTGTTCTTGTGCTTCACACAGAGCCTCTTTCAAAGAAAGTTTACGCACTCCTCTTGGTTGAAAGGGAATGGCGTTTTCTAATAAACACTGCCTAAAAAACATATTTACAGCCGTGCTGATGTTCATTCCCATACTGTTAAAAAGGTTTTCGACGTTGGACTTAACGTTTTCGTCAACCCTAACATTTACTGTTGTTGTTTGTGATTGTGTTTGATCCATTATATTACCTCCTATTTGCTTGAGTGTGTACAGTATAACACATGACACATACATTGTAAATAATCATTTGATTTTTATGCATATTTAAGAAAAATTCAGGGGAAAATTGTAGGTCGAGCCTCCCGTTTGCAATATGAAAAGCCCAAATTGAAAACAAGAAACCACTTTTGAAAACAAAAAGCCCATTTTGTAATAATTAGTCAACCACATTTTACAAAATTCCCGAAGATAAAATACTTGACAGAATATAGAAATCGGCTATAATTATAATATATTAAAATTAGCCGAAAGGTGTGTAAGTATATGTATATTAATCGGCATTTAGAAAGAGTGTTGAAAAACTCCGCTTACATTCGCGGCGTTATGGCTGTCACGGGAAGCAGGCAGACGGGTAAAAGTACGCTCATTGAAGAAATAGCCAAAGGGAACGGTATGACTTCCGTCACCCTTGACGATATTAACAGACGCGAACTGGCGAAAACCAACCCCAAGGACTTCTTGGCATTATCGCCGACCCCGCTGTTCATTGACGAGGTGCAGTACGCTCCTGAATTGTTCCCATATATGAAGATACACATTGATAAAACAAAAGAAATGGGAGCCTACTATATATCGGGTTCACAGCGGTTTAATATGATAAAAAATCTCAGCGAGAGCTTGGCGGGGCGTGTCGGCATATTTGAACTGCTGGGGCTGTCTATACGTGAAATAAAGAATGACAGCTTTAACGAGGTGTTTATACCAACTAACGAATATATAAAAGAACGTAAAAGTACGCCCATCAAGCTGACGGAGCTTTGGCAAATCATACACAGGGGCAGTTATCCCGAACTTTACGCAAAACCGAATATCGTTTGGGATAAATTTTATAATGACTATGTAAACACCTATATAGAACGCGATGTCCACAAGCTAGAAAACATCGGAGATGAGGTTAAGTTTTATCAGTTTATGCAGGTTATCGCCGCGAACTCGGGCAATTTGTTCAATGTTGATGGTTTTGCAAAGGACATAGGTATTACCCGTGCAGTCTGCGAGAAATGGTTGTCGGTGCTTCGTGCTTCAAACTTGATATATCTGTTGCCGCCGTATCACAGCAATGTAACCAAGCGAGCCATTAAAACACCTAAAATTTACTTCCTAGACACGGGGCTAATGGCATTCCTGACTAAGTGGCACACAGCGGAGCAAATCGAAACAGGGGCGATGTCGGGTGCTTTCTTTGAGACCTTCGTGTTCTGCGAAATTATTAAAAGTTTCTATAACGCAGGCATCGACCCGAAGACATACCTGTATTTTTACAGGGATAAGGACGATAACGAAATTGACTTCATAATCAACTATAACAGCAAACTACACCCTATCGAGGTCAAGAAGAAAAGTAATCCGAATTTAGGTGATATAAAGGCATTTCGTTTCAGTGAGTACAACGAGATATATCAGCGTGGTAATGGTGCGGTAATCTGTACAAATGACGATGTTGTTCCGCTTAACGATAAAGACTATATCGTACCATTTTACTATATATAACAGTATTGAACCTTTATTGTATTTTTTACAGAATTTAGAGCAACTATAATATCAGTAAATTATAAGGAGTCCGTAAATGGAAGGTATTCAACCTATCACAATATTAGAAAATTATGCCAAGGTAATAGACGAAGTACAAGACGGAGAGCCGGTTGCTTTAACAGAAAACGGTGTCGGTAGAGCTGTACTGGTTAATACTAATGAATGGCAACGCCGACAAGCTGAAATATGGCTTCTGACTCAACTTAACAATGTGGAACAGGAATTTGGAGAAGGTGAAGACATTAATACCTTTGCCGAAAAATATGGGATTAGGTAGCCAGAATACCTTCCAGAAGAAATAAAATAACTATGATGAAATTTATGATGAATTTATTGAAACGGACAAACATAGTTTAGTAGAAAATAATATTGGTGCTGACTATGAATAGATTACTGACTCCTAAGGATGTACAAGATATTCTTGGTGTAGGAAGAGATGTTTCATACAAACTGTTTAAGTTAAGAGGTTTCCCTTCACTTAGAATAGGTAAAAGATATTTTGTCCAAGAAGAAAGATTGAACCAATATATATCAGAACATGTCAAATCAAAAATAACAGTATAGTTTAGACGAGGCTTGCCACCTCGTCTTTTTTTTTATATAATTTATATTAGCGACGGAGGTATATAAACTACATATAAGTTTACTATCAGGGTAGAAACTACCCCAATGAAATAGCTTAAACCATATAGACCCAGTAAAAACAATGGTTGGCTAAATATATAACATGAATAGGTCTTTCTTTTAACTAATTACAAAAGGCAGGTGAAATGTTGGACTCTATTCATGTCAGGGGAGGTAATCCTCTATTTGGCGAGACAAAGATCCAAGGTTCCAAAAATGCCGTACTACCGATAATGGCAGCGGCCTTACTAGTTGAAGGTGTTAGTGTCATTGAAAACTGCCCAAGAATCACCGATGTTGACCATATGCAGAAGTTACTTTCCGATATTGGCTGCATAATACACTGGCGAAACCGTTCCCTCTATATTAATGCAACAAATGTAAATGTCAGCGCAATGAATAGCGAATCAGTAGGAAAAATGCGCTCGTCAATAATGTTGCTTGGGGCGATGTTGGGACGATTTGGGAAAGTTGTAATGAACTACCCCGGGGGTTGCGTGATTGGAGCGCGCCCCATAGATATACACCTTGATGCCCTTACAAAGATGGGCGTAAAAATCGAAAGAGAAAAAGACTATTTTACAGCCACATGCGAAAAGTTGACCGGTTCGGTCATTGAACTTCCCCTACCCAGTGTCGGGGCTTCAGAAAATGTCATCCTGGCGGCGGTCAGTGCCAAAGGAACTACGGTACTAAGAAATGCCGCTCCTGAGCCGGAAATAATCGCTCTGTGCGATTTTCTTAAAGCAGCGGGAGCGAAGATTGACATCCATGAAGAAAAAGGGAAAGTAACCATTATTATCAGCGGTGGAAATCGCCTTAGCCCGGTCTCATTCAAGATACCTGCCGACCGCATCGTCGCCGGTACCTATATCCTGGGAGTACTGGGGGTTGGCGGACATGTTTTTCTTGAGGATGCCCCGGCTAAGCATATGCGGGCGGTCATTGAGTTGGCAAAAGAAATGAACGCCGATGTCAGCGTTTCCGACAAAGGTATTGCCATCCTTGCTGACTGTATCACCAGACCGATACCGTACCTTGAGACCGCTGTGTACCCACTTTTTCCCACGGATTTACAATCACAGCTATTGGCGATTCTGACGATTGCGAATGGTGAAAGCGTGATATGTGAAAAAATATTTGAAGACCGTCTAAAAATTGTCCCCCAACTCGTCAGCATGGGTGCGGACATAACAGTAAACGGGAATACCGCAACGATAAGGGGTGTTAACCGCTTGCGGGCGGCGACGGTCGAAGCAAGGGAACTACGTGGGGGTGCCGCTTTGGTGATTGCCGGATTAATCGCCGAAGGGACTACGATTATTACAAAACGGCAGTATATTGAGCGCGGATATGAGGACATCGCAAGAGATTTTCGAGATTTAGGAGTAGTTATTACTAACACATGAAAGTGAATACAATCGTATGAAAAACGCATACGACGAAAAAAAGCCATGGAATCCAATCAAAGAATTCCTGCGCCAGCGGCGAAGCCTGATAATCATCATGCTGATGCTTCTGGTGCTGGGTCTTTTGTTGTGGACAGGCTATCAATATATCATCGACAATTATACCGTGACCCGGATACATGTTGACGGTAATACCCAGCACACCAGCCAAGAAATTATTGAAATGGTCATGCAGGGACCGTTTGGTAACAACTCGCTATTTCTTGCCCGCCGGTACCGCGACCGTAGCATCGAAGGTATCCCCTTTATCGAAAAAATCGATGTCACCATCGTTGAGCGCAATATGATCCGCATCAATGTTTACGAAAAATCCATCGCCGGGTTTGTTGAATACCTTGGGCGTTTCATTTATTTTGATAAGGACGGGATTGTTGTGGAAACCTCCCATTCGAGGCATCCGGGTATCCCGGAAGTAATCGGGCTCAAATTTGATTATGTAATAATGCACGAAAAATTGCCGGTCAAAGATATGACTATATTTGCGGAAATTCTAAAAATAAGACATTTACTTGAGCAATACAATGTTCCGGCAGACAGGATTTCATTTGGCACCAGAAATGAATTAACCCTGCATTTTGGAGCAATCCGGGCTTCCATGGGTAATGAAGGATTTATTGATTACAAAATCATGGCACTGGAAGGAATTTTACCAAATCTTACCGGGGAAAGTGGGATTTTACGGATGGAAAACTACGATGAATACTCCTTGGACACGATTTTTGAATCGGATTAAATACTTTTTTGCACTAAATTGATAAAATAATAAAAAAATAATCAATTTTATAGTTGATAAATTCTAATTTTAATTATATTATGATACTAGGGTCTTAACGAAGCTAAGCATCGTTGAGAATGTTATATGGAGCAATTTGTTGTGTCATATTCGGATTAATTTAAGGAGGACATTCCTTTGCTTGAAATAAAGTCAAACGACATAGAAGCCGCCGCAAAGATAATCGTCGTCGGTATCGGCGGCGCAGGCAACAATGCCGTAAATAGAATGGTAAACGAAAATATTACCGGTGTAGAGTTTGTGGGGATTAATTCAGACAGACAAGCCTTGCAGTTGTGTAAAGCACCAAAACTACTACAGATTGGGGAAAAACTCACCAAGGGACTTGGTTGCGGGGGAAAACCCGAAGTTGGGCAAAAAGCCGCCGAGGAAAGCCTTGAGGAAGTGACCCAGATGTTAAGCGGGGCGGATATGGTTTTCATCACCTGCGGAATGGGTGGGGGAACTGGAACAGGCGCAGCTCCGGTAGTAGCCAAAATATCAAAAGACATGGGCATCTTGACTGTTGGTGTCGTGACGAAACCGTTCGGTTTTGAAGCGAAGAATAGGATGGTAAATGCCTTGACCGGTATCGACCGGATAAAAGACTATGTTGATACCTTAATCGTTATTCCCAATGACAAATTACTTGAAATCATCGACCGGCGGACATCCATGCCTGATGCCTTAAAAAAAGCTGATGAAGTTTTACAACAATCTGTGCAGGGTGTTACTGACCTGATTAATAATCCCGGTCTTATCAATCTTGACTTTGCCGATATCGAAACGGTCATGAAAGATAAAGGTATTGCCCATATCGGTATTGGAACCGGCAAAGGTGATGACAGGGCAAGTGATGCGGTTAAAAGTGCGGTTGAAAGCCCGTTGCTTGAAACGACGATTTCCGGCGCGACCAACCTGCTTATCAACTTCTGTGGTGACCTGACCTTGGCAGAAGTAAATGAAGCCGCCGCTTATGTCCGTGAATTGACCGGAGATGATGTAAATGTCATCGTTGGCGCGACCCCCAATGCGGAAATGACGGATACCTGCATGATTACGGTTATTGCGACCGGCATGGAGGACAAGATGACCTTACCCCGACCGATAGGCTCCAGTGTATACAAACCGAGCGGTACCCAAACCCGTCCGATTCTATCAAGCAGTGGTGTGAAACCCAGCGGCATACCGGGTATACCCACCACCTCGACCCGTCCCCCGGTTACTCCCGGAAGACAATTACAAGGTATTAACCGTCCCGGCGACATCAAAAGCAATGTTGAGGAAAAGTCGCTGAAGATTCCCGATTTCTTGCAGAAGGGGAACAAGGATAAATAAATACATAAAAGCTGAGATTGCGGGTCAAGCCCGCAATGACGAAAGGCGATCCGGAGCGGGTCGCTTTTATTTTTCGTCATTGATGTTGTTCATATCCATAATTTCCGTCATTGATGTTGTTCATATCCATAATTTCCGTCATTGCGGGCTTGACCCGCAATCTCCCCCCCTGTCGATTCCCTGCGATAAATAACTCGAATGCTACCCTATGGTTTGACAAATTCTGAACATCTTAATGTATATAATGGTAAACGTAAGGCACCACATTAAGAATGAATCTTAAGGACCATGGATAATGTACGAAATCTATATTGAAAGAGTTTTTATCATCAATTTGGTTCTCAATATTTTCATCTTAATTCTGACGGCAAAGACATTAAAGCTTTCCGCAACCCGGTTAAGGATATTGGCAGGTGGAATAATTGGAGCATTGGGATACTGCCTGACCCTGCTCCTACCGGTTACATACACCGTGAAAGTTTTGGTGGGTCTGGTCCCGGTAAGTGTCTTTATGGCAAAAGTGACTTTTAATTCGCAAGGAATCAAAAATATCTTGCGGCAAACCGGATTTTTGTTTGTGTATGCCTTTTTAATCGGCGGATTGATGCTCTTTTTACAAAGGCAAATCCCTATCATCGGATTATATGCCGATAAAGTTTGGTTGATTCTGGTACTGGCTTATGCCGTTTATGCAGGTTTAAATTTTTTACTAAAATGGCATAAACAAAACCGGGAAGATGATTTTCTTAAAGTCAGCATCCCGAACGGGGTAAATGAGGTAATTGTAACGGCATTGGTGGACACCGGAAATGGACTAGTTGAACCAATCAGCAAAAAGCCGGTTGCTATCCTTGATGAAACAGTGTGGGAAGAGTTAAAGTCCCTGATGAAACCGGAAAAAACCAAAGTTATACCTTATCACAATATTAGCAAAACCCATGGCTTGATGACCGGATACGAAATCGGTGAAATTTTTATCGAAAAGTCAGGTCAGCGGGAAAAATACGAAAATGTCATCGTTGCAATCAGTCCGGGAAAAATATCCCGAAACAATAAATATCAGATGATATTGAATCCGCAAATATTAACAAAAACGTCTGCTAAAGCAGCCGGAATATAAAACCTAAGGAGAAAAGAAATGGTCTTAAAAATTGCAATCCCGGGGAAACTTAAATTTAAACTTTACCGGAAGGACTTTGGCTTCAGGGTCATCAAACAACAAGGTGATATCCATTATATTGGTGGAACTGAGGTTTTGCCCCCACCCTTGGAGATTGACAAGGAAAATGCCGTTATCAATGACTTGGGTACGGAGTATGAGAAAGAAGCCAAGTCCATTCTCATTGAACATAACTTGCGTTTAGTTGTTTATATAGCCAAAAAATTTGACAATACCGGGGTCGGGGTGGAAGACTTGATTTCAATTGGGACTATCGGCCTGATCAAGTCGATTAATACTTTTAACCCGACCAAAAATATCAAGCTGGCAACTTATGCCTCCCGCTGTATCGAAAATGAGATCTTGATGTATCTAAGGCGTAATAATAAAACGAAGCTTGAAGTATCGATTGATGAGCCATTAAATGTTGACTGGGATGGCAACGAGCTTCTATTATCCGATATCTTGGGTACTGATGAAGATGTGATATATAAGGATATCGAAAATGAAGTCGAGCGTAAATTATTATTGAAAGCCATCCGCAAGTTATCAGAACGGGAGCAGACCATCATCAATTTGCGTTTCGGGCTTGGTACACCCGATGGCACCGAAATGACGCAAAAAGAGGTCGCCCAGTTGCTCGGTATCTCGCAGTCATACATATCGCGGTTGGAGAAGAAGATTATGAAGCGGTTGAAAAAGGAATTGATGAAGGACGGATGAGTGGGGATATATTTCCCACACACTTTTTAATGCCTCCGCCCCCGCCCAATCTCCACCAGCACAATATCCGGTCCGATTTTGACAATATCACGAAAGGGAATTTCGATTTCCGGCTCACCGTAGAAAAATGCGTTGAGCCGGTTTTTACCGCATACAATAACAGAGTGGATATGCCCGGTGCATTCATCAAACTCCAAATCATTAATCCGCCCAAGACATTTGCAATCTTTTAGGTTTATCACATCTTTACATTTTAGCTCTGAAAATAACATCATTGTACCTGATTAGTGTGTTTATTAATGTATATTGTGGGTTGGTGATTTTTATGTTCATTTATGAGATTGCGGGTCAAGAGACTGTGCTTCGCACAGGAGACAATAACGAATGGTGTCTGTCATTACACGTCATTCCGTGCTTGACTGCGGAAGTGGACTTTTCATAATCATGGCAGTCATAATAATGATTATCAAACCCTTTTCGGTAAACCTTAATGATACCGCCCATTTGATGCTTGGCGGAATCATTATCGCGTTAGGTATCTGGGTTTTCCTACGAGCACTCCTTATTCATTTACATACTATAAAGTTGGAAACCGAAGGCTGGTCAGTGGTTATTAAGAGGCAACCAACCTATTTGCTTTAAGAATAACACATAGTTGTTGAAATATTAGCAATTGTGTACCAAAAATAAAGTAATAATCCAAAGTACTTTAATTTAAACACATAAATGTTGAAATATCAACAATTATGTGCTAATATTAAAGCAGAGGGAGGTGATTTGCATTTGAAATACTATAAGGAATTAGCAGAACGAGAATGCTTTACACGTGCTTATGTCGAAGAATTGACAGGAAATGCTGAAACTGCCAGTTCTCTTTTGCAGTGGTATCAAAAAAACGATTATATAAAATTGGTTAAACGTAATTTATATGTAACTATCAGTATGGAAACAGGTCAGACTTTGCCTAATCGATACCGCATTGCTTCATCTATTACAGATGGCTCTTATATTTCACATCATTCAGCATTTGAATACTATGGCTTAGCTAATCAGGTTTTTTATGAAGTATATGTTTCCGGTGGAAAGCGGTTTAACTCTTTTGAATATGATGGTGTTATTTATCGCTATATCGCTCCACGAGTGAAATTTGGGGTAGTAGAGAATTCTGACGGTATTCGGGTTACTGATATAGAACGCACAGTAATAGATGGAATAAATAATTTCGAAAAAAACTCAGGACTTGAGGAATTATTACGTTGCATAGAACTCATTCCATATATAAATGAAGAACAATTATATGATTATCTAAAGCGGTACGATAAACAGTTTTTATTCCAAAAAACGGGATATATATTAAATCATTTCCGCAAAGAATTACGGCTATCAGACCGCTTCTTTGAAGTTTGCGAAAGTAAAATAAATAAAAGTGTCCGTTACCTTTACAATGGTTTAGAATATGAAAAAAATATCTTTGATAATCGCTGGCAGCTAGTAGTACCTGAAAATCTATTAAAAGTTTTATCACAAGGGAGTGAGATTGATAATGACCTATAACAAGAAAAATCTTTCCAAGCAAGCAGAGGAACTCGGTTTTATTCGTGATACATTTGAAAAAATGCTTCGACTTTCAGAAATTTTGAAATTTATATCGGCTGACCCATTGCTGTCCATATGGATGTAGGCAAATGGAGAGGTTGGTTTGGGTAGTGGGATAGAAGAAATAAAAATAAAAATCTGTAATTGCACAAACGGCATATAATACGGTATAATGAAGAAAAGAAGGAACGGTGCATTATGGATACGAATATCAGAGAAGTAGTGGATATGTATGTTGATACCATATCATCAGTGTCAGGTGTGTCACAGATATATCTATTCGGTTCGCACGCATACGGTGCGCCACATGATAAGAGCGACATAGATTTAATGGTTATCGTCGACGATAATTCAAAAGTTGTAAAAAAATCTATTGAAATAAATAGTGCATTGTCAGGTAAACGGAAAATACCACTGGATATATTGGTAAATACCTTCACAGACTTTCACGATGCCATTAATGAACCGTCTTTGCAAAAGCGGATAAAGAATGAAGGGGTATTATTATATGGTAGTCACTGATTACTGTAAAAAGTGGGTAAAATACGCAAAAAATGATATACGTATAGCACAAACTGAAATGGGGGCTCAGGTGAATCCACGTCATCGAGCTTATGAAGTCGTATTGTATCACTGCCAGCAGGCAGCGGAAAAGATGCTGAAAGCCTATTTGATTAGTCAAAATGATAATCCGTGGGGACATGATTTAGATAATTTGCGCACAGATTGTGCGGTGTTTGACTCTGATTTTAATGGAACCCGGATAATATCGCACTGTAATTATCTGAATGCTTTCGTGGCAGCTCGATATCCTGACTTTAAGATGTCCGTTGATGCAAGTAACGCCACACGCGGATTAAATAGCGCTATGCGGGTTTTTGATTTTGTTGCCGTAAAGCTTGAACTGCCTAAAGCTTTTTTTACCTAGTAGTCATAATGGATTATATAATTGAATATTTTGTAGTACAAATAAGAGGTTTCCAGATTGGAAGTCTTTTTTTTAAGTATAATTATTACCTTCTTATCATAGATTCAATAAATGTATTACAATGAAATACACTGGAAAGAGGTGTAATATGGCGGATTCAACGGTATCGACCAGAATTGACGAAGAAACGAAAAAACGTTTTGAGGAATTTTGCGATGATGTAGGACTTAATGTGTCTGTAGCAATTAATGTTTTTATTCGAGCGACATTAAAAGAACAAAAGATACCATTCCCAATAGAGTCAGTAAAGCTTACCGGCAAGCAGCGTTAGTATATTTCAAAATTATTTACATAAAAAAAACGCTTATGCGTATTCATACTTATATTTTTGTTTTTGCTAGGTAGCGTAATCAAATTTCGATTACGCAACCACTAGATTGATTATCTAGTAGGGGCTTGAGTTGCTGCTTTAGAAGGTTTTATTACTATAATTATTATAGTAATAAAATTTATCACTCTTTTCTTCATATCAAAGCCTCCATTTTTGATTTACAATAATATATGTCATGACATTAAATATTGTGCAGTAATATAAATAATAATCGAAAGCTACCATAAGTCTTGATGAAGTGATCAACATCTTAGAAATGATATGCCCGAAAAATGAGAGATATCCTTAGCTATTCTATAAAAAATAAGTAATCCAATATATAAAATGCCGGACCAATACATGGTGTCCATAATAATTGGAAGTGTGAAGAATTTTTTTTGAGTGTGCGATTGTTCTTATTTATCTCAAGAACCAAGTTCGCATGTTTTAGAGGCTTTTAATTGAAGCCTCTTATTTATTTCATAAGTTGCTATTTTAAATAAATAAAAAAACGCTGATGCGCTTTCAAGTCTTATATCTTTCTTTTGGTTAGGTGGCATAATCGTAAGCCGGAATAATGGTGGATTGATCAACAAGTTTGACAAATTGTGATGATTCTTGTAACATTATGAAATATACTCAAGTCATATTATCAATTATTGGAGTGCTATATGGGATTTAGAGAAACTAAGCAGAAAAACTATAGATTGAATCCTTTGTTAAAGTTAACATTAATATTCTTTTCAATGTATGCACTTTATAAGCTTCCATCAATAATAGCAGATAAAGGCTTTTATATTTATAACAGATTTAGAGGAGATACCTACAAATGAATATTGATGATATTGCTAGTAAAGTTATAGAATCATTAAGAAAAGAAATGAGTGATATGGGACATGTTAATATAATTGTAGCAGGTAAAACAGGTGTTGGGAAAAGCACCCTTATAAATTCGGTATTTCGTGAAAAGCTAGCGGATACTGGCATTGGTGCACCTGTGACTCAGACAATAAAGGAACTTACAAAACCAGATTTTCCATTGAGAGTATATGATACTGTTGGCTTAGAACTTGGATCAGAAAGACAACAACAAGTTTATAGTGATATAAACAAAGTTATAAAAGACGCGCTATCCTTTGGAAATAAAGATAAATATATTCATTGCATTTGGTATTGCGTAAATGTAAACTCAAATAGACTTGAATCTATAGAGGAAGCATTTATTGAACAACTTGCTATAGATAATAAACACACTGGTGTACCTGTTATTATCGTACTCACTATTGCTCATAATAAAAAGCTTTCGCAAAATATGAAAAATTATATAGACGAGAGAAACTTAAATACGAAAGGTGTTTGCATTGTATTGGCAGAAGATTATGAGGATGAAGATTTTTGCCGTAAAGCATATGGTGGAGATAAATTAATAGAATTTACTCTTAGTATTTTACCAGAAGCCGCACAAAAAGCATTTATAAATGCGCAGAGTGCGTCGCTTAAATTAAAAAGAAGTAAATCTCAGGCAATTGTTGCTTCTTTTGTTGCTACGAGTTTTGCTGAAGGTTTTGCACCTATCCCATTTTCAGATGCAGCCTTGCTCATTCCGACACAAATCGGAATGATTGCTGCTATAACAGCCGTATACGGGCTTAATGTAGATAAATCTATGATAACAGCAATCGTGACATCTATAGCAGGTACTTCTGGAGCTACTATCTTGGGGAAAACGATTGTTGCTAATCTGATTAAGTTAATTCCTGGTGCGGGAACTGTTGTAGGAGGTATGATAAGCGGAGCAACAGCATCAGTATTAACAACAGCTTTAGGGGGAACATACATAGTTATAATGGAAATGATTGCTAAAGGTGAAATTACTGAAAATGACCTTAAGACTGAAAAATTCACTAAATTTATTAAAGATGTATTCAAAGAGAAATATAGAGAAGGAAATGTAAATCATAAGATAATATCAAGTGGGTAATTAAAAACTAAAATATAATCATATTTCTGCAAGCAATATTTCATCGCTACGCTTACATAAAACAACTTATAAATAAATGTGAGATATTAATGATTTCATTAGAACAAGCGAAAACAATACTAAATAAAATCGAGATTAGCGATGGTTTAAGAAAATATCAGCTAATAATGAAATTGTTGCGAGAAACTGATGTGTCCAAAAACGAAGAGTTTCAAATGACATTTAGAGATTTTTATTCAATACGTCCATTTTATTCAGATGAATTTGCTCGTCAATATTTTGAAATCTTTGAACGCTTAAAGAATTATAAAGATATAAGTTTTCAAATTGTCTTTAATAGAATAAAAAGTATACAAGGCACATATGAGGTGTCTTTCTCTAGTAAAATGGTACATAGCATAAATGTCGAGTATCCAATTTGGGATAGTGTAGTATCAACTAAGCAATTCGGATTCAAAGCGCCATCGTCTGCTACCAAGAACAGAGAAAATGCTTGCTGTATACGATACAAAGAGTATGAAGAAGCATTTTATAATTATATGGCAACAGATGAAGGAAATTCATTAACTCGTATGTTCGATGAAAAATTTCCTAATAATGAAATTGCTGATGTCAAAAAAATTGATTTTATTCTTTGGCAAAACCGTAACTAAAAATAAACATAAAAATGTATATTATAGATCTCTCATGAAATAATTCTCGTGAACAATATAAAAACATTGCTAATGTGGTATTAGATATAATTTTAGAGGATTTGAAAATAAATTATTAGTACCAACAGAATAGGAGAAATAGGATGAGTTTTAACGATTTACTCAAGCAGTTTCCTAATGGGATTACAATTAATCAAAGTAGGTATACTGAGGATATGGTATCATCTATTGTGGATACTAGCAATCAGCGAATGGCTCAAATAAACAAAAAAATAATTGACGATAATAATAGAAAAGAGCAAAAGCAAACGGAACTCCTTGAAGCAGTTAAAGCCTCGATAAGTGTTAAAAATACTGCTCCGTAAGGCAATTTCCATTTAATGATATATGCACCGTTATTTATTAACGCAGCTCTCTTTAAATCGCACTGTTAACAATTATTTATTTTGTGCGTTTAATAGCGCCGCTAGGCGTAAAATTCTATAAATCAACAGAGCATTTTCAAAAAATTATTAATCAAAATATTCAGTCAATGATTGAAATGATAAGGTAAAATAACGCTGATGCTTAGTGATATGGAAAGGTGGTATCGTAAGTGCCTCAATATATACATGAATATTTGCCCGTTGCAGAAAGTCTTTTTGTCATTTTAGGAGTTGTTTTTATTGCTATCCAGATTAGACAGCAAACTAGAATTTCACGAGCAGACCACGACAGGCAAAAGAAGCAATCCACCATTGAGTTTTATAATTTGCTACTTGATATTCCCATAATTTGATGCTTTAGTACAGTTGATATCCTCGACTTCCGAGTCAGACATAATATCAAAGCCGTTAGCGGTATCAAGAGTAAAAAGATAGAAGCAGTATTCAAATCACGCATGGAACGGGGAAACAGCGGTAGCGTACACAAACCGCCTTCAAATTCGATTAGTTCATAAGGGGATACATCGGATTTGGTAACATCGTCTTTCACTGCGCAAATATGGTTGAATTTATCGTTTTTTATCAACATAAAATCAAGTCCAAATGCCCATAAACCCCAAGGAAGAAGGTTTTCGTTTTCATCTATCCATTTCCACAATGTCCAAAGTTTATCATCGTGTGGGTCGGTATAATAGCCATTGGAAACTGCTTTGAATTTCGGCATTCTAACAAGAATTACGCCGGGGTTATGTGAGTCAAGTTTTTCGGTTACTTCAAGTAAACGGCTAACATTGGAAGGCTTACCAATATAATCGACGTTTGCAAGATGGGTTTCGATTTCTTTAGCCTTGTCGTAAAGCTGTTTCACATCTGCGTTATTACCGAAATCAATATTTTCAATTTTACGGATAAAATCCAGCACTATGTCTTTTAACTCATGCAACAATGCAACCTCATCATCAATGTTTTGTACTTTTTTACCGAGAACATCTAAAACGATTTCAGAGCCGGTCGCGTTGAAAATACGTTGAATATCTTTAATGCTGATGTTCAGTTTGCGCAGTATTAGTATTTGCTCCAATCTCATTACCGCTTCATCATCATACATTCTGTAAGCGTAGTCGTCGCTTCGGGTACTGGTTATCAATCCCACATCTTCGTAATATCGCAATGTGCGGGCGGTTATGTCGTACTTGTTCGATACTTCTTTGATTTTGATTAAATTCATGTTTGTTTTACCCCTTTTCGATTATTCTTTATTTATTTACAATAGTATAATCGCTTCCCCAAAGGCAGAGTCAAGAGGTTTAATAACAAAAATAATTTTTCGTTTGCCGTATCATATGCCCCCGAACGTTCCACACGGGCAAGGGTGAAGTAGCCACGCTTACAACAAAAATTTATCTTTTATCATCTTTGCCACGACATCAGGTTCAAGATTTGAATTGTCAATTCTTATATAGTTGTCAACGGGAAGTTCTCCCTCATTGCTTACAAGGCGATAGTTTGAATCTTCGTTTAATATCAATGATGTTGAAAATTCAATATTCCTTTTAGAAGCCTTGTTACGATGGCGATTCTCTGTCTTGTTTCGTTCAAGCCTAATATCCTGTGGCGCGACTAACTCCACATAATAAATATCAGCATTTTCCCGTCGGAATATATCAAGAAGGTTGTTTATATAATCCCAATCTTCTTGACGGTCAAATGCCCACATAAAAGTAAAAATCATGCCATATAGATCTGACTTTACAAATTCATCAAAAATGACTTCTCGTATACGAGTGACAGCCTTGCTGTTACGATTACCGAATACTTCTATAACCATTTCAATACACATATGACCATGATAAAGTTTCAAATCAGTTATCTTAGCGAGTTCTTGCCCAACGGTCATTTTGCCGACAGCACCGGCACCGATTATTAAAACGAGTTTCATTTGTTTCACCATCCGTCTTGTTCGTTCTTGTTAAAATATTATTTTAACACAAAAATATAAACAATTCCATAAGAATTTTCAAGTCCCTTTGCGGTCAGACGTTGCCGCCGAGGGGCTTTTTGCTTATCTTCATTTTCTTTAGTAAGGCAACGAAAAAAGAGGATTTTGAAATCATTTTATCAAACTTGCTATATGGGTCAGCTAAATATTGCAAGATAATATCCTTTGATTTCTTTCGCTAAGATTTTTTTCATTTCAGCTCATTCTTATTATCTGTCATGTATATTTTTCCCATCTTTGGTAAATGATTAAAATGTGAAGAAATTTAGAAACTTTTAAAGCTTCACATGACATTTATTAAAGAATGTGGAGAAGATATGGCACAAGGAAAAGTCGAAATATGCGGAGTTAATACAGCAAAACTACCTTTACTAAAACCAGCCGAAAAGGAAGCCTTGTTTTCAAGGATTGAAGAAGGTGATTTGGAAGCAAGAAAACAATATATCGAAGGAAATCTAAGATTAGTCTTAAGTGTTATCAAACGCTTTTCGTCAAGCAATGAAAATGTGGATGACCTTTTTCAAATCGGCTGTATTGGTTTGATAAAAGCAATCGACAATTTTGACTCAACCCTTAATGTCAAATTTTCCACTTATGCCGTGCCGATGAACGTCCCTGGGTAAAAACAAGTGCAGAGAGAATTAAATAGTGAATAGTTATGCGCCGTCTGCTTCTTTAGATGCAAGGCGGAGGAAGGAGGCGTAGCGGTGGCTACGCTGACCGACGACAACGCAGTCAGCTAAAGAAGCAGGCAAGCAGAGCTGTTCATTATTTAATCCTCTCTGTACTAAGGAAGGAAAACGGCAAATGACTAGGAAACAAGCACTTCTTGAGGCTATCGGGCAAATTAACGATAAGCAAATTATAGAGAAATTAAATGAAATATTGGACGATATGCCACTCAATAAGTGGACGGAAAAAGCAATCTTCGACTCTATCGATCAGTTCATTTTGGATGAAAACAGGATACCTAATGTAACAGATTTTAAATATGCGGGATTGCCACCACATCCGGTAATTAAATTACGGTTTGGGTTACATCTAAAGGAT
>Ga0209737_10001322_pt1 | contig 17912 bp, 35 predicted proteins | sample TergutCu122P3_FD_187284 | JGI IMG/M metagenome (GOLD analysis project Ga0209737, IMG submission 187284) | Cubitermes ugandensis P3 segment gut microbial communities from Kakamega Forest, Kenya - Cu122 P3 (SPAdes) (version 2) | ecosystem: Host-associated > Arthropoda: Insects > Digestive system...
GTCTTTTGTAAAGTCTAATATATCTTTCATTGCTGAATAATCAGTATCTAAATACATACCATATGGTGGATCAGTATATACTATATCAGGATTCACCCCCCCTATAAGATCAAGCACTTGCTGTCTATTGGTGGCATCTCCACACATCAATCTGTGGTTTCCCAATTGGTAAATATCTCCAAGCTTTGCACTTGGCTCTTCAGGAATTTCTATATCTACATTATCAATGGATTCATCATACTCTTGATCAGGCTCATCAATCCATTCATCAAAGTCAAATCCTGCAATTGAGATATCAAAGTCAAGTGCAGTCAATTCTTCCAGCTCAATCTTCAGGAGTTCTCTATCCCATCCTGCAAGCTCAGCAAGTCTATTATCAGCAAGTATGTAAGCTCTCTTTTGCTCTTCAGTAAGATCCTCGATAAATAAGCAAGGTACTTTCTTCAGATCAAGCTTCTTAGCTCCCATGATTCTTCCATGTCCTGCTATTACATTGTGATCACCATCTATCAGCACAGGATTGATGAATCCAAATTCCTTGATGCTATTTGCTATCTGTGTGATCTGCTCTTCTGAATGTGTCCTTGCATTATTCTTGTAAGGCTTCAGTAGGCTTATCTCTATCTCTTCATACCTTCTCATGATCACTCCATTACTTATGCAAGCAGGTGATTAAATCTTGCAGTTATTTTCTTGACTGTTCGCTTGACTTCCAAAAAAGACTATATTCTTGTGTGAGTTGTGTATATATAGGACAAGTTTCGTGGATTAAACAGAATATTTGTTCGACTGCAAGAGTAGGGCGGGTATCTTTCTTGCAGGATTTTCTTACTATCTTGCAAGACTGCTGCCATTTTTTTCTTTTTATATTTCTTTTTATTTTTCTTTTTATGTTTGACTGCTGCCTTTTTTTTCTTTTTATATTTCTTTTTATTTTTCTTTTTATGTTTGACTGCTGCCATTGGTCACTCTTCAGTCAGTCTTCAGTCAGTCATAGTGATGAGTGATCTTAGGTACTTGGCTGTGATCTCTCCTGCATCTGCTGCCTTGTGATGTATGCTGCATAGTGTAATGATGTTATCATTATCATAAGCAAGTGATGGATCATCCTCTATACTTTTGATGTGATGTGCTTCTAGTGAGTATGTCTTATATATCCCTTGAGCTGCACATACCTTGCACAAATACTTGTCTCTCTGCTTGATCTCTTCTCTTTTTCTCTTCCAAGCTCCTGAGTCTCTCACTCTCTTGGCTTCTGTATCTTTGGTGTACTTGTCTCGCTGCTGCTTCGTGAGTCTTCTCTTGCATCTGTGATTGTGATCTACAAATGCTTGACATTGATTGCAATACTTACGCATGTGCATCTATCCTTTGTCTTTATATAAACAAAAAAGACTCTCTTCATAGAGAATCTTTCTTGTAGTAGCCACACTATTGAATTATTTCAGGAGGTCATACTATGATTACTCACGTATCACTGTCAGCATAATATCATATACCTGTCAAATTTTCATGTACTTTATCTATAAATTTTATATAAAGTATATATATTTTGTGCAATTTTCATAATAGTTCTAATTCTTTTTGCATGGTTATGATACTTGATGATATATTCTTCATCACTCCATCATCACTCATGCATAGCTCATCAGCGATCTCTCCAATGGATAAGTTACTGATGTACTTCATACGGATGATCTTTTGATTCTTACTCTTCAGGATTCCTATAGCTCTATTGGTAATGCTGATATCTACCTCAAGATCATCAATCATCTTGTGCATCTCATCCATAGTGTCCTGCCTTGTGATCGCTTGGCTCTCTACTTTGGATGATTGTCTTCCTGCTTGTACCTTTACATCATCATAAGCAAAAGCACCAAGAGACACATCTGCATTGCTGATCTCTAGTATCTTCTTCTTTAGCTTCTCAATCTTTAAGAGCTTTGAATTATATTGCTCTAGCAATTCCCTTATATTCATCATCCTCTCATCTCCTTATTCTCATTCTACCTGTGTGACTGCTGCCTTCTTGTCTTATTGCATTCGTTTGTTGATCATAGATAACAAGTCTTGTAGTTCTTGTGGCATCTCATATCCATGATAATCTCCTATTTCCTTCAAAAGATTAATCACTAAAACCATAGGATCACTATCTGATACACATAGTGCTGCTGCATCTGCCTTATGTTTTGCATACATTATCACGTCCATCCCATAGCCATTATTCAATTCTACGATGAATTCATGAATTACTTTCATCTTGTCCTGAAATTCCTGCTGTGTCATTTTATCTCCTTGTATTATACTATTGTGCATAATTTGCTCTATTTCGCTTTTTTTGTGCTTATCCTAACTTATATAGGCTTAGTGTGTTTTGATTCGTTTTAGAGTGCTTTTAACCACTATATAATCACGATTGCAAATATATCAATCTTTCTTTTGTTGGTGGAATAGTTTCAATCTATCACCTCTTACCTTCTTTTGCTCTTCTGTGAGCTGTATTGGTGGATTGATCTTTATCCAATCTACAGGAAGCCTTGCACAAATTGATCCATCCTTATTGTTTTGTACCTTGCACTGATCAGGATGCTTCTCTGATAGCTTTAGCACTCTACTCTTGAGCCTTGTATTACTACAAGCTGTGACAGTAGCAGTCTTTTGTCCTTTTATCCACTCAATTACATTCTCAATCATATCTCTCTCCTATCCTTTTACTGCTGCCTGATTGCAATTTCTAAAGTATTGGCAATGAGAGCAGCACTTCTTCTCTTCTAGTGATGCCTTGATACACTCCCACACTTGGTGAAGCCTTTCATCACTTAGCACATCACTAGTCATCATGATATATCCAAGAAGCTTGAGTGCATCTTCTCTGTCTATTGTCTTATGCATTTATGCTTCTCTCATATCCTTTCTGTACAAGCCTGTAAGTAATAACATCTACAGACTTGCACCTAAATCTTCATGCCTGCTGCCATTGGTATTCATGTTTTGAATTCGTGACGTTCATTCCTTGAGACCTAGTAGGCTTTAGACTTGCTACCGCTTGAATAGATCAAGATGCTCTTGTATCTCTTGGTCTATCAATTCCTTGTTATCCTTGTAGAGCTTCTTGAAAGCACTCACATACTCCCAATGCTTCTTGATGATCCACTTTTCATCTCTTTCTTCCTGCTCTACTTCCTCATTCAGTTTCGCATACCATTGTTCATCAGGATATACACCATACAGATCACACACATTCTTGAATGATTTTAGTTGATTCTCCATCATTCTCTTTGTGGTGCTTATTTCTTGGAGTCTTAGCTGAGGTTTCATGGAGTAATCAAATACTTCTTCCAGTATCCTCAATGTGTCCTTATACATCAAGTAAGTATGATAATATCTTGAGAGTGCAATTTGACTTTGTGTATTAAGCTGTAAGATCTTCATGCGTATCCCTCACGGTTGCATCATCACCTGCTGCCTTTTGTGCAATGTAAATGTTCTCTACTCTCTTTGTGTTTACGTGAAAGATAGTATCTGCTGCGTATATCTTATGAATCTTTCCCTTGTGGTAGGAATTAATCAGGCACTCATACTCATCCTTGTACATATCATTTACGATATAATCATCTTTTGCAAATACAATCACTACTCTCATGATCTCTATATTTCTTTTATCCATTTTCTTCACCTCTCTTGTATCACTCTTATATTCCTGTGTCTTAGTTCACCTGTCACCATGTTCTCTCTTTGATTGATAACCACTGTGTCACCTACATTCATTGATGCATAGAATTCACAGCATCCTCTTGTGGCTTCAGGATTAAATCTATTGTGATTCATTTGTATCTCTCTACCATCATCAAGCTTGATTGTGATGATCAGATTACTTCTTGTGCAATTACCACAAAAGCATCCTCTTCTTTCTTCCTCTATGTGCAATGCTGTAATTGTACCTTGTACATCTCTTGATTCATGGATCACATTGTGCCTTACAGGTATCACGATCACCAAGCAGATGAATATCGATAAAATCATAATGATTCGTACATCGATCACCTTATTGTGGAATTTGTATTCTTTATCATATCCTTCTATCTTCCGCAAAATTTCAAGATAGTATACTATAAAGCTTGTAGCAATTAGCATAGAGATTGATATGCTTATTATTACGATCAGATACATCATGACTCCACCTCTTCTTCAAGCTCTTCAATCTCAAGTATAATTTTCCAGTCTTCACCCTTTTGGATGATATCTGTAAATCCCTTCACCCACTTCTGTGAGTCATCAGGTAGTACTCCTGTGCTTACAAGTGCATCCAGTATATACTTCTTTCCGCCTGCAATGATATTATCTGCATCTCTCTTGGCCGTCTTCTCTACCCATGTACAATGTATCTTCACAGGATTCTTTATTGGTCTTAGCTTCAGCAAGTACCATGAGATTTCCGCTTCTAGTTTATTCTTCATGCTTGCAGCTAAGTACTTACTCTGCCTATTTGCATATATCACCTCATTCAAGCTTGGGAGCTTCATCAGGATCTCTGCTCTATGTATCATACATCACCTCTTGTCTTTCTTTGACAGTAATCCTCTGATCACTCCTACCGCGATAAAGAAAACAACAAATAATGCAAATATCCCAAGCAGTATCATGATGATTTGAAATATGATCAGCATAATTCCTACAAAATCCATCTTACTCTCCTTTCTCCAAATCATGTCCTTTCCAGTCAATCTTGTATCCTGTGTAAAAACAATATCCTTCAAAGGCTGATACTTTCCTGAATAGCTTATTCTCCTTACAGCATCCACACACTAAGTACTTCTCAGGATGCTTTCTTGATGTCCTATAAGCATTTTGCACCTCTACAGGCTTTATACCAATATGATACTTCTCTATCTCATTCATGATATTTACCAGTGAGATGACTTCCCAGTGATTTACATTGAGATCAATCTCAATATCATCCTCTTCTTCCATGAGCTGCTGTGCTTTCTCAAGAAGAGCCTTCACCTTCTTCACATCAATGTCTCTCAGCATACTTACTCCAATCTATTGCTTGCCCACAAAATGAGCAGCAATTGAATAAGATTTCAAAATTTGGATCATCTACTGATACATTTTTACATCTTGGACAATGGTATTGACTGTTTTTATATATCACTTCTTTTGGTATCGCCTTCTCATAAGCACTACGATATTCACACTGATCAAGTAAAGAGGCACATGCACCGCTTGTATTAAGGCACCAAAGTAGCACTCCACATCCTTTTGTCATAGCTCTCTCCTTAGTCTGTCCATCACATCATGGATCATCTTGATTGTGCTTGGTGATCTCTCACCTGATACGATTGTCACATTTGATGATTCAATCTGAGGAAGCTTTGGTGCTTCATCAAGACCAATGATCAGTCTTCCATGATCTGCTCTTTCTTTTTTTGAATTGAATAGATTCCTGAGCTGTGCCTTGAAAGTACCTACATCATCCGTTAATAGGTATCTCATCTCACTTCTTACACTCAAGAAGATCTTGAGACCTATATCACCCCAAATCCTATGCACATGCTCTCCCATGTACTCAGTACCATATCTCCTGAGTAAGTCCATCATAGAGTCAGCAAATTCTGCTCCAAGATTCTCATGCACAGGCACAGGTTTCAATATCTCCATGATATCACCGACTTTAGGCTTCCCATACACTTTCCTGCTCATTAGCTTCATGACTGCTGCCTGCACTTGCTCCCAAGTGTGCTTCTCAAGTATCTTGTGCCATGTATCAATCTTGAGCTTTGCATTGTCATTGTCTTTTGGGAATACATCCCCATACTCTTCATCCAGCAGAATCAGTACCTGCTTCACTTGCTCTCTTGTAATCATAATATCTCCTATAAGTATTTTATTCTATCAAGCTTATCCTGAAGGCTTTCGGATTTCTTTCCATTGTCTACCTTTGGTGAGAATACTCCCTTCCATCCATTGATGATAGATTCTTCAAGCATTTTCTTTTGAGTAATAGAATCATGCTTATTAAGCCTATTCATCAAAAGTGATATAGCTCTATCAGAATTTTTGATCTTCATGCTTTTCCTCATATCAAGGAATTCATGAAAAAGAGCATCTACCTCTACATCATCAAAATACATGACTTGAGCTTTATGTTTTTTTGTTTTTGATTTTATCTCTGATTCTATCTCTGATTCTATCTCTGATTCTATCTCTGATTCTATCTCTGATTCTATCTCTGATTCTATCTCTATATATGGTGGATAAGTGTCGGACATTTGTCCACAATTTGTCTTGACATTTGTCCTCAGGTTTTCTTCAGGTGGAGATATTAGCAATTGCTTCTCTTTTTCGATGTTCATCCTCTGAAGCTTCTTTCTCTCTCCTTCTGTGCTTCCTTGTCCTATAAAAAGCTCAATATCAAGCATATAAATAGCACCATTATCAAGCACTTCAATAAATCCAAGCTCTTTGAATATATCAAGAGCTTTCTCTACAGTCCCCACTTGATGCCTTGTGATACTTGCTATCATCTGAGAATTATAAGGGATATATTCCCTGAGCATGAGCCTGCCATTATATTTCAAAGATTTGAGATATAGTTTTAGCAATATATTCACATATATATATCCATCAGGCATTGATTCTAGTAGTATTATCTCATCTGAATCAAAGAATGATTCCTTGAATCTCATATAGTAATATTTTCTGTTATCACTCATGATCCATCTTCTCCTATGATTGATACACTTGATTCATCTTCAATTATTCCTAGAATCTTTGGATATATCACCACATCACCACATTCATCATCTATCAATATGATTCTTGATGTAATGATCTTATCTTCAGGATATAGAGATAAAATCTCTTTCAATCTTCCTACAGTCATCTTTTCCATCAAATCATCCTTTCTCTTCTCTTGTGTGACTGCTGCCATTGCTACTAATCATCATCTGCATACTCAATGGTATTGGTAATGATCATTCGTCTATCATCAAGATCATGCTCAATTGCTATACATGTTCCACAGTAGATTCTGCCAGTGATAGGGTCATGATACACAGTCTCACAAGTATCTATCTCATTGCACTCACTTCTCTTTACTTCATACTTGACTATTCCCATGTTTTCTCATTTTTTTGATAATATTTTCTGCTGAATATGGATACATTTGAAAGTAATTCCTTACCATTCCATCAGTGAATTGATAAAAAAATGCTTTTGTACCTTTCTCATCAATGATGCAAGTTCTATAATTCATCTACATCTTCCACCTTTCCACCATTCAGATAATTGCATCTTTTACATGCTTCTTCACTGTCATCCCAATCACTATCTCCATGCCATTCTCCATCAGGAGAGTAGAATCCTACAGTCCACAAATTAGATTGTGTTTTTATATATACCCACATATTACAGCTTCCACCTTTCATCAATTAGATCAATTGTTTCTTTTACTCTACGATAATTACCATATCCTTCTGTCTCATGGATCACAGCAATGTCATGAATGATTGCATTCAATTCATTCACTCTTTTCTTCAGCATTACATTCGATCTGTCCTTTGCTTGTAATTTCTGCATTGCTGCTATGTACTTCTTCTTGTAAAACATTTGATTCACCTACTTTCTTCACTTCAAATCCAAGCACCTTGCATCCATGCTTTCTCTCAAGGATACTGATCATGACTGCATATACTCTTGGTACATCAAATCCCATGACATCACTCTCCAAGCTCTCTTGGATGAAAGAGATACTCAAGAGTATGCTCAGGGAAGTATTCCTTTTTTATCTTCCACATCTCCCATACAGAGAAGGAAGAGTCACCACTCATTCTTGTGCCTACTGTCCTTTCATTCATATTCAGGAATTCTGCCATATCCGATTGAGTGATTCCATTTCTTACCATCTCTGCTTGCAGATTTGAGAAGATTGCAATCCTTCTTTTTCCCATATCTTCTCCTTTCTCTTGTGTAGTGTGGTTTGCACCACATTTACTACATTACAATGATTGTCAATTTATGTAAACAAAAAATGTATATAACATTAATATTTGTAACATTTGTTGATTTTTTGTTCATATTTATGGTAAAATTGTATCAATGCAAATGTCAGAATAAAATACAAAATCAATCATTTTGTAAGAGCAAAATGTATATGATTGTAGAATTGTGTTGTCGAATTTATGCATTACTAGGTGGTGATATAAATTGAATAAGAATAAGCAGATAATGAAAAATGTAGCTTGTTATATTAGAGTATCTACTGAAGAGCAAGCAAGGCATGGATTGTCATTGGAAGCACAAAAAGAGACTCTTGAAAAATATGCAAGAGATAATGATCTGAAGATATATGATTTTTATATAGATGATGGAATTACTGCCAGAAAGAGGCTTGGAAGTAGAAAGGCATTCCAAAGGATGCTTGAAGATGTGAAGGCTGATAGAATTGATCTGATCATCTTCATCAAGCTTGATAGATGGTTTAGGAATATAGCTGATTATTATAAGACAATGGAAGTATTAGATACTCATGGTGTCCATTGGAAGGCTACAGAAGAAGATTATGATACCACTACATCAAATGGTAGATTGCACCTAAATATCAAGCTATCCATAGCTCAGAATGAATCTGACCAGACATCAGATAGAATCAATTATGTATTTGCGAATAAGAGAAAAAATGGTCTTGTGATCTCAGGCTCAAAGAAATATGGATTTGATATTGTAGATCAAAAGTATGTTGCAAATAAAGAAGAGCAGGAGAATCTGATTGAGTTTTTCAAGTATTTTGTAAGCATACAAGGAGATACAAGGAAGGCTTTTGCATATTACAAGGATCACTTCCCTTTCAAGTCATTTGATACTTATAAGAAGATCATACAGGATACTTCTTACATTGGTAAATATCAGCTGTATAGGAAGAAGGAATTCCTTGATGATTATTGTCCTGCAATTGTACCTAAGGAATTGTGGGATCAAGTGCAGGAAGTTAGGCACAAAGCACCAAGAAAGCCAAGAGATGACAGAGAGATCCCTGTCACACTCTTCAATGGATTCATGTATTGTCCTATCTGCAATATGAGATTATCAAGGGATATCAAGCACTATGTCCACAGCATACGGGATCACTTACAGGTGTTGGAAGGGAGTCAGGCTTGGAAGAAGCTCCATAGATGGATATGATTATAAATGCACCAATAAGAAATGTATCTCAGAGTACAAGCTTGAAGCACAGCTACTTAGTAGATGGAGAGATGATGCAAGAGAATACATGAAGAAGTATGATGATATCATTGCTGCATCACAGAAGCCTACAGATCATCAAAAAGAGATTGATAAGCTGAATAAAAGGCTCAAGAAGATAAAAGAATTATACATTGAGGATCTGCTGCCAAAAGAAGAATATAAGGAAGAGTATGAATCAATACACAAGCAATTGGAAGAGCTGAAGCCGATCAGAGTGCAAATACCACAAAAGAAAGATTTCAAATCACTCAAGGCATTGATGGATTCTGATTTTGATTCAATGTATGAGACATTAGATCAGGAAGAGAAGAGAGAATTTTGGTCTAGTACCATTGAAAAATTCTATGTTTTGAATGGTGAGATCACAGGAATTGAATTCTACTAAAATCAGCAAATACTACAGGCTCATCATGTCCATAAAAGTGTGTTAAGTATGGTGCTACTACAGTGTCACCAAGATTAGCACACTTATATATAAGCACATATATATATGATGTTATGATCATATAATATATCACAATATATAGCAAGCTATCAAATAATTACAGTAAATAGTGAAAGAGCAAGGAATGCTTTCACTCCTTGCTCTTTCACTATTGCACTGCTGCAATTATTTAATTTTCCAAGAATTACCACAGTCTTGACAGATTGCAAGCTTTTCTGTCTTGAATTTTGTGTTTGATGTTGCTTTTCTCTTTGGAATCAAGATCCACAATCCCATAGTGAAGATGATAAGTGTCCATCTTCCAAGTTTTGCAAGAATGCTCACATTCTTTGTCTTGGTCTTTCCTGAGACCTGATTCATGGATACTGTAACATTTTCGCTTTCGCATTTGCTGCATGTCATCATGGTATTACCGCCTTTCATATATGTGTGTGCTTATAGTGTGTCCTACTTTTAGTATGTGATTCTTTCAAAGATTTCAATTGCTTCTGTGATCTTCTTCTGTGCCTGCTGCCCTTGATTCCATCTATCCATATCTTCGATATTCAGTACTATAACATCAATAATAAGCTGCATTTTTGCAAGATTTTCAATGATCTGATTCATCTTTATTACTTCTTCATTTGTCATTATGTAATACCTTTCGCTTCCAGTAGTCATAATTTGCATCATTGCTGATCAGCTCCTTGATGTATCCTGACACTGACTGCTCATTGGCATCAAGGTAGCTCTTTAGGAGAGTATACTCTCCTATATGCATATTGATTGCTATCCGCTTCTGATTCTCCTTCATGTATTTGAGTGTAGCTTTCTTGTGTGCTTCAGTATATCCCATCACTGCTCCTATCTAGTATCTTGATACATCTATTTTGATGTGATCAGCACCATACTCATCTATTAGTCTATTATACAAGGATGTCATTCCAGTATGAGTATACTTTTGCTCAGTCCACTGCTCCACGATCTTCTTTGTGCCATCTTTGTCTTTTTCAAATCGCGTGATCACCATGTCATAGATGTATCTCTTCATTGTGTGTTCCTTCCTATTGGTCTATATTTTAATCATAATTATAATTAGTTACTGAATTCACTGTGTTTGTTATGCTACATATTTTGCTATGTATTCATTAATGTAATCTACATCCCAAGATTTCTTGCTGTTGTAACTGTCATTTATTACATCTACTAAATCTTTTGGATTCTCTTGTGGTAATGCAGTTATTAGGTCAATAAAGAATGTTTCATCATCCGCATCTTCAAATTGTATTTTTCTTAGTGCTTCGATTTGTCTTCTTGCAATATTGTACCATCCGTCTTTTGGTTCACATTCGATCCATGCAATTGCATTGATCAAAGCATTTTGTTTTTCTGCTATGTTGTTATTACAGTCAATAAAATCTCCACCGCATGCGTTATAAATGTCTTTCGCTATTTGATTTCTTGTTCTTTTCATGGTGTCTCTCCTTATGGTGTGTGTGGCTTCCTTTGTTACAAGTACATTATATAATATATACAAATAGCACAAAAAAAAGAGAGCCATGACTTCTGCATGACTCTCTATCCGATCATTGCCCCCATAAGATCACCAAGTGATCTGCAAGCAGTATATCATGTTGTACTTGTCGTATCTTGTCGATTCTTGACAGAGTGATCACTATAATTATGTTCTTCTTGCAAATTCAAGAGAGATCCATCCTGAGGTAATTCTTCCCCAATTACCTCTGATTTCAAATACATCTACCTTTGTGCCATTTGGCAATGCCTTTACAATTCTTGCAGTGGTAGAAGGCTCTGCTCTTACATTGAGACCTTTTGACGTTTTTACTTGATACTCTACCACATTTGGCACTGCTGCCCCTGAGCTTTGAATATAATCAAGACAGATCCATCTTGCACTTGAAGGATGGATTCTTCCCCAATTCCCTCTGATCTCATAGATATCTACTCTTGTACCTCTTTCAAGTAGTCCTATCTGCATGTGTCCTGTTCCTGCTCCTGATCTGATTCTAAGACCTATGGTAGGTGTCACAATTCCGCTTCTGATGATGATAGACTTTGGTGCTTCAGGTGTACTTGGTACTTCTGCACCAATTCTTCTCTTGAAATCATCCCATCTTGATTGATGAGCATTGATATGAGTGGCAGGACATCCTTTTCTTGTGATATCCCAATGTCTTAGTACATTGGATGCAGGGATGCTGTATTTCTTCATCAGGTCTCTTACAAGAGCAATTGTCCTATCTTCTACTGATTGTGATACTCCAAGCTTCCCATTAATAATCTCACAGCACATCTCAATTCCTATGGAATTGCTATTTCTTGCTACAGGATGATAATATGCTCCAGTAGTGCCTGTGTGCCATGATATATCCTTATCCTCTACTACTTGCACGATCTCATCACTATCTACAAAGTAATGAGCAGAAGCACCGCGAAAAACACTTTTGAAGTAGAGGGAATTATCCCATGCACTACTCACAGCTCCTACATAATGGATAAATAGGAAGTCAATGTTTTTACGATTTGCTATGGTGCGATTTATAGTGGTGATGTTTTTTCTCATCATCATTCACCCCTTTCCTCATGCTCATCAATTTTGTCTATCACTTTATTTCCCAATAGATACACAGAGATCACAGAGCAAAATACTACGATAGATGCAGTCACCTTCTCAAGATTCCACTCCCATATAGGAGATAGTCCTAAAAGAAGAGCATTCACGATTGTAAGAATATTCAAGGTATACTTTGATACTTTCTTAAATTTATCCATGATTACTCCTTTCTATGGCTTCAATTCTTTCCTCTAGCTTATCTATTCTCCTGTGTCCAGTATTTACTGAATTCTTCAGGATAGACACTTCTTCATGTAAGGATGATAGAAGCTCCCTCATTTGTTTGAATTCGACTCTATGCTCAGCTTTTACATCCTTCATATCATTTTGCAGAAAGTCAAGCTTTGACATGATCATAGCAAGCTCTTTGCCTTCCTCGATAGAATTCCTTCTTCGATTTGTTGAGAATGTGATGATAGAGAGCAGTGCAAGACAAATGGAGATTAATACACCGAATTCAATATTCATAAATTCATTCATCCCTTTCTTAATTAGATTAGTCTGTTGTTTTCGTATATTCAATAGTAACGCATGCACTATACATACTCCTGTCATCCCCTGCATCTATATAAATGCCTGTTGTACTAAAATTTCCCAATGATATATTAGATACAATGTTATTTGGATTTGTAATTGGTAAGGTTGCGTGCATCGCTCCTGTTGCGGTTGCATAAGAAAATCCACTTATAGTTATTACATATTTGATGTTTGAAATACCGTGTGGATATTGTAGTACTGCGGTATTAGGTAGTGATGGTATATGAATTGTCTTTCTGTAAATCGGTGATCCGTCTAACCACTTTTTACATGTTTTTCTTTCGACATAACTATAAGACAAATCATCTTTTATATTAGTAACAGCTGCATCAAGATCTCTCACATCCTCAGTATAAGGATTCCCTATTACTTTTATTATATAGAATTGTGCCATTGTAGGTTGTACATTATTATGAGCAGTGCCACTACCAGTGTTCTGATTTGTTGCTGTAGTACTTGCTCCTAATTGAACCGTTGAATATGTTGTTGTGGCATTAGATACCACAGCATTATTACCTGTTCCTGTTGTAAATGCGACAGTTGGAATAGTTACACCACCATTCGCCACCATATAAGCTCCTGATGCAGACACTCTATGATTATGTGCATCTTGTAGATGTGTATGTGATGGAATCTCTGCTTCAGTCAGTGTATGAGATGATGATCCTGATTTCTTGCCAAGTGTATTAAAATTTGTATCACTTCCAACGCCTGCAACTACTCTATCTCTCATGTCAGGGAGATTGAAATTTGCACCGCTTCCACCGTATGTATAACCAATCATATCAAATAATCTCTGATACTCTGATACAAGCAGAGATTGTCCTTCAGCAGGCAAATAATCAGCAGGTATTTTAGTTTTTATTCCTGACCAAATGAGCATACCACCAATAGGCACGGATGCTCCTACCTTATCAAGTAATGATTCAATCTGTATGATCAGCTGTCCAATGATATCACCGTCAAGCACTGTTTTGATATATGTGAGCCAATCATTGAATTCTTGTTCAAATTGAATCCACAGATCATTGAAATCTGCTGTTTGTACTGCTTGCACCACATTCCCACAATCAGCAGTGAATCTCTGATCAGATACATTGCTCTGAGAGATACCGATTGCTCCAGCAGGAATTGTCACATTTGCAAGTGCAAGATCAAATATATTATTGTTTCTAACAAGAGGTGGAATCACAGGAGATGATGCAGGAGTGCCTTGTATCACTACTACAGATGTGATTCTCTGTATCCTGTCCTCTCTGAGTACCACCCTGTCAATTCTTGGAAGGCTTCCATCTGCATTTGCAATATTGATTACTACATCATCATCAATGTGCATCCTTCCTCTTAGATTTGCACTTCCTTTTTTCACAGTGAGCTGCATTGATCCTGAAGCTACTACTTGATGTGAATTATTGAATACTCCATTTGTAAAATATCTTGCAAGTAGATCTGCAAGGTCTTGTGAATAATACACTCTATCCAAATTGATTGCGTCCCAATATAGGCTCTTATTTCCTGCCATTTTAATCTCCCTTCTTATTCATCACTGAGATCTATGTCTTGTGTTTTTGTTCCAAATGTAGGAATCACTTGATAAGATACTCCTTCATGGATCTCTTCTACCTCTGTGATCTGTTCTTCTGTAGAGATTCCCCATTCCTCATATACTACATTCACATAATCACCAAGATTCCACTTCACTCTGTAATCTATTGCATTCACATCCGCTTCTAATTGCTCCATCTCTACTGTGAGTGCTTCTTGTCCTCTTTGTGCCAATTGGCTTCTATATTCAGGAAGAGTAGCATCTCCTTGCTCCATATCCTTTGCATCCACAAATGTCTCTCTCAGATCAAAGCCTGTCTTTCCACCTCTGCTGATTGTTACAAGTACCCTTGCTGCTCCTTCTCCTTGTCCACCAATCAAAGCATAATTCTTTTCTGTCCTCATAGAATTCATATATTCCGACTTATACAGATTATCATGACCTGTAGAGAAGGTATACCTCTCATTGATGGATTGCTTTGCTGTTCGATCAAGTCCACTATATACTTCAAAAATGAATTTCTTATTGATCAGATCAGGAAGTATCCTAAAAGCAATGCCTGATATAAGTGACAGCTTCACAAGATGATCATATACATTCTTATATGTAACTTGGAATATAATGTTTGCACTCGGCACACTTGCAGTTGATACTTGTAGATTTGGGAATGGTGTCATTGCATTTACAAGAGCCTTCATTCCATTTACAATTGTACCCGTGAAATTGATTCTTGATTTGATGATCCTACGTTCTAAAATAGATGAGAGCATTCTTCCTGATACATTGATAGTGGATTCTGTGCCATTGTCATCAATCTTGAGATTCTCAATGATTGCAGCTTCTTCTTTTCCATCTACTACAATGATATTATCAGGTGCGAATAAATACATAGGATAGATATATGCAAGCACAAGAATCTCAAATTCTCCTGCTTCATTGTACATTCTTCTCCACCTGATACTCATGTAATCATCAATAGTTCCAAGCAGATTCAGTGATGTATCAAATACTCTTATATAAATATTTTTATTGTTATCACTCATATTACACTGCTCCATATTCTCTCATGTATGAGATATCTGCACTCAATTGATTCTCATTATCTTCTGCTCCTACTCTGAAGGAATTCACTCCATATCCTACTTGAAGAAATACTGAATCATGAGTGAGCCAATTGTTCCTGTAATTGAATCCAGTAGGAGTGATCTGCTTGATGTTCTTATTGTGCAATCCTGTAGTCACCTCAATGACCTCACCAAAAGGCATGATTCTGTTGATTGTGAGCCTTTGTCCAGTCTCTATACAGTGTATATATGGATTTGTTACTACATCATGAGCTTCAAGTACCACCTTTAATCCCCAGTCAAATTCCGTAGGATTCTCAATCACTTCAATTTTACTTTCTGATTTCTCCCCAAACATGAAGCCTTCATCAAATGGAATGATCAGATCAAAATGGAAGAGTGCCTTCCATCTGCCTATTGATACATCAGTGAATTCAAAGTCAGTGAAATTAGGATTCATGCAAATAAGATTGATCATAAATTTATGATATATACCACTTGGTACAATCTTCACAGATTCCACTTGATATCTAATCTTTCTTTGGATTTCTCCTTCATAGTGATGATACTCTCCAAATGTCCTTCTTGGGAATGATCTGTATAGATTCTGCCTGAGATCCCTTCCTGTATCCCTTTGCATATATCCTATAATTGTGATTGATCTCTTTGGGATATGTGTGCCTTGATAGTTCTCTCCTATGCTATTTGCTGAAGATGAGCTTATAATCTCTCCTGATGTCTCATATACTCCTTCTACTTTGTCAAGGAAGTAAGGGAATCTGCTTGTGAATCCAATTTTATAACCTTTATCAGATATACAAATAATTGTTCTATCTATCATGCAGTCACCATCCCTTCCTTGAGCTTGAAGAATTCCATCTCTTTTCTAAAAAGCCTTGCATTTTCAGCAGGTGATGTGAATTTTGAATTGTTATTGATAGTTACATTATAATTGTGATTTTTTGTACTTCCTGATTCTTTTGCAAGACTGCTGCCACTTGGTGCATCAAAATATGGATTTATCTGTGTGTCAAAAGATGTAGGAATTGCACCCTTCATCTCTTTTGTAATATCTCCCATTGCTCCAGTGAATCCTTCTCCAAGTCCAAGAGCAAGATTCTTACCAACCTCTTCTTTGAATAGAGTGGAAGGTGATTTGATACCAAAGAATCCCTTGATTCCATCAAGTATGCCTTTCCCAAATCCTTTGATTTTGTCCATGATCCATCCTGCTGCATCAGAGATCCCATTCCATATCCCTTTTATAAGATTGAGACCAATGTCTCCCATTGCTCCAAGCATTCCTGTGAATCCATCTTTGAGAGCTTTCAAGATTTGTGGTAGTGCCTTCAAGATTCCTGCAATAATAGCAGGCATATTTGATACGATTGCTACAAATAACTGAATCCCTGCTTGAATCAATTGAGGAATCATGCCTATAAGTGCATTTACGATTGAATTGATGATCTGTGGCAATTTTGTCACAATTGTCTGAATGATAGTAGGCAGTGCATTTACAAGCGAAGTCAGTAGTGTGATTCCTGCTTGAATCAGTAGTGGAATCATTTTTATCAGATGCGTTACCACATTATCTACAATCTGAGGAAGTGCATCACAGATCGTCTGAATGATCTTAGGTAGTGCATCCACCAAAGCTACAAATAAATCAATACCTGCCTGAATGAGTAAAGGTATCGCATTTATCAGTCCATCTAAAATTGATGTAATAATATCACTCAATCCTACTTGTAAAGTCATAATAATATCAGGCAATGCACCTACAAGTGCAGTCAAAAGATTAATTCCAGCATCAATAAGCATTGGTACTGATCCAATGATTGCATTTATAATGCTATTGATGATCTTAGGTAGCACAGCCACGATTTGCTGAATAATAGTAGGCAATGCATTCACAAGTGATGTCAAAAGCTTCACTCCTGCATCTATAATCATTGGGAGTGCAGTCATAAAACAATTGATGATTGAATCTATGATCTTTGGTAGTGCAGCAATCAATTGAGGTATTGCTGTGATCAAGCCATCAGCAAGACCTTGAATCATATTCCAAGCAGCTTCTACTAGCTGAGGAAGTGCTGCAAGTAATCCAGTCACAAGAGATACTATAATCTCTACAGCTTTTGGAATGAGTGTGGGAAGTGCTGAAGCTATTCCATCAATGATAGATACAATAATCTGCATTCCTGCATCTAATAGCATTGGGAGTGCATCAATCAAAGCACCTACAAGCTGAAGGATGCCATCAATCACAATAGGAAGAATCTCAGTGAGTATATTTGGAATCATCGCCACTACTTCTTGAATCAGTGATACTACTACAGGAATGAGTGCTTGTAGGATAGGATTCACATTTGAAATAAGACCTGAAATTGCACTTGATACAATTCCACCTATCTCTTTGATTCTAGCATCTACATTCTCTACTGTTCCTGAAGCCACATC